>Ga0209191_1000174_pt1 | contig 52510 bp, 45 predicted proteins | sample S_130626_EF_Meta_FD_187320 | JGI IMG/M metagenome (GOLD analysis project Ga0209191, IMG submission 187320) | Freshwater microbial communities from Lake Simoncouche, Canada to study carbon cycling - S_130626_EF_MetaG (SPAdes) (version 2) | ecosystem: Environmental > Aquatic > Freshwater > Lake ...
CTCAGATTCTTTCTCAGATTCTTTCTCAGATTCTTTCTCAGATTCTTTCTCAGATTCTTTCTCAGATTCTTTCTCAGATTCTTTCTCAGATTCTTTCTCAGATTCTTTCTCAGATTCTTTCTCATCAGCATCAGTATCTGATTTTTTCTCGAATATAATTTCATCATGTTTTGAATTAGAATTAGATTTCGATTTCGATTTCGATTTTGATTTTTCAGAAGATACTAAAACTACGTCTTCTTTACGAGCAGTTTTTTCTAAAATTTTACGTCGTTTTCCATCACGAATTGATTTCATTATTAAATCGCGATCTATAGCAGATGTTTTTGATTTATCTATTATTTTTGTTGATATAACAGCTTTTTTTTTAGGTTTATCATCTATTTTTTTATACTCGTCTATATGATCGTCCTTTTCATCATTTTCATCATTTTCATCATTTTCATCATTTTCATCATTTTCATCATTTTCATCATTTTCATCATTTTCATCATTTTCATCATTTTCATCATTTTTTTGTTCAGTTTTTTTAGACTTATTCAATAAAGAATCAAAAAAAGATTCAGGTTCTTCAATGTTTTTTATTTTTACAGAAACACTTTTTTCTGGTTTGGGTGTATGTCGTATTTTTAATTTTTCTTTAAAGTGTTCTAAACCCGATGATTTATTTTCCATGTTGTATATAGTATATAAATAATTAAATAGTTAAAATCCATTTAGATTGCGAATAGCAGTTTCACAAGCTATTTGTTCCGATTTTTTTTTGATTTTATGTTTTCCTTCACCTAAAAAGATAAGAGCACGACTATTTTGGCACATATATTGATGAATGTCTTGATAATTTTTAAATTCAGTAATTGATATTGAATTCGTTTTACAAGCAATATGAATTGCTTGACCAAGACATAAATATACACCCATATGATATCCAATTTCAAGATTGTGTTCATCTATTTCCAAATAATGTGGTGTAACTTTGAATTCTTTTTGTATTTTCACTTGTAAAATGTTCTTAAAATTATCATCATTTTGAATAAGTGAAATCCAATCCACATGTTTTTCAAATACATTTTCTACAAAGATTTGAACCATTTGGAATCCCGGGCCTACAACAAATAATTTTTCAAACCAACCATCAGAATCGTGTATGTCAATTTTATTATAATCTAAAAACATGGCTCCAATAAATGCTTCAAATAAACAACCTAATTTTTTAAGATTTGTACGTGTTTGTTTGCTTTCCGCATGTTTAGAAAGAATATACCAATTATGTAAACCCATTTCTAATGCCATTTTTCCAATAGATTCATTTTTTACAAGAGCAATTTTTTTTTCTGTCATAAACCCTTCATTTTCTTTAGGAAATCTTCTATATAAATAATATTTAGTAATACACTCGAGAACACCATCACCTACAAATTCTAATCGTTCATTTGATTTAGTGTATAAAGGCAAACAATCTTCTGGACGTTCTATAATTGTAATATTATTCATTTTATTTTCTATTTCAGGACGTTTAATATAAGATTTATGAATAAATGCGCGTTTATATAATTGTAAATTATGAATGGGAACATCAATACCATAAAAGCGAAGAATATCTTGAATATCTTTTATTTGTATTTCTTTATTTAGTATATTAAATGGATCAAAAACAAGTGTTTCTATTCCATTCTGATTTTTCTCAACACGAATATCATCATCGGTAAATGTGCTCATTTTATTTTATAAATAAAATGAGACAGTCGCAATATAATTACAATGTATAACAAAACTTTATATCAATTCAATTTTTATTTATTACACAATAAAAATATTTAGGTATAGTATATTGATAATATAACTATGGGTCCTTTCAACACATCAAATCATTCGCGTATGGGTTCAACTGCTATAACTGTGCAAAATCAAGGTGGTGGAAGTAAAAAAGCTGGATTAGTTCCTACAATGAACATGACAATGGCTACTTTTATTGCGTATAAAATACGTCATTTACCACAATCACAAAAAGTAATGAGTATGAATCTTTATAAAAATGTTCGTCCTTCTCGTCCTATTGGTATACGTCCTGATAGTTGGCGTCCTTAGATATAAAGTTATAACAGTATAAACATTTGATAAATAAAATAAGTTCTCTATAAAACTTATTCTATTTTATAGAACTTATACAAATAAAACAATTACAATAAACCATTTATAAATATTTGTCCATTGAAATACAATGATGAAAATTTTAATTGATGAACGCGAGAACGTATTATGGGAAATAATAGATCAAATGCCTAAATTTGAAACAGTTACATTAATAAAACAGGTTCTCCCATTAGGCGATATTATCATTCAACAAGAAGATGGAACAACTATTTCAATTATCGAACGAAAAACATTATCGGATCTTTTAGCAAGTATTAAAGATGGTCGTTATGAAGAACAATCATATCGTCTTCGTCATAGTACAGAATGCACAATTCATAACATTATTTATATTATCGAAGGAAATATGAATTCAGTATCTATGAAGGAACGTCGTGTGGTGTATTCATCAATGGCGTCACTTCATTTTTTCAAAGGATTTCAAATATTACATACAAGTTCTCCATATGAAACTTTGGAAATGATTATTTGTATGGCAGATAAAATTTATAGAAATCTTAAAAAAAATAATGTTTTATATTCTACTTCTATATCAACACAAGATATAGAATCTTCACAACCTACTGTAGAAAATTATTGTTCTGTTGTTAAAAAAGTAAAAAAAGATAATATTACACCAGAGAATATTGGTGAAATTATACTTTGTCAAATACCCGGAATTAGTAAAATAACAGCAATTGCTATAATGAAACAGTTCTCAAATTTTACACATTTTTTAGAAGAATTAAAAAAAAATCCAACATGTTTAAATAATATTTATTGTGATACTAAAGGGGGTATGCGTAAAATAAATAAATCTTGTATTGAAAGTTTAAAAAAATTCTTTTTGATAGAAAATACAATTACAATTACAAATACAATTACAAATTAAGAATATAATATGTTACTATATAATGAATACATCAGAAGAGTCGAATACAAATAATAATATTGAAAAACTAAATGAAATTATAAAAAAAATGAAAAAAATGTTAGACAATACAGAACAAAGAATAATATTTTTAGAAAATTTATCTAAATGTAATATTTGTAATAATATTGATAAATTACATCTTTGTAATAATTGTAATGAAAAATTATGTGATAAATGTTGTGCTGTTACTCATACAAAATATGGTGGATATGTTTATTCTTGTAAAGAGTGTAAAGTGTAGATTGTAGAGTGTAGATAGTACATAAAATATTTTTTATATTATTTTATGTAAATTTATGTAAATTTATACCACCGATCATAACTATTGACGAGTGTTTCTGAAATTAGGTGGATCCTGAATAATATCATTATGTATTCCTGGAAAAAATTGTGTTCCACCTGAACGTGAAAAATTTGGTGGTTGAACATTATTGTCAATATATTTGCCCGAATCTACTACAGATTGTGAATATTGTACACCACCCCAATTTGGATCCATAGGATTATCACTTAAATTATTAGCAGCTGTAGAATAATGTACAGCATCTAATACAGTAAATTCACCAATTTGAAGACCATATGGATCAAATCCTGGATAATTATTTGCATTAAATGGTGGATTATCTACATTTGAGTCAACAAGTGGAAGAGCAGGAGGATAAGAAATTTGTGTCTGTTGATTATTTTGAGCTACAGTGATAGGAATTATTCCACCAGCTTGATCAAAAGGACTAGGACGAATACGATACACATCATTACCTTGAACATCATTTTCATTTTGTACATAAAGTACTGGGCAATAAATACCTTTATTGCGTTGATTTTTTAAATACTCTGTATATTCATCTAAACTATTAAATTGAATAGGTATTTCATCATGAACATCCATTGTATTATACAACAAAAGAATATTACCATTACGAACAAGAACATTTGGACATTTTGCGTTCTTTTCTTCAGCATTTTGTAATTCCTCTTTAATTGCGGTTCTTCCTGATTGATAAGTTGGAATATTTACAAACTCAATTTTTTGTGTAGAATATACATATAATCCAGCTAAAAGAGCCAATAACGTAAATATAATAATTATAGAACGCATATACTATAAAACATGAAAAAAAAATAATTTATTTACCTATACGATTTTTGTATGTACGATTTTTACGTGTACAATTTTTACGTGTACGAGTTTTGTGTGTTTTTTTATAATAACGATTTCTTCCACCTTTATGTAATCCCATATTTTTAGATAATTGAGAATAATATTTATTTAATATTTTTACATTATCGATTCCATTATTATTTTCAGTATGTTGCATAAACCATTTTTCCATATGTGCTGGTTCACGTTGACCTCCATAATACTCAATTTTTCCATCGTTTACTTTAAAAAGAGTAGGAAAACCATCAAAACTTATTTCATTTCCTCCAAAATATTCTTTATTATCATAATTAAATTTTTTTAATTTACCTTTAGAAATATCATCAGATTCCATATCTACGACATGTGGATCTTTACGATATTTACCACCTTTTACACCATGTTTTATATTGTAAACCATTTCATTCCATTTTGAATCAAGTGTTTTACAATGACCACACCATTTTGCGTGAATACGACCAATAATAAAAGGTTTTTTATTACGAGTCATATATATATTAATATAATATTTTTGAAAAGAAAATTGATTAAAAATAAAAAACAAACTATTATAATTACATAAATCTATCTAAGATATATTATCTAGTAATCAAATGTCGGAAATAACAGTTTCTCAAAAAATTGAACGGTCGGAAGCCGTTTCAGAACGTCCCATTACAAATCATCAACGGTATAAAAAAATAATCAAAACGAAATCTTTTCGTCTATTTGATTTTCATGCGTATGATGAATTTCCACATGAAATAGAGAATGGTTCAGATGATTCTGAGAACGACTCAAATGATGGAAAATACAAATCGCGTGAAAAGCGTCAATTTGTAATTCAAATGTTTGGTATAAATGAATTGGGTAAAACGTGTTGTTTGTATATTATGGATTATCAACCATTCTTTTATGTAAAAGTTGGTGAAGATTGGACAAATGAAACGGTGTACGAATTAAAGAATGATTTGATGAAACGATCAGAGTATCATGGTGAATCTATTAGTGAAATAATTTTAGAAAATCACAAAAAATTATATGGATTTACATCAGGAAAATCATATAATTTTGTAAAAATTGTATTCAAAAATTCAGCAGCGATGAATAAAGTAAAAAACATGTGGTATGGTGAAAAAGAAGGTGAACGAGTACGCATTCCTTTTGTTTTCAAACAAACAAAACTTGAGTTATATGAAAGTAATATTCCACCACTATTACGGTATTTTCATATTAATAATGTGAGTCCTTCTGGTTGGATACAAATTTTGTTAAATCGTGTAAAAATCCCCAAAAATAAAACAACAACATGTGATTTTGAGTATATTTGTAATTTGACATCAATTCAACCAATTGCTCATAAAGAAACGAGAGTTCCTTATAAAATTTGTAGTTTTGATATTGAAGCGAGTAGTAGTCATGGTGATTTTCCTGTTCCAATCAAATCGTATAAAAGATTAGCTACAAATATTGTAGATATATTTACAAATACCCTAAATAAAATTACTGAAATCAATGAAAAAAGAGAACATCTTAAACAAATGATACATGCAGCATTTGGTTTTGGTAATTATTCAGATTTGGATTTGGTATATCCAAAATACAAACCAAATGAAAAAGAATTGGAAAAATTGTTTCAAATATTTATCAAAATGACTGTTCAAAATGCGAAAAAAACAAATCTGGAAGAAAATAGTAAAATTCTTACAATAGATTCTCTTTTTGAAAAACGTTATCAACATGAACAATCCGAAATGAATCATTGTGGTGATGATGAAAATTCGGACAATGAAGATGATGAAATAGAAAAAGTAACAACTAAAAAGTATGCGAAGTCATCTAAATGTAATTTGATTGATTCAAATACTACTATATTAGATATACTCAATCATAGTAATTATGATCGTCAACAAAGAATACAATTCACAAATGAAACATTAACGAGTGTATTTCCTAAATTAGAAGGTGATAAGGTGACTTTTATTGGTTCAACCTTTATGCGTTATGGGGAATCAAATCCTTATATGAATCATTGTTTAGTATTAGGGACATGTGATGAAGTAGATGGTGCTATAATTGAAACTACAGAAACTGAAAATGATTTGTTAATGAAATGGACAGAACTTATTCAAAAAGAAAATCCCGATATTATTATTGGTTACAATATATTTGGTTTTGATTATGAATTTATGTTTCGTAGAGCACAAGAAAATCGATGTGAAAAAAACTTCTTGATGCTTTCTAGAAAATGTAAAGAAATATGTGCAAAAGTAGATAACAATGAATGTTTTATTGAAAATACAAAAGTAGTATTAGCAAGTGGTGAATATGATTTACATTATTACAAAACAACAGGACGTTTACAAATTGATATGTATACTTATTTTAGAAGAGATTTTAATTTACCATCATATAAATTAGATGATGTAGCAGGACAATACATCAGTGATGATATTAAAAAATCAATTGTATTGGATTCAAATACACATTTATATACTCAAAATATTATGGGACTTCATAAAAATGATTATATTCATATTGAAATAACTGGATTTACATCAGATTATTTTCAAGATGGTAAAAAATTTATTGTAAAAGATATATTATTAAATCAAATTTTGAAAGAAATTGGAAAAGATGGAACAGAAAAAGAAATATCATATAATGTTATCGTTATTGATGGAGAATATGAATTACCAATCAATAAATATGGTATTAAATGGGGAATTGCGAAAGATGATGTATCACCACAAGATATTTTTCGTCTTTCAAATGGTTCTTCTACGGATAGAGCAAAAGTTGCCAAATATTGTATTCAAGATTGTAACTTAGTTCATCATTTAATGAATAAAATCGATGTAATAACTGGTTATGTAGAAATGTCACGTATTTGTAGTGTTCCTATTAGTTTCTTAGTGTTTCGTGGACAAGGAATAAAATTAACTAGTTTTGTAGCTAAAAAATGTCGAGAAAAAGGGACATTGATGCCCGATTTGGAAAAATTTGGTGGGAATGATGGTTATGAAGGCGCAATTGTTTTACCACCTAAATGTTCAATGTATATGGATAACCCAGTAGCTTGTGTAGATTATTCGTCATTGTATCCATCTTCTATGATAAGTAATAATTTATCACAAGATAGCAAAGTATGGACAAAAGAATATGATTTGAAAGGAATTTTAATTCGAACTACAGGAGAAATTGATAAAGAAGGTAATTATATATATGACAATTTACCAGAATATCAATATGTAGATATAGAATTTGATACTTTTAAATATATAAGAAAAACACCAACATCACGTGCAGAAAAAGTAAAGTCGGGAACCAAAATATGCCGCTGGGCACAATTACCAAACAACCAAAAATCTATTATGCCTTCTATTTTGGAAGAACTTTTGAAAGCACGTTCAGATACACGTAAGATGATAAAAACGGAAAAAGATCCATTTATGCAAAATATTCTAGACAAACGTCAATTAGGTTACAAAGTAACAGCCAATTCATTATATGGCCAATGTGGTGCAAAAACATCTACTTTTTATGAGCAAGATGTTGCGGCTTCTACAACGGCAACAGGTCGTTTGATGATTACATACGCAAAACGAATTATTGAAGAAGTTTATCAAAATCGTGAATACCAAACTGAAAATCATGGAACAGTATTAACAAAAGCGGAGTATATATATGGTGATAGTGTTACTGATTATACACCAGTAAATATTCGTGTCAAAGGTAAAATAATAATATGTAAAATTTCGGAATTAGCGAAAAGATATGGAGAAAATAAATGGATTAGATGTAAAGAAGACGGAAAACAAGAAAAAGAATACTGTGAGTTAGACAATGTCGAATCATGGACAGATCAAGGATGGACAAAAATAGAACGAGTAATAAGACATATTTTGGCCCCTAATAAAAAAATCATAAGAATTTTAACACACACAGCAGTTGTTGATGTTACAGACGATCATTCATTATTATCTTTGAATGGGAAAGAAATAACACCAAAAGAATGTAATATTGGAACAGAACTTTTACACAAAACAATTGATTTCAACAATAGTCTTTCAGAGGAATTTTGTATTTTTACAAAAGAACAAGCTCAAGTAATGGGATTCTTTTTCAGACATGGAAGTTGTGGTGAATATGATTATAAATCAGGAAAAAAATGTTTTTGGGAATTGAATAATGTTTCAGATGACATCATTATAAAGTATTTTGATCTTTGTAAAATCGCTTATCCAAAATTTGATTGGACAATAAATAATGATTCAAAAACTTATAATAGATACAAAATTGTTACAACATCAAGTATGTATGATTCTTTGAATGAGTTTATTACAAAATATCGTTTATTAATGTTCTTTGACAAATCAAAGATAATTCCAACAGAAATATTGAACGCAAATATCGAAATACAAAAAGCCTTTTGGAAAGGAATGTATGACACAGGTTGTCAGAAGAATGTAAATGGTTGTATAAAAATAAATAAAAAGAATCAATTAAGTGTTTCACATATTGTATACTTAGCAAACAGATTAGGATGGAAAACATCAATCAATAATAGAAATGATAAATTAGACAATTATAGAATTACACTGACAAATGAAGAACAAAAAAAGAATCCTAATGCCATTAAAAAAATGTGTGAAATACCTTACGAAGGATATGTTTATGATCTTACAACAAAAAATCACCATTTTGCCGCAGGAATAGGAAACATGATTGTACATAATACGGATTCAGTGTTCTTTACATTTAATTTGGAAGATCCAATTACAAAACAACCTATTCGTGGAAAAGACGCATTGGAAATAACGATTGAAATTGCGCAAGATGCTGCTCATCTTTGTACTGAATTTTTGAAACCACCAATGGAATTATCTTATGAAAAAACATTGATGCCTTTTGTTCTCCTTTCTAAAAAAAGATACGTAGGAATGCTATATGAGACAGATCCGAATAAAGGCAAAATTAAGTATATGGGTTTATCACTTAAAAGACGCGATTCTTGTGATTATTTAAAAGATGTTTATGGTGAAATTTTGAATATTCTTATGAAAGAAAATAATATACAAAAGGCGATTGATTATTTGGACAATGCATTAAACGATTTAATTGATGGTAATGTATCAATGGATAAACTTATGATTACACGTGCTTTACGAAGTGATTATAAAAATCCACAACAAATTGCGCATAAAGTTTTGGCGGATCGTATTGGACAACGCGACCCTGGAAATGAACCAAAACCAGGTGATCGTATAAAATTTGTATTTACTCAATCGAAAATAATTAACAAAAAAATGCTTTTGGGAGATAGAATTGAAACACCTGAATTCATAAAAGAAAATAAATTGAAAATAGACTATACACACTATATAACAAATCAATTAATGAAACCACTACAACAATTATTTGGATTAGCTATAGAAAAAATTTGGGAATATCAACGAAAACCGAATGCCATAAAAACCTACAAAAAAGATATGGCGCAATTAGAAAAAGAATTCAAAACGGATTATGAAATGTTTATGAAACGCAAAGAAAAATATTGTTCTTCAAAAGTAAAAATTTTATTGTTTGATAAAATTTTGAATAAGATTGCGAATGAAAAAAATCATATTCAAATGATAACTGGATTTTTCAAGTAATTTTTGTAATATTCATATTCAATATTATCAAATATTATAACCATTTTTGTATATTTCGTTCCATTCTGTATATTTTTTATTTTTATATTGTATCTGGTATAGGAATTTCCAAAGTAAAAAGTAGATTTTGACTAGAATCATATGTTGGTGGTTGTTCCGTCAAAACATCAGAAATAATTCTAGCAAGTTGTTGATATCCATTATTACGAGAAGATGTTTGCGTAGAACCTTGTCTCTGTGTATGTGTAAATGAATTAAAAATATTTTCAAACAAAGGTGATAAATTATGTATTGGAGAACTATTTGATCTAGATGTGGACGTAGACGTGGTTGTGGATCTAGAATTAGAATTAGAATTCGATGATGGAATATTATTTGACGAAAACAAAGGTATTAATTCAGGGTCATTTATTTCTTCATTATTTATTGGATCATTCATAGATAAATCGATATTTTCTGTGGTAGAAGAACTTGATATTGGTGTTATCAAATTAAATCTACAAACAGGGCAAATTGTATGATTGTCAAACCATCTTAATAAAGCAACTTTTTTGAAATAGTGTCCACATACTGTTATTTTACAAATTTCTTCATTATGTACAAATTCATCTAATGTAATTGCACATCTATTTTCATTCATAGATTCATCATAATGAATGGTTTGTGTAAATTCTTCAAATTGTAAATGTGTCAAACCTAAATTTCTAGGTAATGGTGCTTCAAAAGATGATGGTAAACTAAGTAAATATATCAAAGATGATATATCAAAATTTTGACGATTTTCATTTACATTTCTACTTCTTATATTTGGATTACGATTACTGAAATTACGCTGATTCAATAAATAATGATCTAATAATATTTGAAGTAAATTCAATATACCAAAAATATTAGAATTGTAACTATCAACAATATGATTATGAGCACGAATATTTTCATTATAATTATTCAAAAGTTCTCGAACAGAATCCAAAATATCATTTATAGATCTCTCTGTGCGCGACGTAGTTAAATTTACATTATCTTGATGCTGCCAATTTTGTGGATAATTATTTGAAAAATAATTAAAATCATTACCATTATTCATGTTAAGATCTTTGATATACTAATATAAAGCTATTATTTTATATTAGTATAATTTTAAAGATATATGGATTTGACTAAATATTATGATAAAGGTTATACAGGATTAGTAAATTTAGGTAATACCTGTTTTTTGAATTCATGTTTACAAGTATTAAGTCATACTTATGAATTAAATGAAATTTTAAATTCGACTGAAGTAAAAAGACATTTGAAATCGAAAATAATAGAAACAGAAATAATAAGAGAATGGATGGATTTAGTAAGTGTTATGTGGAATCAAAATGGTATTGTTTCACCAAATCGATTTGTACATAATATACAAAAAATTGCTAAAAAAAAAGATAGAGATATATTTACAGGTTGGAGTCAAAATGATATGACTGAATTTTTACTTTTTATCATTGATTGTTTTCATACAAGTCTTTCAAGATCAGTAAAAATAAAAATTACAGGTAAACAAGAGAATAACACCGATTTATTAGCAATAAAATGTTATGAAATGTTGAAAACTGTTTACAATAAAGAATATTCAGAAATAATGGAATTATTTTATGGCATTTATGTTTCTGAAATTAAATCCATTGATGGAATTAATAATTATTCAATAATGCCAGAAAATTATTTTATATTAGATTTACCTGTTCCTACTTCAAATAATGATAAAAGAATAAATTTGATAGATTGCTTTGATGCGTTTGTAAAACCTGAATATTTATTAGGTGAAAATGCATGGTATAATGATAAAACAAAACAAAAAGAAGATATACAAAAATGTATAAAATTTTGGAATTTTCCTGATATTTTGATTATAACATTAAAACGTTTTTCTATCGATGGTAAACATAAAATTGATAAATTTGTAGACGCACCTTTGACGGATTTAAATTTATCGAAATACGTTCATGGTTATAATTCAAAAAAGTATATATATGATTTATACGCAGTTTGTAATCATATAGGAAATATTTATATGGGTCATTATACAGCATTTGTAAAAAACGCAAAAAACGAATGGGTTCATTATAATGATGAACAAGTAAATATCATGAATGATAATGAATCTATTATAACGCCTATGACGTATTGTTTATTTTATCGCAAAAAAATAAATAAGTATAATATAAAGTAAAAATATGATTTATGATAATAAATCAACGAAAAGTTATAATGAACAAGTTTTTACACAAGGAAAAGACGATAATTTTGTATATACCCCAAATGAACACCCAAATTTTAAATTAATTACTATAATTGAAACAATATTTAATTTCACTACTTTATTTTTTTTTATTGGGTTTTTAGCAATATATTATATTTTATATTATACATTCAGTTCAGTGTTTAAATCAAAATTTACAGATGATGTAATTAATTCACATACTATAAATTTGACTATTATATTATTATTATTATGTGGATTTTTATATTTTTATTTTACATTATCGCAATTTTATCAAACACATTTTTTTACGTATATTATGGCATTATTCAAAGATGAGATGAATGATCCAAATACAACTTTAATAATGGCAACATTTTTATTGTTGTTTTATTTATTCGTATTTGTAATGAAATTCCCAATGGGAAAAGATACAAAACCATTTATGTTAGAATTAATTGAGTTTAAATCTATAATATATTTGATAATGTTAATATTTATTGTTATTATTATTTATGGATTTCATTTTGAAATTGTAGATTGGATTTATTATATAATGTATGAAGCATATGAAAAATCAACTTCTATTTTTGATAAAAAATCACCATCACCATCACCATCACCACCGTCACCGTCACCGCCACCACCGTCATCAGTAAAAACAACCCCACCAACAGAGACAAAAAATTCAACAACAGATTATGCAAAAGATGAAGTATTTAATATAGGAAATAATTTATATACATATGATGATGCTCAATCTATATGTACAGCTTATGGTGCTCGTTTAGCCACATATGATGATATAGAAAAATCATATGAAGCTGGTGGTGAATGGTGTAATTACGGTTGGTCTGATGGACAAATGATTTTTTTTCCTACTCAAAAAGATACATGGAATAAATTACAGAAAGATCCTAATAAAAAAAATAATTGTGGTCGTCCCGGAATTAATGGTGGATATATAGCAAACCCTTATATTAAATTTGGTGTAAATTGTTATGGAAAAAAACCAAAACCTAGTGATTCAGATAGATTAATGATGATGAACAAAAATGAAGATCATTCTACTACAAATAACTCGGCAAAAATAGATCCAAATGTAGAAAAATGGAAATCATTATTAAGCACATTGACTATAAATTCTTATAATAATAATGAATGGTCCGAATTTGATTCTATACCACAATATAATATACCAAAAACGATTTATACACATACACCATCATCAAATTGTAAAATTTTATCTAATTAATTTTTTTGTTTTTTTGTTTTTTTGTTTTTTTTGATAATATGTATTTTTTTCGTTTTGGAAAGTTTTGAAGATTCATTAAACTGTTTAACATTTGTAATGGGTTCTCCTTTTGGCAAGTCATTAAAACAACAAGAAGAAAACAATTTATCATAATCACTAATATTCATAATAGAATTATCATTATCATGTTTTAAAATATTTTTACAACATGATGTATTTTTATTATATACCAACCCTAATGGTATAAATAAATGTTTTATTTTTGTTAATCCTTCTAATTCTTTAGAATTATTATATTTTTTTAAAATATTTTCGGAAATTATTGGAAATCCACCAACCGTAAAATTTTCTTCATTATCAGAATTACCCCCACCGTAAATAATATTAGGTCGAATATGAATATTATTAAGATAATTACAACTCATATTTTTAATAATTTTATATATTATTGATACATTATTTCGTGCTAGTTCTCCGAATTTCTTTTACATAATCTACTTGACGATTATCTCTCAAATAATTTATAATAAAATCAATTTGATCAGAATCGTCTATTATTTTTTCTAAACACTCTTCGATATATCCAAATGATAATGGTGAATATATTTTTTTTTCGTTTACTAATAACTGACCATCCGTTATAGTTATTTTATTTTTTATATTATTTTTTTCAACATATTCACATATATTTTCAGATAACTCGTTTTTCATATCACGCATTTTTTTTATTTTTTCATTCACAATTTTCAATTGAGTGTCTAATGTGACCCATTTTTGTATTTTTTCGATAAACTGCGTTCTCGAATCAATAATATTTGTAATCATCTTATAATAAAAAATAATTATATTATAAAATTTAACTGTCGATAAATTCAAACGGAACAGATACCGATATTGATTTGTAATAACACTCTTTCACTGCGTATCATTACAAATATTCAATGGTATCTTCAATGGTATCTTCAATAGTATCTTCAATGGTATCTTCAATGGTATCTTCAATAGTATCTTCAATGGTATCTTCAATGGTATCTTCAATGGTATCTTCAATAGTATCTTCAATGGTATCTTCAATGGTATCTTCAATGGTATCTTCAATGGTATAATATTTATTTACGATAACGACGGGTTGATCTACGAAATTTTCTAGATTTATTTGATGTTTTATTTTTATAAATATTATTATTGGCATATAGAAGAACAGCAGGAACTGCAACATCCATTAATACACTTTTACCACCTTGTTGTCTATTATTTCTACCACCTTGTTGTCTATTATTTCTACCACCTGCACGCATTGAAATAGAACCATCTTGTCCACGATGTTGGTCTCCTGGACCTCCATATGTATATTCTCCAAATCCAGTAGCACCACCATCACCACCACGAACATTTCTTCTTCGTTTTTGAGTTCTTGTTCTTGTTCTTTTTTTGTTAGACATTATATATATTATATATAGTTATTTTAGATAAAAATATTAATAGCTAAATATTGATATAGGTGTTTTTGTAGTATACATTAAACGAATCAATAAATATAAATTTGCTAAAATAATAATAATTAATAGAATATGATAAAAACAAATAAGCCAAATATAAATGTATGTTTCGTTATAAATTAAACATACAATAGGATGTATTATTTCAGTAACATTACGTTTTGTGTCTTCATTTTTAAAAAATTCAATACATTTGTCTTTAATTGTTTTCATTTTACATCAAACAAATAAAAAAAAATGTAAAAACAAACGGAAATTGGTCGTATAAATATTTAAAAAAAAATATCTATTAAAAATAAATGGATATAATAAATGATCCAAATATTGATTTTAATTTCGAAAAATTATTGTTAACTACACCAACAATTATTTCAGGTGGAAATCATTTTATAAAATATTTATTCAATAATAATCCATTATATATAAGAACACCTAAATGTAATATCAAACAAGGAATAATAAAAGCAGGTAAAAAACTATATTGTGATTTAATGTTTACAAATGTACATGAAGAGTTTATTCAATGGTTAGAAAATTTAGAGAACTATAGTCAAAAAATTATTTTTAATAAACGTGATAAATGGTTTGAAACAGATTTAGAGCAAAATGATATAGAAAATTCATTTACATCGCCGATAAAAATATTTAAATCTGGAAAATATTATATTTTACGTTGTAATGTTCCAAATATTTTAGGAAAATCTGATTTAAAAATATATGATGAGAATGAAAATATTTTAGATATTGATACATTACAAGAAAATACACCAGTTGTTTGTGTTTTAGAAATTCAAGGTATAAAATGTTCTCCAAAAGGCTTTCAAATCGATATAGAAATAAAACAATTGTTAGTTTTAAAAAATACCAATTTATTTGATAAATGTATTTTATTAAATCCTCTATCAAAGAATCCCAAAATAAATATGAATTTAAATAATCAAAAAAAAAATGATAAAGAAACAAATGAACATTCAGAAGAACGCAAAAAAAAAACAGACAAAAATGAATCAAATGGTAATGAAAACGCTATAGAAGAAATTGAAATATTAGATGTATTAAACAAAAAAAGTAAAAAAAATGATAATGATAATGAACACGAAGATGAACACGAAGATGAACACGAAGATGAACACGAAGATGAAGATGAAGATGAAGATGAAGATGAAGATGAAGACGAAGATGAAGATGAAGATGAAGACGAAGATAAGGACAAAAATAAGGACGAAGATAAGGACGAAGATAAGGACGAAGATAAGGACGAAGATAAAGATGAAGATAAAGATGAAAATGAAGACAAAGATAAAAACCAAACAGAACCATTTTTTTTGGAAGAAATAAAATTTAATTTAGATGAAATATCACAAGAAGAAGTAGTGTTAAAAAATAGAAATGACGTTTATTATGAAATGTACAAAGAAGCAATGAAAAAAGCCAAAATTGCTAAAGATTTAGCATTATCTAGTTATTTAGAAGCGAAACGTATTAAAAATTTATATATGTTAGATGATTTAAGTGATGATGATGAATATGAATATAGTGATTATGATAATGTAAACGAAAAAGAATTTGAAAAAAAATAATTTCAAATAATTTTATCAGCCGTTTATATAAACATAATGTTTAAGGAATCTTCTCGTGGATTTTTCAAATTTTTTACAACACAACGTATTATTATTTTAGTTATCTTCCTTATTTTAGCCTATATATTATTTGGTTATTCAAATTCAAAAGGTAATGTAAAAGATGGTTATAGTGATGGATATACTATAGGAGATGGAATTACAAATACTTTATCTATGAATTCAAATACAAAACAACCTCTTGTACAAGATACAAATAATAGTAGTGGTGGATATAACACACAATCTACAGGAAATCCACAAGATCTTCTTCCGAAAGATAAAAACAGTCAATTTAGTGATTTTAATATGATTAATCAAGGTAATATTGTTATGCCTGATTTATTAGATGCTGGTTATTTGATTGGATTAGATACTATTGGACAGTCTCTTCGTAATCCTAATTATCAAGAACGTTCAGATCCAATAATACCAAAAATAAATATTGGTCCTTGGAATAACAGCACGATTGAGCCAGATATTGGTCGTGTTCCTTTAGAAATTGGTCAAGGTCCCCGTTAAATCACAATGAGAAAATGCGTCCCATTACAATTCTTGAACAGTTTATCCGTTTAATTTGTATCATAAAAAATAAAAATTTATATAATGTTAATATAAATATTTAACATTATTAATGAGTATAAACAAACATGTTTTTCCAAACGGGTTACGTATTATTTATGAAAAATCAACACATAAAATAGCAACTTCTCATATTTATACATTTTGTGATTTTGGCTCTGCATATGAAAAAGATGGTGTGCGTGGTGCTGCACATTTTATAGAACATATGTGTTTCAAAGGGACACATAAACTTCCATCTTCTAAAAATTTGATGCATTTTTTTGATGAAATTGGTGCTTATATAAATGCTTATACTGAAAAAAGATATACTTGTTATACATTGAAATGTAATGATGAGCATATAAATAATTCGTTAAAAATATTATCAGATATGATGTTTAATTCCAAATTTGATAAAAAGGAATTTAAAAAAGAAGAAAAGGTAGTTATAGAAGAAAATATTCGCGATTCTGATAATGATCTCATCATTATTAAAGATGAATTAAACAAACTTTTATATAATGGTAGTTCTTATGCTTATCCAATTGATACATTAGAATATCATAAAAATTTATTTGATTATAAAAAAGTCCATGATATGTATTGTTCTTTTTATAATCCATCAAATATTGTTATCAGTTTTGTATCTAATTTATCTTTTGAAGAAATAAAAAAATTTGTAGAGTCAACTAATTTTATAAAAACAAAACCTATTGTATATTTGTCAAATGACTATGGTATATTACCTTATTTAAAACCACAAACGGGAATTCAGTACAATTTATTAAAAAAAAAAGGATTGAATACAACACATATTTGTATAGGTTTTCGCACTTTATTAAAAGATAAATACAAACTTAATTTTTTATCAACATTGTTAAGTAATACTTTCAATTCGCGTTTATATTTATTATTACGTGAAAAACATGGTCTTACATACACTACAAAATCATATGTTGATTATAATGAAATAACTGGTGATTTTTATATTTATTCAGAAGCAGATTATAAAAAAATAATTTTCAATGGTTCAAATAATCTAGGTGTTTTTCCGATTTTAATAGCTCTTATTTTAGATTTAATTCATAATGGTGTAAAACAAAATGAAATAAAACTTACAAAAAGTTATTTGAAAGGCGCTTTAAATTTATCTTTGGAAAACAGTGATAAAATTGTAAGACATAATGGTTATCAATTTTTAGTGCACCCAAATGATGAAATTATTCCTTTGTCAAAAACATTTGAAACACATTATGAAAATATTACAAAAAAGGACATTGATAATGTAATAAAAACATATATTAAATCATCTGGTATGTCAATTTGTATTTTAGGTGATCATCTTCCTTCCAAAGAATTATTACAAAAAATATGTAATCGTATCAAATAAATATACTCATTTATATTATATGCTTAAGATTGATATTTTAGGATACGCTTTAATAGTATTTATTATCATTATTGGATTATACATATATTATGACAGTGATAGTTTTCAATTAAAATGTATTGTTTCAACTATAGATGGAAACAAATATTGTGTTAGAGAACGAGAGAATATTCAAAAAGCAGCAGACTTATTAGCAAAAATTACAGAAAAGTGTAAATCTTTGGTAAAATATGTAGGAAATAAATATCCCGAAAATGAAGATGTAAAACGTTTGGTAAAAAATTATAATCCTAAAAAAGTAATGGAAACGTTACCTACTAGTGAATATACTGCGTATAGTGAAAACAAAGGTGAAAAATTGGCATTTTGTTTAAATCGTGAAAAAAATGAGAACAACAATTTAATTGATGAACATACATTGATGTTCGTTTCTATTCATGAACTTTCTCATGTTATGACAAAATCAATTGGACATAAAAGTGAATTTTGGAAAAATTTCAAATTTTTATTAGAAAATGCCAAAGAAGCTGGTATTCATAATCCCGAAGATTACAAAAAAAAACCGAAAGAATATTGTGGTATGAAAATTCATGACAATCCATATTACGATGTCTAATGTAGTAAATATATGAGAACGTCTTCTTTATAAGAAAATGATTCGAAAAATATAATATTGTAATATTTGAAACGATAACCAAAATAATTTCCTACACATTTTGTGAACGGTTCGTTATTTTTTGTAGCAGAAATAATTTTCATATCTGCGACTAAATCTGTTTTATATGTACAATAAACAGTTAAAACTATTTTCTTTTTTGGTAATAAAAATAAATAATTATTATTTACTTTGATATACGATTTGGTTGTAAAATAATCTTTATTACATAATTCATATTTTTCAAAAGTATTCCATTTATTTCTACACAACGGACAACTAGTAAGTTTTGAAGTACAATTTTTACAAAATGAATGACTACATGATTTCATAATATAATTTTCAGGTAATATTTCTTCCAAACATACTGGACATTCATTGATGATATTCATATTTAATATTATGTTTTAGTATGAATAATATAAATTTTGTTCAATCATTCAATTTTATTCGATTATTATATTAAATAAAAATTATGGCCACCTGGTGCTATATAAATACCTAATTTTGTTAATATTTTCACTTTACTATCGTGTATTAAAATACTAGTTTTTGCCCATAAATGTTCAATACATTCGTATTCTTGTGGAATATGTATTTGTTTAACATATTTACATGTCATACCAATAGCACCAGTAACGCAATCACTAGCTTTATGAGGAACGGCTGCGATTTTATAAGATCCATATCGGATAATACACTCTGTTTTTAGTTCTTTTTGAATCATTTCTTCCAAATATTGTAAAAATGGTGAATATGTAATATTTAAACAATATCTACCTGTTATTTTTACAATGAAATCTTCATCTTGTATATTGAAATAATCAATACATTTATGTAGATCTATTATTTCTTTCATACCGCGATTTTTTGTATCAATTGAATTTGTATTAGTGTAAAGTACAGGAAAATTATAATTATCTAAAAATGATATAGGATTTTCATATTTATTTGATAGATTATTTTCTACTATAATAGGTTGAATTTTATTAGAAATTTCAAGAGGCAATTTAATTTTGTAGTAAGTTACAAAATTTTCAAATGAGATTTTATATTCTCTTTCACGTCTATTGAAATGTTCATCTATTAATGAACATGTAAAAATAATATAAATCATATATTGTAATCCTAATATTTATTTTTATATAGTATTATAAATAATCTAAAATAACGGTATATGAAGACCCAATTTTTGTCGAGCTTCTATATATATTTTTTCATATTTTGAATCATGCCAATCTTTTGGTAATATTGAAGAAAAAGAATTATAAATATGATCATAATTATAAAATCGGCCTCTCGAATCACGTTTTGTACAAAGTAAATCCATTGCTGATCCAAAATCTAAAAATATACCTTTTGGATATTTTTTATGTAGTTCAGCAATAAGTACTTTCGCGCCCATTCCACAAGAAGTAATAACAATTGGTTGTTCATCATTACCAATTTCTTGACAAACTAAATTTATTAATTGATCAAAATTATTATCAAACCAATTTTGAAAAGGAACATGGATAAGCGATGTTGCGTTCAACAATATTTTTGATTTTAATAATAACGGATTGCATATTATATATTTTTTCAATGATGATTCTTGAATTGTTTTATACATTTTTAATTTCCGATCAAAAATATCACTATTGAAATCAATAACATCAATAATAAATGTGTGATATTCTGCCCAATTTATATTTGTATTCGACTCTACTAAACTTTTCCAAAAATCAACTTTTTCATCTTCAATCCACATACCAATATAAGCATTTTCAGTTTTTGTTGTCATATAAATAAAAGATTCTTTCAAACCGTTCGATAATTTTTCTGTATAATTATCATAATCGCAATTATGTCCATCTACAAATGATTTTCCAAGAGCACAATAATATTCACCATCACCATATTTTGAGAATGAAATTGGTTTTTTATTTGAAACACAATCGATAATATTTTCAATAATAATAGATGGTGTTGAATAATATTTTGATTTTAACTTATTCTTATCTATATAACAATGAGTAATGTTCATTATACAATTTTAATAATTATAATTTAAAATTAAAGTATATGTTTATATACTTAATTTTACATCTTTTTATATTTCAAACGCCGATTTTTTTACACCCTTGAACATTTATAATATTGTATGTTGTAAAAGTAATCGTGACGATTTACAATGCCGTGGTTGGATTATCATATGAATTTTTCTAATTTTTTACAATGAATATGTAAATTGAAAATTTGAATTTTTTCCAAATCTTCTGTAATTAAAAATGGACGACGTATATTATCAATTTCATCTATTTCCCATTGAAACTTATATCTATCATATTTTATAACACACGTTTCATTAATAAATCCTGTTGTATCTCCTGAAATATTTTGAGGATCAACTCCGCCCAAGTATTGTCCTATAGCTGCTGCATCAAAAATAAATCCAAATTTTTCAAAATTTTTTGTCACATAATATTCTTCATTCGTTTGAGAATCATCTGAAATACAAATAGGAAATTTATCAAAAAATTCTGGTATTTTATATGAAATAATTGAAAAATTTTCCATATCATTTTTATTATATTCGTATAATTGTAAAATTTTTTCCAGTATCTCTGCGTTTGGAATATATACAATACTCGCAATTGCGCGATTGTATGAATCCATTGGAATAAATAATTTTTGTTGCGTCGATGATTTTAAAAATGGTATTAACTTATCACAATTATAATAAATTGGTACATCATTTTCTAAATGTATAACATCTTGTATTTCATATTTCTTCATAAAAGCATAAATATAAAAAAAACGACTCGAAGTAAATACCCAAAATGCGTTTCGAAAATTAATATTCATATGACTTTTTTGAGTATATTGAAATTTATCTTCAAGTGTACCAGCGTCAATCAAATGAATATTTGAATTGTATTCTGAAAAATTATCGAAAAATTCGCGATTTGTAATTACATATATTTTTTTATGATTCAATCGAATCAATTGTTTGATATTTGTTAAAATATATTCCTGAAAATTTCCTATAGATACTAAAACAATGTTCATTATATTGAATATATGAATATATATGTTTACTTTATATTTTATCAAGACATTCATTATTTTTCATAATTACAAAACACAAAACACAAAACACAAAACACAAAAAAATTGAATTATTATTTGAATTTTATAATAAGATACATTATTAAATCATAATATATTAATTATCAAAATGGCTCACGAATTTGATCGTAAATTTATTGAGAATATCTTATCTTTAGCAGATGATATTATCACAAAACGCAGATCTGTGGACGATTTCAAAGGCGATGATCTTTTCATTTATAATAAAGCTTCAGCATTAACATTATATGAATTAAATGTTTATCCTATGGATAGAAAAACAATTCAATTCTTGAAAATGTTGAAAGAAAAATATGATGAACGTTCTGTTTCATTCAATGGTGATAAAACAGTAGATGATGGGTGTATTGATTATAAATCATATTTGAAACAGGTAAATAATAGATTTGTATGTTTTAAAGAATATATGTTAATGGAGTTTGAAAAGTCAAAACCCTCACTTACTTTTTATACTCGTCACATTATTCTTGAGAAATTTGGATATTTTCGTGAACGTATTGTTCGGGAAATAATCAATATTACGATAAAAAAAACTGTGATAAAAAAAAAAGACGAAGAAAAAGTTTTAGATGATGTATGTGGAATTTGCTATGATAATCATACTATGATTGAATCTGTTACTACTCAATGTGGCCACACATTTGGTAATTGTTGTATTCAAACATGGATAACTACAAAATCAAACAGAAAAGAAGTGGTAACTTGTCCTTATTGTATAAATAAAATTACATCTATGAATGGATTTAGAGCAAGACCTACACCTAAATCGTTGAAAAAATAAAATAGAATAATAATATAAATATTTTGTAATTTTGTAATTTTGTAATTTTGTAATTTTTTGTTCTTCTAATAACAATAACGAAGAGTTTTACTTTATAAATCTTCCATATCCACTCCCGCTTCAACCCACTTTATAACACGAGAGGGATGCCAAGCTTTCATCATTAACTCTTCACGGATAATATCCATACGCCGCTTCAAAAATCCATAATCCAATTCAAAAATGTTTTTATTCAAAGCAATCAATACCCAATTGATTTTATCTTGATTTTTTTTTAAAATATGTATGGCATTTGGGTTTTTTGATAAATTATGCCAATTTATATTATCAGGGTTAGCTTCTAATAAATGTATTGCATTTGGATTTTTTGATAAATCTTGCCAAGAAATTAGATTCCTGTTAGCTTCTATAATATGAATTGCATTTGGATTAGCAGATAATTGGAACCAAACAATTTTTCTCGGATTAGCTTCTAGAATATGAATGGCATTCGGATTTCTTGATAAATACCACCAATCTATTTTTGTTGGGTTAGCTTCTAACAAATGAATGGCATTCGGATTTCTTGATAAGAATCTCCAATATATTTTGCTAGGATTTTGCTCTAATAATTCTATCGCATTTGGATTAAAAGATAACATTCGCCAATCTATTTTTTCCATATTAGCTTTCAAAATGTGAATAGCATTTGGATTTTCTGATAAATGACTCCAATACACTTTATCCATCATTCGGTTTATCAAATGAATGGCATTTGGATTTTTACATAAATTATGATGTCTTATTTTTTTAGGATTTTGTTCTAATATATCGATTGCATTTGGATTTCCTGATAAGCAATACCAATCTATCTTTTTTGTATTAATCCAATCTCGAAATTTGTATAAACTTGTCATTATGATTTTGAAAATCTTTTAAGATAAATATAATATTAATAATGAAAATAATATATTTTATTAATCATTTTTTGAGAACAATTTTATGTAAAAAACAAAAAATAAAATATCTTATTTTTTTGTAAAGAAATATTTATACCGTTCAAGAAAAAGGCTCGAACTGTTCTCTACTCTATAAATCTTCCATATCGAGTCCCGCTTCAACCCACTTTATAACACGCGACGGACGCCAAGCTTTCATCATTAACTCTTCACGGATAATATCCATACGCCGCTTCAAAAATCCATAATTCAACTCAAAAATACTAGGATTTTTAGATAATGTATACCAATAAATTTTATCAAGATTTTGTTCTAATAATGGAATAGCATTTGGATTTTGAGAGAAATAATACCATTTTATATTATTTTGATTTTTTTCTAATATATGAATAGCATTTGGATTGGAAGATAAAGAGTGCCAATCTACGCTGTCCAAATTTTTTTCTAATATATGAACAGCATTTGGATTTTTTGATAACAAATACCAAGATACTTTGTCCAAATTTTTCTCTAATATATGAATAGCATTTGGATTATATGATAAAGAATTCCAATTTATTTTATCCAAATTTTTTTCTAATATATGAGTAGCATTTGGATTTCTTGATAACAAATACCAATCTAGTTCGTATGATAAAGAAAACCAAGATACTTTGTCCAAATTTTTTTCTAATATATGAGTAGCATTTGGATTTCTTGATAACAAATACCAATTTATTTTGTTCAAATTTTTTTCTAATATATGAATCGCATTTGGATTTTTTGATATAGTACACCAATCTACTTTATCCAAATTTTGTTCTAATATATGAATAGCATTTGGATTGGAAGATAAATAAAACCAATCTACTTTGTCCAAATTTTGTTCTAATATATGAATAGCATTTGGATTTTTTGATAACAAATACCAATTTACTTTATCCAAGTTTTGTTCTAATAAATGAATCGCATTTGGATTTCCTGATAAACGATACCAATTTACTTTATCCAAGTTTTGTTCTAATATATGAATAGCATTTGGGTTCTCTGAAAAGTAATACCAATCTAATTTATTAACATCAATCCAATAACGAAGTTTATATAAAGACTCGAACCCATCTTTTATATTTGAACTTGTCATTATTATAATATTATTATAAATTCAATAAAAATATTATACAATAAACAATCAATTTTACAAATATTATTTACGCATATAATGGTGACAAGAAACAAAATCAAATTCATTCGAATCATTGAATCCTATTTCAGAAGAATTTTTCCATTTTAATGGTCGATTTTTCATTTTATCTGAATGAAATTTCAACATATAATTAAAATAAATTTCATATTCTGACGCTCCAGATGTGGAAGCATTCAAACCAGTTAGATTTTTATCTACCATAGATAAAAATATTTTCCAAAAAGGTTCATTGTTATGATACGTTTCTACTAATACCATTAATTCTTTTACATAATTTGTATCAAACATCATATGATGACAAATACCCGATATTTTAAGATTTTGTTTTTCTAAAAAAGGGTGTAATTTTTTCATATGTTCAAAATAAGGTTTATGATACTCAACACCCGTAGCATATAAAGGAATATTTGTTTCTGGATCTACAAATTTTATTTTTGATAATAAAAATGTATCACAATCAATTACTAAATATCGATTCAATATATCTGGAATTATTATACCAGCATACAGTTTCAATAATTGCTGTAAATACCAACCATTTCTAGTAGTTTTCCCATGAATAATACTTACATCTTTTATTTGAAAAGGAAAAATGTTTTCATTGATTATAATTATTTTATCGTTTTTATTTTCAATAAGAATATTTTCATCAAATGATAATAAATAAATATTTCTATAACCAATCACATTTTTTAGTGTATATTCTAACTGTTTGTTAATCTGTGAAACATCATCTGGACCAATCGGAATAACAATATCAAATAATTCTTGTTCCATTATTATATATTATATATACTTCTTTATTTGTTTACGTATAACAAATATAAAAATGTTGTATTACTTTCCATATAATGAATAATTGTAAAAATTACCTTAAAAAACATCAAATAATAACTGGTGAAAGAATACAACAAATAGCAGATGTTTATATTGGAGAAAAATATGATTTTGAATGGAATCCTGTTATTTATCAAGATAAAAAAAAACATAAAAATATCCATGAGTTATTTAGTATTGATAATTATGAAAATCCAAAAATCGTTTTTTGTTATACTCATTTGATTCCAAAATTAGTTAAAAATATTCATAAATTTATGAATCCTTTTGTTTTGATAACACATAATTCAGATTATAATGTTACCGATTGTGAAGACACTTTTGTGATTTTAATGAACGAAAAAGTTATCAAATGGTATACACAAAATCTTTCTACAACTGACTATGAAAAACTTTTTTTTTTACCAATTGGTATTGCTAATTCTCAATGGCCTCATGGAAATTTAGATATATTTGATTATATTCATAAAAATTATGAAATATCTTCTTTGAAAAGCAAATCAATTTATTTTTCATTCAAAATAGAAACAAATATGAGTAAACGGAAAGAATGTTTTGATACATTAAAAAATACCATCCCATTTCTTCCATTTGCTCCTTTTGAAGAAAATTTAATACGTATGATGAATTATAAATATTGTATTTGTCCTGTTGGTAATGGTATAGATACACATCGATTGTGGGAAGCATATTATTTGAAAATTGTCCCTATTATGATAGAAGATATATTTTCAAAAAGATTAGAGAAAATGAAATTTCCTATATTATTGGTAAAATCATGGAAAGAATTGGATATATACAATTTACCATTATATTCAAGTTATGATTTTTCTTATGTAGAGTATTATTTAGATATAAATAATATAAAAAATAATATTTTAGACATTTTATAATTTTGAATATTTGTAATGAAGCTATAACTATAATATTGAATGATTCAAAGGTTTATATGTAAAAATATGTAAAGATATATAGTATAATCAATTATGGAAGAAGAGAAATCACCAATTGAACCACTGATAAAAGATATTAACAAATCACCATTTTTAATAAATGTTCAAATAATCAAACCCACTGATGATGATAATATGAATATAAAACAAACAATTGAATTTAATATATCAGGTTCTCTACAAATACACCCAGATGACTCTATTTATGTTATAAAAAATAAAATTATTCGTGAATCAAATATAACAAATATATCAGCAAAAGAAATATTTTTATTTTCAAAAATAGATTTGAAACTTACGGCAAAAGAAATATACGATTCAATCACTCGCACAGATGAAGTTTTTTTAGATATAAAACAAATGAAACAATTATGTAAAAATTTAAACAAGTCTTTACCAAATGAAAATAAAAATACATATACTTATGAAGAATTTACTGAAATTTTTTCTACAGATGAAACTGAATACTCTTTATTTCAATCAATTGGACAAAAATTTGAAAATGGTAGAAATTATTTGTTTTCAACGAATCCGTTCGATTTTGAATATATGATTTCCGATATAAAAACAAATCCTCTTTTTACTTTTGAAAATTCATTATTATTAAATTATTTACAATATAATTCAAATAATACACTTCCACCAGAATATAATATTTATCTATGTTTAGCAGAAGACGTTCTCGAATTCGGAGAAAAAAATGAAATTATTGGGGATTATTTGACTAAAATGTATTTTCCTTTTCTTTATAAAGAAAATATACGAAATTTATCTACATTATTAGAGAAAAAACAAGAATTAGTTGAAAATTATAATAATGGAATAAATGATAGTACTTGGGAATTATATAGAACAGTGGATTTGTTTAATGATATTTATAAGAATCGTACCACAGAATTACCATATAATAAGAAAGGTGTTACTGAATTCAAAATAATATTACATAGTAATTTTCAAGAAGTTCTGCCATTGGATACTATTTTCAAATGTTTACATGCTACAAAACAAATTCCTTTTATTAAATACAATCCGGGTTTTCGTAAAGAAAATATATATAGACTTTACAGTGAAAAAATTGCTACAAATGGTGAAAAAATACCATTTTTATCTGTAACCGAAATTATAAAACTTTCTAGAGAAATTGGTAAATCTGGACAAATATCATTATTTATAAATGAAAAATACGATATTTCAGGATCAGGTTCTCAATATATAAATTTAAATATATTATTACATTTTAATAAAGACGGGAAAATATTTTTCAATATTTTTACAGGACAAGAACCAATTGACAAAACCCAAGTCTATGATATTATTTATACAAAAGTAAATTCTATATTAGAGAACCTAAATATTTTTTTATATGAGACTGGTTATCAAATACGTCTTATTAAAAATAACGACACTTCAGAATATCTTGAAATTGAACAAATCAAATATATGATGGCTATTTATATTTTCAGAAAAATATCATTAGAAAAATACAAAAATTGTTTATCGTGTTTATTTGATATAGAAGATTTTCATATTCAATCAGATGAAGGTGCAAAAATGAAATTTAAACGTGTAGAAAATTATCAAGAAATGGATCCTGTCAATGTTTTAATTAGCAATGAGTATTCGAAAACACGTGATATTGAAGATGTTATTAATGCTCTTATTAAAAATTTTCGATTTACAGAAGATAAAGCAAGAGAACGTAGTATTCAATTTTTTTCCGAACATACAATCTTACGTGGTCGTTTATTAGACAATGCTGGATTTCCTATAACTATGCGTGTTATTTCTTCGGAAAATAAATTATTAATTAATGTGAATCAAATACAAGAAATTGCTTATGTAGATTTATTATATGAATATTTTGACAGTATTATAAGATTATTTCAATCACCAGAAACAAGTTCTTCAATAGAAGAACTTGTAAATATTTGTAAAGAAAATATAAATTATAAAAATGCTGATACTAATATAGATAATATTATTGCACCAAATAATGAATTAATTAATAAAATTGTTCAACCTATTTTATTTACAGAAGAAGATGATGATTTTTTCAATGATGATGTTGACGATGATGATGTTGACAATAAAGAAGAGAAAGAAGAAGAGAAAGAAGAAGAGAAGGAAGAAGAAAAAGAAGAAGAGAAAGAAGAAGAGAAAGAAGAAGAGAAGGAAGAAGAGAAGGAAGAAAAGAAAGAAGAACGTAAAAAAAAACAAATGATAGATGAAGAAGATGATGTTCTTTTTGGAATGGATCTTGAAGGTGGTGGTAATGATGATGAAGATTCGATTGAATTAGAAATTAATGTTGAAGGAAAATCATTGAAAAATCCAAATCCATTTCAAGAAAAAATAGAAAAATATGATCCTGCTCTTATTTTGAAACAAAATCAAGGACAATATGCTCCTTATTCGAAAACATGTCCTACTGCTGTGCAACGACAACCTGTTTTGTTAACAAATGAAGAAAAAGAAAATATTGACAAAAAACATCCAAATTCTTATAGCAATGCCATAAAATATGGTTCTACACCCGACAAAGAAAATTGGTATATATGTCCAAGATATTGGTCATTGAAAACAGGTACAAGTTTAACTCAAGAAGAAGTAGAAGAAATACTCAAAACAAACCCAAATGCGATTATTCCAGCTAAATCGAGAGTAGTTCCAAAAGGCGCATTTATTTATGAATTCAATAGTCCAAAGGAACATCAAGATGAAAGTGGAAATTATATTACACATTATCCGGGATTAATAAATGGTAAACACCCAGATGGTTATTCTTTACCATGTTGTTTCAAAAAGATGCAATCTCAAGAAAAGCAAAAAGAAAAAGAAGTAAATCCGAAATATAACAAATATATAATGAGTATGAATAGCCACCCTTTGCCTCATGATAGATGGGGTTTTTTACCAGTTGCATTACAATATTTTTTAAAAATCAATTATAAAAAAAACGTAGATAAAGAAAATCCAGCAATCATAAAAAAAACAGGTGCTTGTTTATTACGATATGGTATAGAACAAAACGAACAACAATCTTTTATTGGGTGTTTTGCTGAAATTTATGCTAGTATTCATGGACTAAAAATTGTACCACCTATTTCAGAAATGAGATTAATTATTTCTAATTCTATAGATATTGATCAATTTATAAAATATCACAATGGTTCTCTTATTTCTATTTTTCGTGCAAATCTTTCTGTAGAAAAAATTAAAACAATTGATATTCTAAAATATCAAAATTCTATTTTTTACTCGGAAAATAATACAGATACAGATTCCTTTTTTTTACAAGATACTATTGCTTCTTTTGAAAATTTTCAAAAATATTTAAATGATAATAATTCAGTTATTAATCACACATATTTATGGGATATTATTTCACAACCAAATAACAAACTTATTATAAATGGATTAAATTTAATTATTTTTGAAATTCCAAAACCAAATATGGTTGAAATTGTATGTCCAACTAGTTCATATTCACCAAATATGTTTGATAAAAGAAAGGAAACATTATTATTATACAAAGACGATGTTTTTTATGAACCTATATATTTTTATGAAAATAAACAATCAAATATTAAAATTACTCGTTTGTTTACAATAACACCACAAATGAAAACACTTTTGAAGTTTTTAGAAAATAATATTAAAACACAATGTAAACCCAAAGATAGTTTACCGAAATTATATGATTTTAAACGTAATTTATCTGTGGAAAAAATAATAGAATTATTAAAAGATTCCACGATTAATTATGAAATTCATAGTCAAGTTTTGAATTATCAATCTAAAATAGTTGGTATAATTATTTCTTCCCCGACATCTATGGTACATTTCTTTTTACCTTGTACACCATCTGTATTATTAGATGATTATGATTTTGAATTTATTGATGATGTTACAGAATGGAAAGATTATAATACTACAATTAGAGAACTGAATCAATTAAAAATTTTATCTAAAAATAAAATATTTTGTACACCAAAAACTAAAATTGTTGATAATGGAATGATTATAGGAATTTTAACTGAAACAAATCAATATATTAAAATATCACCATCTATTGAAAATATTGCTGATGGACTTACATCTATAGATGGTATTGATTATTTAGAAGCTGATAAAAATATTTTTAATCATAGTATTATTAAAATAGATAATCCTCGTATTAAAACAATACGTAATATTCGTATGGAAAGTAAATTTTATCGTCTTTTTCGTTCTACAATACGTACAATGTTGAGTCATTATGAATATCGATTTTTTAAATTGAAAATAATAGATATATTGGAGAACTTAGCTTTTCCTTATCAACAAAAATTAGTAAAATTAGTAGAAATTTTAAAAAAATCTATAAAAACAACCATACAATTTCGTGAAATGACAGATGATGATTTAGATTATCTTTTAATAGAAAATAATTTTCGTGAGTATACATTTTGTAAAAAATGCGAAAATCGTAATTTATGTTCTTTAGATGATAATGGAAAATGTCAATTAACATTACCAAATGAAAATTTAGTTACTGGAATGGAAAATGAAAGATTATATTATTATAGATTGGCAGACGAATTATTACGTTTTCACCGTATACGTTCTTATTTATTAGAACCTATGTATTATCTGAATCTTTCAAATATTGATTATCAAATTAATCAAGATGAAATATTATTATTAGAAACTTATATTAAATCTGAAAATTTTTCTGATTTACGTATATTTAATTTTAGTGAATATTTAAAAAATATTCCATATGAATTAGCAGAACCATCTAAAATTACTCAGCCTTATTCAAATATAGTAATATTTGAAGAAAATTGAAAATTTTTACACTATTGAATAATAATAAATTGATAAACATTATTATTATTTGAAAAAGTATTGTTATTTACACTGTTTAATCTACTGGATCTATTGTTGGATCCATTGATGAATTCATTGGTATATCCATTGGCGATTTCTTCATTTTACGTTTTAATTCTTCTTGAATTTCAGGTGGAATATCACCGGGAAGATCCCCCGAAAAATCACCGGGAATATTATCATCATTCATACCATGAGGATTTGTACGCTTCATAATATCCGAATAAACTTCTTCCAAATCTTTACGATACTCACGATAAATTTCAACATCTTCTAATTTACGATTACCTAATTTTTCTTCTAATTCTTTTACTTTATTTTCAATCGTTTTTTTATCTTCATCGGACGCTTTATCTTTCATATCTTCTGTGATTGTTTTCTTTATTTGATACATATAATTTTCCAATTCAGATTTGACATTTACTGCTTCTTGAATTTTAAGATCAGCATCTTTGAATTTTTCTGCTTCAGCAATCATTCGTTCAATTTCTTCAGGATTAAGACGTCCTTTATCATTTGTAATAGCAATCTTATTTGATTTACCTGTTGATTTTTCTGATGCAGATACATTCAAAATACCATTCGCATCTAAATCAAATGAAACTTCAATTTGTGGCTGACCACGTGGCATTGGTGGTATACCATCTAATTGAAATGTGCCAAGAAGTGTATTATCTTTTGTAAGAGTTCTTTCACCTTCAAAAACCTGAATCAATACACCAGGTTGATTATCGGCATACGTAGAAAATGTTTGTGATTTCTTTGTAGGAATTGTTGTATTACGTGGAATTAATCTTGTCATAACACCTCCTGCTGTTTCCAAACCTAAACTCAATGGACAAACATCCAATAATAAAAGGTCTTGAATCTTATCATCTTTGTTTCCTGACAACAAAGCGGCTTGTACTGCAGCACCATAAGCAACACACTCATCAGGATTAATCGTTTTACACAATTCCTTACCATTAAAATACTCAGTAAGTAATTGTTGAATACGAGGAATACGTGTACTTCCACCTACCAAAACAATCTCATCTATACGATCTTTGGAAATTTTAGAATCCATAATTACTTGATCCAAAGATAACATTGTTTTCTTACAAAGATCTTCACATAAATTTTCGAATTTAGCACGTGTAATTGATGAAGCAAAATCAATACCATCATATAAACTATCAATCTCAATATTCGCAACAGTTGATGATGATAATGTGCGTTTGGCACTTTCACAAGCAGTTCTCAATCTACGCACAGAACGTTTATTTTCCGTAATATCTTTCTTATGTTTACGTTTGAATTCTTCCGTAAAATACTCTACCAATTTACTGTCAAAATCTTCACCTCCTAAATGGCAATCTCCTGCAGTAGCTTTTACTTCGAATACGGAATTGTCAATAGTCAAAATAGAAACATCAGTTGTTCCACCACCTACATCCATAATCAAAATATTACGCTCTTTATCCGATTGTTTATCAAGACCATAAGCTACTGCTGCTGCTGTAGGTTCATTAATAATACGTAATACATTGAGACCGGCAATAATACCAGCATCTTTTGTAGCTTGACGCTGTGAATCATTGAAATATGCTGGAACTGTAATTACGGCATCAGTAACTTTCTCTCCAATAAATGCTTCCGCAATTTCTTTCATTTTCGTCAATACCATAGATCCTATCTCTTCTGGTGAAAATTCCTTTTTTTCTCCACGAAATTCTACTTCAATCAATGGTTTGTTATTTTTATCAATAATTTTATAAGGGAAATGTTTGATGTCTGATTGTAGTTGAGAATCATTGAAATTCTTCCCAATCAAACGCTTGGCATCAAAAACGGTATTCGAAGGGTTAGAAGCAATTGCGGATTTCGCAGAATCACCAATCAATCTCTCTTCTGTTGTAAAAGATACATATGATGGTGTAATTCTATTACCGCATTCATTGGCTATAATTTCTACTTTTCCATTTTGCCAAACACCCACACAACTATTAACAGTTCCAAGGTCAATTCCAATAGCTACTGGCATGATATAACTCTTATTAATAATATGTTTTTATATTCATTTTAAAAAATTATTATCTTATTTCTCAAATTCTTACACCGTTATTATATATAATTGTATATACAATGAAACATTTACAAACTAATCACTATGTTATTATGTTTTTTATAATGGTATTGTCTGGTATATTATCAACTATGAATATATGGGTAAATAAATTAGATGATATAAGATTTAGTATAAATGACGCATATATGACGTTACTTATGACAGGCTGGATGTTTTTATTTATGGGATTAATTTATAAAGAAATAGTTGTATTTTTTATAGGTTTGTCATTGATAATATTTAATATATGGTGTATTAGAAATCAATTTCTAATAACAGAAGGACAATACAAATTAGGTATGATACCACACCATTCAATGGCAGTTCATATGAGTAAAAAATTACTTGAAAAAAAAAATAATATATCAACGTTTGTAAAAAATATAATAAAAACGCAAGAAGATGAGATATTAATTTTAAAAAAATGATAAAAAAGAGGATTTCAATTTTTTATCATTGAAGCTATTCATTATAAAAACACCGAATGAGGGGCTCGAACCCTCGGCCACAGGATTAAAAGTCCTGCGCTCTACCAACTGAGCTAACCCGGTTTGTAATGAATATTTTATAAGAGTATTTTCACAAACCCTTACACGAATATATACAAAATATTCTTTAAGTTCATTTTCATTATTATTTATGTAATTATTTATCTAATTACGTAACTAATTATCTTGATAATCATATTATTATTACAAATCATCAACCGTTTAAAATCCCATATTGTAATCATCGTCACATACATCATTTGTAGAGCCCAACTTAATATTTACAATATTGTTTCGAATTTCTAATTCTTTCTTTGAACAAATATCTTCTGTATTTTGTTTAAGTTCAAATTGTTTGGCAATATTATCCGAATCATTATCTACTATTGCGACTGCGTCAGACAAATTACGCATTTGATTCATATCTAAAACCAAACTGAATGCTCCTGTTCCATAATTACCATATTGTCCACACATTACACTCGCAGAAACACCACGCATATGATCAAAGTCAGCATGTCTTGCCGCATCTAACAATACTTCTGTATGAACTTCAAATGTTGCTTTGGCAATTGGCCCAATATTATCATTCAATATTCCTGAACGGAAAATAGGAACCATATCTTTTGTCATTGTCATTCTATCGCATAATAAACTCAAATGGTGATAATTAATATATGCGTCAGCAAATTCCATCACTTCTGTAATCTCATTGAAAAGTGTTTGTCGAGCTGCTTCAATACCCAATACATTGTAAATTTCGCGAACATCATTACTATAAGTACGTTTGTTATCAATAAAATCCATTCCTAAAACATTCAGTAAATTTGTTCCTGTAGTGTCTAGCACCCATACATCTTTGCGTATATATTTTCCTTCTTCATATATTACCGTATTTTGTAATTTTCTAGGAATAACCTTTTCAATCTTATTTATACCACGAAGAACAACATTATTCAATAATGTATCTTGGAAATTTTTCAACATATAAATTTCGTCTGATTGATCTAATGTATTTGCTACTGTTGTTTTTTTCTTTTTATTGTCATCATTATTGATACGAATACGGAAAACCAATTTGTCGTCATTATAATCTGAATATACACAATCTACGGCATCTCCATAACTACTATTTTTAATAGCATAATGAATATCATCCATCGTAATATTTTTATCTAATAATGTTTCTGGATCCATTTCCATACGAATAATCCATTTTGATTTTTTATTAACGGCATCTGGATCTTGTTCTATAGTATTCCCCATACATTCTTTCATAATATTTTCAAATTCATAATATTGTTCAATCAAAACACGGTCCTCTTCAATAAATGAGGCATTCTCATGTGGATCAAATGATATTTGAATAGACTTTACTAAATCAATGAGTTTGGTATATTCAATCATATTGGCATATGCCAATGCTCTGTCTTGGTCTTGTTCTTCCAATAATTTTAGACGAATTGTTAGTGAAGGATTTTTAGGATTCTTTGTTAAACGTAATAATTCTTCTAAACGGGGAACACCACGAGTGACATTGGATTTACTAGCAGTACCTGCATAATGAAATGTGTCCCTTAGACTGAGACCATTATAGCTGTCAAAATTTCTCGTGTCTTCAACTGTTAAGTCATATGCGTAAGGGGTACTATTCGGAACTTCTACAATACTCACGATTTGATCAAATTTCAAGTCCATCATTCGGTCATTTCTAGATTCCATAATTAATTCACCGTCTATGATATTTGGGAAACATAAATCCGATTCACTGTATTCGTAACGAAATTCACAACCCATCAATCTCTTTAATTTTTCATTTTTTGATTGAATTGTTAAATTTAATATCGATGCTAATTTTTGTGATTGTTTATTACGGATTGTTAAACCATATGCTTCTTGAATATTTTCAGGTAATGAACCACGGTTATTTTTTGTTTGTTTTGTGAGTTTATTTACACTGCTATCAATGTCAAGATTTCTTAACATGACACCAATATCAATTAGCATATTTCTTGAAACTGAACAAATGCTAATGTCAACCGGTTGTGCTAATCCTGATTTTCTAGTTTTACAATTAACACATCCGTCGCCACCAATATATGCGTCTAAGAACCCCAAAATACATTTACGATTGGAAAATACAATGGTTGGTGAAATCGATTTCTTGTGACTCAATTTACCGACCAATCCGTCTAAAATTCTACACAATATGGTATTATAAATACGCAAATTTGTGCTCGTCCAACCTTCTTGAATTTTGTTTTTATGTACGTATATCTTAGTAGTTAGGTTCCATTTGGCACACAAACGTTTGATGGGTTCAAAATAGGCTTGGTCGTTGTTCGCAATAGATACTTGATGTTTTGTCATACAACCCTCCGCAGCATATGCGCCCACCAAATATCCGAAATCATAATCCAGTTCAATTTCTTCAGGAATTTCATAATTACAAATGGAATTAGTTTTTGTATAAACCAACCCTGATTTATAAATAACTTGAACTTTTGTTTCGTTTCTTTTTTTGCCTTTGATCATAGCATATGCTGAATCGCTGCGACTATATGGTAATGTAAACAATTGATTGGCATATTTTTTCCACCATTGATATTCGTCGACCACTTGTCTGGCTTTTTCGAGTTCGCTACCATAAATATAATGAGAAGGTGGTAACATTTCACGCAAATCAAATTTGTGTGATTCTGTGTAATCCAATGACTTTCGTGACGCAGGCAGGTAATCTCCAACTTTCAAATCTTTACCATTTACACCCTGAATTTTACCATCAATGAGCTGAAGAAACGATTTTGCTTTGGTAGCAGTAACTTCACGACATTCTTTGGTGGTAACCTTCAACATGGTATTCGTGCCGTCTTCGTTGATTACCGGGTGTCGTGTAACCGCTTCGACTCTTCTCCATACAGTTTCACCATTTTCCGTCGCACAAGGAACTTCGTAATAATCACACAACTCTGCGTAGGTGGTGTCCTTATCTTTCATATAATCGATTTTTTGTGATAATTTTATCTGATTTTCGGTAAATTGCCCAATTTGAACTTTCTTTATTTCTTTCTTTGAATTTCTAACGATGATTTCATCCTCAAACAGAAGGGAATTCAATGTCATCTGTGTAGAAGGCTCACCAACACTGTGTCCCGCTACAATACCTACCATTTCACCAGGGTGAACAATCGCTTGTTTGTATTTTAATACTATTGTTTCTAACAACATAGTAATTGCTTTGGAATGAAAACGTTTATTTACTAACAAATCACGGGGTGACAAATAATAGAAATATAGCATTTCAAACAATGCATTTGGAGCAGCATATTCTAATCGCATAAGTTTTTGATAATATTCTTCGATCAAATTAAAACATTCTAATGGAGTTATATCCACTACTGAATTCGCATTCAAATGTAATTGACCTTGAATATTTGCGATAATATTTTGAAATGCCACCGGAGCTTTTACTTGATTCTCGCTCTTGTATTTGAAAACAGATTTTACTACTTTTTCGCGACATTTTATCATTTTATCAATATATTTTTGACAAATTACTTTGGCATCTTTCACTTGTTTTTTCATTCGAGTAATAGTGGATTTAGCATAAATTTCCAATGTATTTTTATCAGTGGTTTCATTTACACCAACAATATCATAATGAAGATAAATATCTTCAATTGTCATTCCAACCAAAGGAACTGTTTGATTTTCGACACGTGTTGTGTCATACCCATCTTCACCATAAGTAAATTGTACAATCTTCCCTTTACTATTACGAACCGTCATATCATACTCTACTTTGATATCTTCCAAACCTTTGATGAGTCTTCGCTGGATATATCCAGTCTGACTCGTATCACGTACACCCAAGCCGTTTGCTAAACAGAAATTTAATGTTGTAGGAATTGTTAAATCGTACATTTTGGGATGTTTTTCAACACCAATAATATTTATTTCAACAATTGGATCTAGAACACAATTATTGTATGTTTCAAAATTCATATGTTGAGATCGCCATTTTTTTGACTTCAATTTATTGTTTTTATTTTCCTCGATCAAATGGATCTCTTCCGAAAATTTTCTTGCCCATTGTGCTGAAATATGAATTCTATAGGTTAATTTGATGTTTTTTGTACCAAGATTATTTGTATACCGTTGACTCATGGAGACTTTACCAAAAATACCGACTCGAGAACACAACATTGATATATCTTCGATTAAACGTTTTGAAGCAGATGACGCTTCGATAGAATTTTTTGAAATAGTACCATCACCTGAGAAATATCCATTCAACAAACCAATAATAAACGTCTTAGGTGATATGAATGCTTCAACAGGAACATGCTTATTTTGTGCTTTATGTCCAACAAATTGTAATAAGAACTTTGCCAAAACTGAACAATTACTAGTAATTGTTGTTGTTAATCTACCAATTTTATTTATACGTTCACGTTCAGTGAACTGCATATTATGTTTGTTAAACCAATTTTTAATAAAATTACGAATTTTTTCATCGTTGTTTGTCAAATTTATATGTGCGCCATCTACGTTTCCTTTAGCTATGAAAATACCAATGAATATACCATTTTCCTCATTTAGTTCAAAATTTTCTGGAATAGAAGTGATTTTTTTTACAGCGCTGTAAGGATAAATATAGCCATTATTTATTTGATGTGTATTTGATCGAAGTAAAGAACGCTGTAAAGACGATTTTTTACTATATGGCAACGTAAAGTATTTTCCATTGTTTTCTAACCACCACCCATCTGGTATTTTTTTACGATTACTCATATCATTTTCAATCATATTAACGGCCAAATTAAAGTCTGTACCATATATGTATTTATCTTTTGGTAAATATTTTTGTAAATTTACATGTGTCATTATAATCGGTGGATCACATAATTCTTCCGTTACTGGGACACAATCACCAACTTTTATATCGGGTGTTAGCATTTCTAAGAACTGACGTTTTTCTTCATTCCATACAAGCAGAGATTTACTTTCTGTAACAATCACGCTTCTCCCTCCACTTGTTTTTATTTCGTATAATCGATCCCCTGGGTCATGTCTAGTAATAGCCGTAATTTCACCCCAAGAAACATCACCATTATCATTTACTGTTGGAATAAATATACTATCCGTATTTAATAATTCCATATTTCTTTCTTTGAAACGCTGAACCGTTTCTTTATTCTTTGGATTATCCAATTGACTATCAATCCATTTACCTATTTTTGTATACACAGGTTCATTATTTTCAATAATAATGATTGGCGTTTCCCAAGTTACAGATTTCACGGCCGTATCAATGAGACCAATACGCCCACCCATCGCATGGAAGAACAATTCAGGCGCAGTCAATCCTGAAATATATGAATTTTCTACGAAACCACGTGCTTTTGGACTATCGTCATACTTGAAGAAATGAGGAAGTGTGCGACTATCAAATCCATAAGGAATTCGTTTGCTATCCACATTCTGTTGACCCAATCCTGCGATCATCTGGGAAATATTAATCAAACTACCTTTGGAACCCGAATTGACAATTTGGAGGAAACGATTGTCCTCACCTAAACTATTACGTCCAATACTTCCTGTATTTTCCGTCGCTTTATTAAGAAGTTTATTGACTTGTATTTCAAATTCAACCATACTGGTATTTGCTGTATTGTTTTCAAAAATACCCAAATGAACCTTTTCAATCAAAGATTGTACTTCAATCTTTTGTTTGTTCAATGCTTCTGTAATGTTTTCCATCGTAGTCTTGTTTGCAATCAAATCACTAATTCCTACACTGAATGAAGATGTTTTCATATATTCTGTAATTACGTTTTGGAGATCGTCGATAAAATTCGCACAAGCCATAAAACCAAAATCATTGAAAATACGATGAAGAATGCCTTTGGTGGTTGATCCAAATACGGATTTCTCTACTTGACCACGAATCCATTTTCCATTATGAATTTCTAAAACATTATTTGAAATTGAAGGATCTTCATTTTTATCATTAAATAATTTTGTGTTGTATTTCAAAGTAATTGGTTTCATAATTTGTGATAAAATTTCAAAATTGGATATTCTTGAACCTGCTTCACGAAGCGCATTGGTATCTACATTAGAATACATCATTAATAAATTCATTGCTTCACGTGGTGAGAAATTAATATTTGGGCGTGTAAATTGGTATGACCCCAACAACGAATCTTGATAAATACCAATAATCGGTGAATTAGATGATGGGCTTACAATTTGGTAAGGAATTGCTGCTAAATGACGCAATTCTGTTTCTGCTAAAATGTTTTGTGGCATGTGCATATTCCATATACTGTGTACGATTACATGCAGTACGCCTGAACTTTCGTACAGGATTAGACTTTACCTTAAGCCTTCATCGGGAGTGATTAATTCCCTCAGACCCACAATCATCAAGTCGTTGAACCTTCCTCATATCCTATCAAAACGGACTTAGAGGCTTGGCTGCGGATTGTCCAATACATCACCGGTTTTACCATTGGGATCGGTCATTACCCGAGTTCCCTCATCTATTGTTTCCAATAATGAGGTGGTCTGTGATGTCTCTAAGGATTTTCCCGCAATTTGGTTGTGTTGCCATTGTATCAAATCATTTATACATTGACTATGTGGTTATATTCATCCAATATTCCATGCTAAAATATTGGAAAAGTAGACATTACACTGTTTTCCTTCCTAAGTATTGTCTACAACTTAGGAAGCAGCCACATGTTAGAGACAAATATTTATCTCATCCCCGTCAAAATCAGCCGTTGTGTTTTACAGAATTCCATATCACTCACCAAGTGATACGAAATTCACCTGACCTTTCGAATCAGGACCAGACTTTACCTTATGCCTCATCCGGTTGATCAGACCATCATATGAGACCCACGATCATCAAGTCGTTGAACCTTCCCCATGCTCTTATCATAACGAGTTTAGGGGCTTGGCTGCGGATTGCCCAATCCTTTACATTTTTACCATCGGGTTCGGCTATTAACCGAGATCCCCTATCCGTTGTTTCCAACAATAGGGTGGTAGTAAAGGCTCTCAGGACGTCCCCGAACAGTTTGGTCGTGTCGTAAATAAATCAATGAATTCTTGAGGCATTTCTATGTTTTTTTCTTTATGGTATTCCAATAGATGAATATAATGTTGTTCAATTTGTGATAAAACTATTTTTTTATTTTTAGATAAGTTTTCTTTCGGGGACAAGGGCATTGTGTTTCTCCAATTAAACGCGATCAATTGTTCTTCTTCGTTTTCCAAATTAAACCAATAGAGAGGGATAACATGGTCAATGTGCCATTCTTTTCCACGATTTTCCAGAGTATAATTTTTATCGTTATGTAGAATCCATTGTAGATATTCATCCGAAGTCGCACCGAGATATTTAACCGTATGCATAGTTTTCTTTGTTAAAGCACTATGAATACGTCCTCTAACGGTTCGTTTGAATTTGTCCAATGGTTCATCCCGTTCACAGATTCTACACTTTAAACGGTTATAACGAAAATTACTCTCTGATTTTATCGTGTTACAATGGCTACATTTCTTGTTACCCTCACCTATTTCTTCCAGCTTTTTATTTTGTCGTTCCACCACTTTATCATGTTTAAATGTAGACGCCATTTTAATTAGTTTCAGACGATGTTCTTCGTCTTCATCATATTTTTTTCTGCGTTTTTCACTAATACATTCTTTACATATGGTTCGACCTTTATAAAAGCTGGAAGATGGTTTACTTGTTTTACAAGTGTTACAATTGCGTGTGTTTAATTGGATAACCACAATACCTTTGTATTTTTCCCTACTCCCTTTATTTCTGCATTCTTTACAGATGTTTCGATTTTTCATAAACTTATCCGTTTCTTTTGTTTCATCACATTTTGAACAACATTTGACTTCTAAAGGGTTTGTATCGGATACCATTGTATATTTGTGTCAATATTTTTTATATTATTTTGCCTCAAGTATTTATTGATTTATTCGCTAGGGAGTAGCACGCTTTTCACGCTCCCTGTTGACAACCTAATTTTGATTGTACGGTTTTGTGTCAGCAACGTTCATACGAAAAGTATCTCCAACAGACATAACTTTTACGATATGACACATCATTGACATTCTGTGTAAACTGGGTTGTCGATTAAATAAAACCGCATCCCCATCTATCATATGTCGATGAACAATATCACCATTTTCCAAGCGCAACGATGTACGGTCCACATACCTCAGAGAAATATGTTCGCCGTTTTTTCGTTCCAAGATTTTGGCACCAGGGTATACATCGGGACCATTTTGAACCAACTTCATCAAATAGTCATGTGTTTTGTCGTTAACTACCATGGGTTTGGTCAAATTCATAGCAATTTTCATAGGAACACCCAATTGTCGTATAGATAAATTTGGATCACCAGTAATTACAGAACGAGCACTAAAATCCACACGTTTACCCATTAAATTACCACGGATACGCCCACTTTTACTGTTCAATCTACTCATAATACATTGATAAGGTCTTCCAGATCTTTGTGCTAATGGAGCAGCACCTTTGGTTTTATTATTGACAATCATAGCCACCAAATATTGTAACAATCGAGTCAAACCATCAATTACATTCGCAGAAGCATTGTTATCGATTTTATCCTGTAAATCTTTATTTGTTCTTATAATATTACTGAAAATATGTGTCAAATCATCTTCACTTCTTTGTTGAGCATCATGTTTCACAGATGGTCTCACTGCTGGAGGTGGTACAGGAAGTACTTGACAAATAAACCATTCTGGACGTGACCATATCGGACTAAATCCCATAAAATTAATATCATCATCACTAATTCTTTTAAATGTTTTCAAAATCATTTCTGGTGTTAATTTTACGCTGATTTTTTCTCCAGGTGTACCTGAACCGCGTGTGTTCTGTTTGTCCATATTATTATCCCATATAGCATAAATAGACGCCATTTCTTCCAATTTTATTTTTGTTGGTTGTTTACAACCACAACCGTCGTCTGTTTGTTCACCACATCTTTTTACATTTGATGCTAATTTTGAAACATATTCCCATCTTTTTTCAGGTTGCATTTCTAAAACATGAATGTGCTGTGTTTTACTAATGAGTAATTTACTACATTTGAAACATATACAACGTGATATTTTCATAATTTCTCTTAAATGTTGAATGAAGAAAACAGGACGTGCCATTTCAATATGTCCAAAATATCCAGGAGTATCAATATATGTATAACCATCAGTTGGACATATAGTTCCAGGTTCTAATACACCCATTCTAGGATCAAAAAGTCCACCAATAACAGGTTTATTATTAATATATGTATCTCTTGATGTTACCTCTACTACAGAGTTTTTTCTAATTTCATCAGGAGATAATATACTAAATTGAACGCCAATAATTTTTGACGGGGCCTTATAATTGCCCATTTTAGATTTTGAAGATGACATAGTGTATATATATAAATAGATAATATTTATATATGTTTATAAACTATTATTCTCGTTTCAATTTTTCTTATTCAATAAAATTGAAATGAAAATAACATAAAAATAACTTAATCAATATACTAATATTATGACGATGAAAAGCAAAATTGACAAGAAATCGAAGAATGATTCGTCCAAAAAAAACGATAAAAATACTAAAAAGAAATTGTCATCAAATGAAAATATTTCTGATGACAGTGACTCTTTTTATGAAGACGATGAATACGATTCTGACTACGAGGAAGAATCCGATGATTCCGAAGACTCTGATTTTGAATCAGAATCTGATTCTGATTATGAAACAGTAGATTCGGAAGGCGATGAAGATGAAGATGAAGATGATGATGACGAAAATGATGAAAATAATAAAATTACTATGAAAAAGGTGCGTAAAACAATTTCAAAACTATATCCTTCAAAATATATAAAAGATCGTGTAAAAGATGATGAAAAAAAAGATAAATCGTGTCATACATCTAAATGTAAAAACACAGAAAATAAAACAAAAAATAACTCAAAAGCAAAAAAATTACGAAAAAAAAAAGTTGAATGTAATTCTGATGATGAGACTGACGATTCAGATTACGAAGAAAAAGTTGAAAAAAAACATAAACGTTCTTGTGTAAAAAAATTAAAAAAAAAAATAGAATATGATTCTGATGATGAAGACGAGGATAACCAAGATGATAATAATAATCAAAATATCAATATTATTTTTGGTTTTGATTCAAATGGACAAATGGAAGATGAAGAACAAATGGAAGATGAAAATGCTCTTTTAGATGAAGAAGATGTTGATAGTGATGATGAACAAACATTTATGAAAGAAACATACCAAAAGATTGATCTTCCACAAAATCTTACTTTGGATACTTCTCGTAATAGTAAAAAGAAAAATAAACAAAAGTTGAAAAATAAATTAAAAGATGTAATTGACGAAGAAACAAATAAAAATGAAGATTCAACTTCAGGATCTAAATTTGAATCTGAATATTTGGATTTAAATGATATGAAAAAATACTTGGCGGATAGATTAAAAAAAAATCCTCAAAGCAAAACATTATTGAAATCAATTAGAGATTGTAATAAATCCATTAAAAAATTGGTAAAAAAAGAACGTGGAAACAATACAAAACAATATCACAAGATGATTTCAGGCCAAGAACGTAAATTTACAAGTGAAATAGATTATTTCAAAAAAAAATTGTCTAATCAAGAACAACAACAAATTATGAAAGATCTTAAACAAATTAACGATCATATTCAGATTGATAAACCATATCGTCTTTCTTTATTGGAATCAAAAATCCCAAATAAATATAAAGCTACAGTACTTCAAAAACTCAACATACTTCGTACAATGGAGCCAGGTGATCCTGAATACTATAAAATGAAATATTGGATTGATACTTTTATGAGAATTCCTATTGGTGTTTATAAATCTTTGAATGTAAAAATGTCAGATGGACCTGAAAGTTGCCAAGATTTTATGGAGAAATCAATTCAAACATTAGATAATTGTGTTTATGGACTCAATGATGCCAAGATGCAAATTATACAAATGGTTGGTCAATGGATGACAAATCCAGATTCTATGGGAACCGCCATTGCTATACATGGACCCCCTGGAACAGGTAAAACTTCACTTACAAAAGATGGTATAAGTAAAATACTTGGTAGAGATTTCGCATTTATTCCTTTAGGTGGTGCTGGTGATAGTAGTTTTTTAGAAGGACATTCTTATACTTATGAAGGAAGTAGTTGGGGGAAAATTATACAAATTTTGATTGATAGTAAATGTATGAATCCTGTTATTTATTTTGATGAATTGGATAAATTAAGTGATTCACCAAGAGGAGTGGAAATCGCAAGTATTCTTACACATTTAACAGATACTTCACAAAATTCAGAGTTTCATGATAAATATTTTTCAGAAATGAGTTTTGATCTTAGTAAATGTTTATTTATTTTCAGTTATAATGATGAATCGAAAGTTAATCCTATTCTTAGAGATCGTATGTATCGTATTAAGACCAAAGGGTATAATACAAAGGAAAAAATAAATATTGCGAAAAATTATATGTTACCAAAAATTCGTGAACAAGTAAATTTTGATGAAAGTATGGTTATTATTCCAGATGATACATTAGAATATATTATTACTAAACCTTCATTTACAAAAAATGAAGATGGAGTCAGAAATTTGAAACGTTGTTTGGAAATAATTCATACAAAACTTAATTTGTTTCGCCTAATAAAACCTGATAATGAATTATTTGCGAAAGAAATAAAATTAGATGTTACTTTTCCATTTACAGTAACTCGTAAAGATGCCGATTTATTGATTAAAGAAGATGAACCACAAAATCAAAGTATGTTAGCGATGTATGTCTAATACAAATGATATAAAAAATTTATTCTTATGTAATATATAAATTATGAGTAATAATGAAGACTATGAAAACATTGAAATCTATGATGATGATATTTCAGAAGAAAGTTATTATAATAAAAATAATATAGTAGATGTAGATGAATCATTTTTTATTCAAAAAGAACAAGAACAACAACAAGAAAAAATAGATTATACAGATATAGAAGTTGATATTATTACAGCATTTTCATATGAATTAGAGAGTATTCCTTCAGAAGAACAATCAATTGATTTTCAACAGATTGTTCAACATTTGAAAGATTTTTTGAAAAAAAAATGTAAACATGCTATTGTTTTAGATAGTATAGATATACATCCTGAACGTAGTGAAACAATTGTTTATTGTACAAAATGTGGTTCAACTATTAGTGGTTTTTCAGAAAAAAAAAATGATATTTTTTGGAAAAATGACTAGTATTTATTTACCTATTTGAAAATCACCACCTGAAGCATTACCACCACGTGTGGATAACATTTTTTTTTGTTCTTTATTTAAACATAGCCCCCCTTTTGAATTTGTTAAATTTGATGAAATATTATCACAATCTATACTTCCTGAAGTTCCGCTAAATATATCTATTTTTTGTTCATTTCCAAATGGAGCTATATTTATTCCTGTGCTTTTAATAGATGATGTATCATTTGTATTTGCTACTTTTTGTAAAAAATTACTAGAACTCAAAGGAATATCCATATTATCCATACCTTCATATTTAAAAAGATATTTATTAATACCAGTTGTTTCTGTATATGGAAGATAAAGAGAACAAGAACTACTTAATGTAATAAAAAGTAATACAATTAAAATAATCACTAAAACTATGTAAGAAAATTTCATTCTCATTATACATATTCTTAAGATAAAATTCAAAAAATTGTATCTATTCGATATATGTAATAACGCTTCAAATCTAATTATACCCAGTTGTTGAAAAAATTTTACTAGAATCTATAAATTTTGCTTGAATATCTTGAGCACTATTTTTTGTATATGTAGGTTTAGGAATGTCGGATATTTTGAAAGTTGGTTTGAATTTTTTAATAAAATCAAAATTATCAATTAATGTTGTTCGAATAACATTGTACATATTTTTCAATGGTTTTATCATAGTATCTAAATTTGGTGAAATATACGCAAAGTTTATTTGACTATTTAAATCATTAAGAATAATAATCAAATCATTTACATAATTTGATATATTTTCTTTATAAGTAACATAAATTTTTTGAACATTTTCTATATTACTTTTTTGAACATTTTCTACTGTTTTTATTGTTTTTTGTAACATTATTGTTGTATTATTTAATTCTGAATACAATTTTTCGAATGTTTTATTTACTATATCAATATCTTTTTTATTTTTATTTAAAGTTTCTGTTGTACCATTCGCATATGAAGATATCATTTCACGTTTTTGGTTTAAAGAATCAAGAAAAACTTTTGTTTCTGATTGAATAATTTGTTTTGTTATTGTTGCTAGTAACGAATCAATAATTTGATTTATATTTTTGGATAAATATGATGTGAAATCTGGTGGATATGTTATTTTTGGATTAATCTTTTCTATTATTTTTGAATAGTTATATGATGTTACATAAATAAATATAATAATTAAAATGTAACACATATATGTATTTATTGAATTAATAGATGAATATGAAAGTTCTTTTAAAATAATCATAATATATAATAATATATCATAAATATTATAGAAAAACATACGGCGTTCATAAATGATTGGTTGTGTAAAATATTTTATTAGTTTGTTGTTGATGCTTTATCAGTTGCTAAACTAGATGATATTGATGTATTAAACGATCTACTTGCTTGAATTACACCATTATTTAAATAAGAACTTATAATTACTGAACCCAATACTTTTGATAGAGTATTTTTGACATTTATAATATTTTGTTTAATGTTATTCACTATATCTGTATTTGCTTGTTTAAAGTTATTTACAATTCCAGGACCATCACTTTTAATTATTTCATATTCTTTTGATAATTTTGTTATATCGGTTTTTACATGGTCTATTTCTTTTGAAAATCCGAGATCATCAATTGTTGTTTTAACTTGATCAGAAACTTTATTTGATATACAATCATTAAATGTTTTTGTTGAATCTTGATTATAAATTGGCGCAAAATAAAAATTCAAATTTTTACATTTTTCAGAATCCCAGTTCATATAAATATAAGACCATTTGAACATTAACCATATGAAAAAAACAATAATAATAATAACTAATGAAACAGAAGAACCTCTTATTGTTGGTTTAATATAAAAATAATATTTTTTATTTGATTCGTCCATTATTATAATATATACAATAAAAATACATAAAAATAAAAGGTATTTAATTTATACTATAGTATGAACCAAGAAGAGCGTCTGAATTTGAAAAAGTTAATTAATGAGATGGACTGTGTAGATAATACAGAAAATATTCGAACATTGAAACATAGTCACAAAATACGTGATGATATTATAAATTTACAAAAAATAAAAAATAATCCCAATTTTTTTGAAATGAAAAAGATTGAACCACATAATTTTGCGGAAAAATGTCGTAACGAATGTTGTTTTTTATTTATGAATTATACTGATATTTTTAATAAAATTTGTAAAGATGAATTGAATTTAAATATTATGTTTCATTTATTGGACGTTTTACAATCTATTGAAGATGGTAAAGTGGATCAACATGAAGGATCGGTTGTTTGTGGTAAATTGCTTAAAGAACTTTATATTGATTCCGCAATTCGTTGTGGTAAAAATTTAGAAAAGGATAATATTGTAGAACCAGTTGTTTATGCTGAATCTAAAGATATTTCATGGAAAGATTATAAAAAATTGATTTAAAAATATCATTATAATAATAAAAATATAATTATAATCATGTCCAATAACGAATTCTGTAACAATAACAATATAAATAGTAATATTTTAAATCAAATACGTAACAAATTTCCAACAAATACGAAATTTGCTGTTTTGAGATTTGTCATTGATTCAAATGAACTTCCAGAAAATATTTTTAATAGTTATAAATATGCTATTAGTAAACATAATAATGAAATTCTTCAAACTATGTATCCAAATTCAGGATTTGATCTTTTAGTACCGAATGATGTTAATTTTCATAATGCTTTTGAAACAGTATTTATAAATCACGGTGTGAGAGGTGAAATGATTTACTATGATTCGGATTTAAATACATGGGAACCTTCTGCTTATCAATTACTTCCTAGATCTAGTATTTCTAAAACACCTCTTATGATGGCAAATCATATTGGTATTATTGATTCGTGTTATCGTGGTGATTTGATTGCTGCTGTAAGATTTCTTCCATTGACAACAAATAATTTACCTGATTACAAAGTAAAAAATGAAACCAGACTTTTTCAAATTTGCCATCCATCATTATGTCCAATTTATGTTCATGTTGTAAATCAAAGTGAATTGACAGAAACAACGCGTGGTGAAGGTGGGTTTGGATCAACTGGTGTGTAAATCATTTTGATTTGATTTCATCATATATTGACAATATAAGAATTTCATCTTGTGATAATTTTTGAAAAAGAATACAATCGTCCATTTTAATTTGAAAAACTCGATTTTGATATGTATTACATTGAATATATGTTCCATTATCTAAAAATTTAATTTCAGAAACAATAGCACCATTTGTTAATTTGGGTGTATCTGATATTTTTTTTATCCAACGTAAATGTTTTCCTTTATGAATTTCATATATATTTTTTACATAACGATATTCTGTCAAACGTGTAAGCCATAATTTTTCGGTTGGTTTATCTAATTCTAATTCTTCTAATGCTTCTTTTTTTTCTTGAAGTAAATCAACCCATGTTTTATTTTCTAAATATTGTACTTTTTCTACACTTTTAACAAGTTCATTTATATTTAAATTTTCAAATAATTCACTATCTTTTTTGGCTTCTTCAAAAATTTTTGTAATATTCATTTTTATTTAATTGAATATTGTTATTCGTTTTTACATACTTTACAAAAATACTATTATACTATTTACACCGTTCTTGTAATTAGACATTTGTATTTTCAACGGTATAAAAATTATTCAATGGTAATATTTCGTTTTGTCTAATATCACTTTCTGAAAACGCATTTGGATTAGATAATTTATCATTTGAAAAATTGAACCAATTTTTTTTTGATTCTGTATTATTTGAAGATTGATATGAAAGTGAATTGGTTTTTGATTTATCATCTATATTTATTTTATCTAAAATTATAGATGATGGTGTATCTTTTTTCAAAAAAGAAATAACATAACTGATAATTCCTAAATTTATTAATAAAATTATACTTAAAACAAATATTAATTTTTGATCATAGACATGCATATTTGCTTTACGAAGTGGATTAAAACGAATTATTAAAAATAAACAGACTAATACTTCTAAAGACCATCTTATATTTTTTACATATTCAGGATTAATAAAATATAATCCTAATATTAATATCAAATATGATAAATATGTAAAATAAATTAATAAAAAATATGTGGGTTTTATTATATAATCTATATAATTATTCATAATATCTAATTTATTTTTTATATATTCTAAAACTGATTTAGGTATGACATTTGAAAAAAATTTTGTGAACATTATTTAATATATAATAATATAAAAATACTTTATTTTTTATATTATGAAATGATTCAGGAAAATAATACAGATGACAATATTTCGTTTGTACATGATAAATATATAGTTATAAAAAAATTAGGAAAAGGAAAATTTGGTATGGTTCTTTTGGGGAAAGATATAACGAATGAAGAAGATGTTGCTATTAAAATAGAAAAAATAGGTAATTTATCATCTATAAAGCACGAGGTTAAAATAATGAATTATTTATTCCAAAATAAATTTCGTAATTTACCAAAAACATATTGGTATGGAAAACAAGATATATATACATGTTTAGTAATGTCTTATTATGATTGTTCAATAACACAATGGTGTAATCATAATGAAAGTTTGGAAATAATTGGATTTTCTACCATAATGTACAATTGTATAAATATTTTATCAGAAATACATAAACGACATGTTATTCATCGTGATATTAAACCACAACATTTTATGATGAAAAAAGGAGAACTGTTTCTTATTGATTTTGGATTAGCTACTTTTACAATTGATAACAATGGTGAAATTATTCAAGACACAACGCAAACAGATATTATAGGAACACCAAATTATATTAGTATAAATCATCATTATGGACATAAACCAAATAAACGTGATGATCTTATTTCTTTAGGATATATGATGTTAAAATTAATTCATGGAAATCTTCCTTGGGAACCTTCTCCAAATATTTTTCGAGAACTTCCAAATAACAATTCTTCAAATTTTATTAATGATTTAAATCACCCATTAAATATTTATAAAAAAGATAAAAAAGAATGGAATAATTTGGTCCCAGTTCTCGAAACAACAAATGAAAAACTTTTTCAATTATATCCATTTATAAAATATTGTTATCAATTATCTTATAATGATAATCCAAATTATGAATTATTATTACAATTTTTTACTTCATGCTAGGTGATATGTGTGTATTTTGAATTATATTATTTGATAAATTTGGAATAAAATTGTTTGGCATTTGTATATTTGGTAATTTTGCGTTTGTATTTATAACTAAAAAATTATAACTTCCTAAAAATAACGCTAAAAATAATGTTATCAATAAAAAAAGAATAGAATAAATTTTTCCACTCAACATTATAATTTATCTATATACTATATTTTTGGGTAATTTTTCATCTTGTCTTCTAATTTATCAATTTTATCATTCAAAATCTTTAAATCTGTTATTGGTGCTGGTTTTTCAGTATTATCAAATTGTCCAACTTGTCTAGATTGTCCAGATTGTCCAGATTGACCAGATGACATTTTTGTAACATTTGAAATGTTTTTAGATATATTTTTTTTTTGCATATTTAACCAATAATTATTTTCATTTTTATTTGTTAAATTGTTTTGTTCTGTAAGGTTCTCTTTGAATGATAAAAAAAAATATATATAAAATAATATTAAAAATCCTAATATTAAAAAAAATATAATTATAATGACAGAAAAATTATTTTTTTTTTTTGATATTTTCATATTCTC
>Ga0209191_1000176_pt1 | contig 52384 bp, 57 predicted proteins | sample S_130626_EF_Meta_FD_187320 | JGI IMG/M metagenome (GOLD analysis project Ga0209191, IMG submission 187320) | Freshwater microbial communities from Lake Simoncouche, Canada to study carbon cycling - S_130626_EF_MetaG (SPAdes) (version 2) | ecosystem: Environmental > Aquatic > Freshwater > Lake ...
AGTTGTTGATAGTAGTCAGAAGGGACGCCAGTACAAGAGGTCAAGAACAAGCACCATGACCGCTAACAAAAGTATTACCCTCTCCAACTTTTCCCATGGTGTCATCATGACTCGTCCTCCTCGTCAGCTTTAAGTGTGTCAATCCAAGCACCGATCTGCTCTCCAGTGTGGTACATGAGTATCCAATCGGCTAACTCATGCACAGGGTTCTGCAAAATGCAGTCGTACAACATCTCTAATGCTTTCTTGCCGAAGCGTGCTTGTATTTCTTCTGGTGTCATTTCTCTTCTCCTTTATCTTCTGCTTCACGTTCTTTTCTGTACCACCATAACCATGTGGTCTCATCCTTATCTTCTAAGGCTTCAAACAAAGCCCATTGCACGTTACGTGCTAAATCTTCTAGTTGGTCATGGCGTAGCACTTGGAAATCTTCGTCCTCATTTCGGCTTGCCAGTGCATCAGCCCACACCTTGTCCCAACCCTTATCCCAATCGGTCATGTCATACCAACCAAGATACCCATGCACATCTTCGCCAGTCCCAATCAAATAGAACCGCACCATGCCGTTCTTATGCGGGACTCCATGTTCTTTAGTCATCCAATTTTTACTCATTTAAATGTCTCCTTGATATATTGTTCAGCTTCGCGTTTGGTATCGAACCCTCGATACTCGCCCTCCTCATCTATCCATTCGCCCGAGAAGTTCTTGCCGAAGATGACCCAGATGTCACCCACCCTCTCAGGTTCCCAACAGTTGCGATCGTTGAACCCTTCCATGTACAACTCATGCACGATCTTCTTGCAGGTTGTGTCGTCCTCACCCGTGAGCCTCTCTAACTCAGCGGGGTGATTTTCCTCAAGCAGTTCAGCTATCTTCTCTTTGAGCTTGTCGTGTTGCTCTGCTTGATAGGCTCGCTCATCTATCGAGCGTTGGTGTTCGGCCAGTAGGCCATCGTAGTAGCTATCTAATCCGTTCATACATACTCCCATGATGTTTCAGTTACACAATCAACAGTCCAGTCACCCCCGCCCGTAGGCTCGAAGTCACTGCCGTCCATGGCTACAGCTAACGCTCGTGCCTCCTCCTCGCTCTCTGCCTCGACGATGGCGTCACACCATACGACATAGCTTGCTTGTATGTAATAGCGTTTCATTTCATTTCTCCTTGTGGTACTGGGTAAAGATAGTCTTGCCGTGGTAGTAGTGCGGTGTTATCCAGTCACCGCCCCACTTATCTGCTTCGTCTTCAATATCGTCTTCCTCGACAAACCCCGCGTGTCTGACCGAGTGAACTACCGACTCGTCATCGGTAAAAAAGATGTCACCAAAAATTACAAACAGTTTCATTTACTTTCTCCTTTTAAATACGGGTCACAGTGACCCGCTTATGCTTCACAATGAATCGCATCGAACAGTGTGCAGAGCACTGTCGATGAGTCGTAGGTGTGAGCCATTGTGATGGCTTCTTGTAGTAATTCTGTGGTGAGTAGCCTGCGGTTGAGGAACCGCACAGCAATCAGTGGATCTTCAGGGTATACCGCCTCGCTGATAAGCTCAAGCAAGAAGTCATAGCGTTCATCAAGCGCATCGTCAATGGCGTCAAGCAAGTCCTCTGTCTCCCAGTAGTCATCGTCTTGCCAGTGGCCAAAGTATTTGCTATCGACTTGGTTGTTGTGGTCGTACGCCTTGCTGTCGTATTTAGTCCACCACCCCGTCATACCCATGTCGTACTTGGTTTCCTTGTACTCAGGCACAGTCGGGTCACGATCAGTAGGCAGCTTGTCCCATTGAACCTGGAGGACGGCCTGAGACAGTAGCTCGTAGTGGTGGATGTTGAGACACTCTTGCTGACTGTGCTCATGGTCATATCCTACACTGATGTTTGTACACTCGGGGATGATGTCGATGAACTCAGCGGTATCCGTATACACACCCGTGTCGTCAGGGGTATACATCAGGTTCTCATCGTGCAAGTTAAGCGCATCGGCCAGTGCTTGACAGAAAGTATCAGACGCACAACGACTCCAGCCCTGATGACTGATGACGTTATCTGTACCCCGTCTGTCGAACGCTATGGCTCTGTCGAACTGAGCAAGCAAGGGCGCATGATTCTTCTCCAAGAACTTAGCACCGATACCACCGCACTCCTCGCCTTGGCTGAAGATGTAGTAGCCCTTGACCCCACTGTGCATCATGTGCATGAGCAGAGCAACGCCTGCACCATCGTCAGCACCAAGCGGTGCGCCATCGGCATACCACATACCCGCAGTCTTCCTGATCTTGTTAGCACCTACCTCGCGGTGTACTGTGTCAACGTGAGCAATGAACAGGGTACGGCTACCTGCTATGCGGTTGTCGATGTGAAGATTACCTGCACCATCCACAGATGTGAACGACTTGAGTTCTGCGGGTAGCGTATTGAATAGCCACTCAGTGAAGTCAGACACAGCGACAGTATTGTGAGGACGCTTGGCAGACAACGCCCGAGCTAGGGTTTTGTGTAGTATTGATTTCTTGTTCATGTTCATTCTCCTTGTGTTTCTAAGTATTTGTTTGCGATCTCGTTGGCTTGTGCCATGAGGTCAGTGCAAAGTATTTCACGCACCATTCTGTTGAAGCCTGCTCTGTCTTGGCTATTGATGAACTCAGTGGTGTATCTGCGCTCAGCGCGTAGCTTGCGGTCATCGAGTGTGTAGGTCAGGCTGATAATTACATCGCCCATACCAATCGAGTAGTCCCATAGCATATGCACATTCCACAGCATATCCATGGTCAGCATGGTGGGCATACCCTCGTCCTCATCAATGCGCTTGGGTGCATTGTCTTTGTGATAGCGCACACCCTCGATCTCAACCCAATCGGCACAGTCATCGGTGTACCAGTTGCACGACTGCTCGCATTGCCAGCCGTCCTCGGTCAAGCCGTACTCATCGGTGTCCTCGAACCGACACACACGCTCATCGTCTATCAGATACCAGTCACCATTGATCTCAACGGCCTCATCCATCGGGGCGTACTCACCGCACTCAAGCTCAATGATCTCGTTGTCAGCAAGATAGTCCTCATCGTAGTGCTCGCTTTGAGAGTCGACATACACCACGTTGTCGTTGTGTACATAGTACTGATTGCCTCGTCTGCCGTACACATAGGTGTAGTGGTTGTTAAGGCACGACTCACAGACACGAGTGTCCTCACCGCGTCCGATCCAGTACCCGTCATCGTCAGAGGTGCGGTCGCCACAGTCCTCACAGTCAAAGGAGTTCTCGTCCTCCTCATCATTGGTAGCATACCCGCCAGTGTTCTCGCATATCCAGTCACCATCCGAGTCGATCTCAAGCCAGCGCTCATGCTCGTTGACCTCAACGTGACGCTCACCGCCATCGAGGTAGGGTGCAAGGAAGTTGTCTCGTGCAGGATGGTACGCCAGCTTCTCACCCTCACGCCAGTAACCCTCCTTGGTATAGCCCTGTTCCTTGAGCCACGTATCCATGCCGTCATCTGTCTGACTGTAGCTGGACTCGTTGGATGGGCGCAGGTAACTGCGAACGAAATACTTGACGCCATCATCGGGGCTGGTCATACACAGCGCACGACCCATCGTGGTATCACCCTCGATGCGAACCGCCATGTGCCAGCCATACTTGGGATCGTATGCCTCGTAGGGGTGACGGGTCACGCCATCATCGCACTTGATACCATGATCCTCGCCCCATACCATGCACGACTTCGGCCCACGATGTAGGTGGTAGATCATCTCGGCGGTAGTGTGTACGAGTTGGAACCGAGCCGCTGATCCGTAGCGTGAGACAAGATCACGGATGGTGTGATCGGGTAGGTCGAAGTGTCTGTTGAGATACTTGCCCACCGATGTGACAGTCTGAATGTCACGCCTACCCTTGTCCTCGTTCTGTGTGTAAGCGATCTTGGACTTGTCACCTTGGGATACATGAGGCCACTCAAGCAGCATCTGATGCCAGTCACGGGGACGAGCGATCAGAACAGCGGCACGAATAACCTCGTGCATCTTGTAGCGTTGTATCTCGCGGTTGATCCAGCGTCTTGCCTCACGCTTCTCGTCAATAGCGATGCAAGTCTCGGTGTCGCGGGCTTGATGCCACTCCACCATCAGGTCGTGATCTACGATGCGGATAGACTGCTCCGCAAGATCAATGGTTTGTAGCATCTGTATGCCGTCATAAGTTGTGTCAGTGTGTGACATCTTGCTTTCTCCTTAAGTTTCAAGTGCCGAGGGAACCGCCTCGGCTTCGGTTTCGGGTCACTGTGACCCTATTTCGTTTCGGGATACATCCCGTGCCACGTTGGGGGAACGAAGTCGTTGGGCTTCAACTCATCCATCCACCTCAATGCTTGCTTAATCTTGCGCACTGTTTGTAAGTGCTTGTCTGTTGGTTCTATCTCATACGCCTGCTGTGCGTTGATAAGCTCGTTCTCTGTTCTCAGTTTTAATCTCTCAAGCTGGGCCGACTTAGCCTTACTCTCTTGAGGTGGCCTGCTTGTGCGTTGAAAAGGTAGCTTGCGTTTCATGCGCGGTGATGTAGGGATGAGGCCAAACAAGTCGCTCACCTCTTGACGCTGTGCTCGTGGAACCCAGTCAGTCCAATGCGCTCCGTTGTTAGGTATGGCTCGGGGATTCTTGCGTTGAACCCATGCCGAGAACTGCGATGGCGTCATCCGATGGCCAAGCTCAGGCTCAACGATGTCCCCGTTGTCGTTCACGTAGGTAGTCATGTAATTAGTTTTAATCTTATGCTCAAGGCGTTGCATCACCTCGATGTATCTGTCGAACGCCTCGTCACGTTCGGGTGTTGGGTTGGTGCTTTTGTACTTGCGACCCACGATGGCGTTGGCCAACTCGTACTTCAGGTCACGCAGTAACGCTTTCCAAAGCGCATCGAACTGCTTGTTGCGTAGCTTGCTTGACTTCATTTCCGATTTCTTTTTGAGCAATAACTCCATGCGTTCAACACGCACGCTCGGATCGGAGATCGTTTTCACAAGGTAGTTTTGCAGTTGCTTGGGGGTCAGCTTGAGTTGCTGTGCCTCGCTCAAAGGGTTACGCATGAGCTTGAGGTCAAGATGTGTCGAGATTAAAGCTATATTTTTCATTTGCTGTCCTAGATTAAACAGGTATCCGAAATGGATGGATAGATGATAACTAATATCCACGCCGTGTGCAAGGCAGAAACGGGTTGACTGTCCATGGTATCCGTCCTTTTTTAAAAACAACAACGCCTTAGCATAAAGTAAAGGGCTGTCGAGCTTACGGAAAATTGCTCGCATATACAAACACACTCCTATATATATAAATATATTTAAAAAGATATATATAAAGGACAGTTGTCTCGGACGCAAGCAATGGCGCGGGTTTGCGCTGTACTCGGAGCTTGGATAGCTGTTTAATCATGGATAGGTAGGTAAATTGTAGATTAAACAGCTTTGGACGACAATTCGGGTCATTGTGACCCGTTTTGCCATGCTTGACGCATTTCGGAGCGTGCTTCCATCTCCTCAACTTTACGCAAGGCCAGTGCTTTGCGCTCATCGTGCTTGATGCGTTCCTCATACTTGGGGCGTTGTTCGTTGTTCCACTTTGCGAGCGCGACTTGCTTGGGGGTGTAGTGCTTGAACTTGCTCATGGTTTACTCCTTGATGTAGGTGAGGATGTTGAGAACTGTACGGGCGGCATAGCCTGCAAAGACAAGAGAGGCTTGACGTAGCCAGAAGCCATCGCCATCCCATCCTGCGTAGAGCAGGCAACAGACGAGAAGCGTGCCCATGATGGCCGCGAGTGCATGGTATTGATTGTCAGACATGGTGTTTTCCTTTTTGGTTAGACAAGAAACGAAACAACGCAAGAGGCTCTTTCTCTTGCGCGTTCAGAAAAAAGCGGGTCACAGTGACCCGAAAATCATGCAACGAGAGCTTTCAGGGCTTTGCGTTGTTCTGCAGGGGTGAGCTTGCCAAAGGCTTCGATGATTTTCGCAACAGGGTCAAGCGGTTCTTTCTTTGCGCTTGAGGTTCTGCGCGTAGTTCCCTCGATCATGTGCATGATGTCGCGCACTGTGGTCTTCGCGCCTTCGTACTTGGGGTGATCGCTCACCAGTACGATCTTGCCCGCCTTGGTTTCTCTGAACTCTGCGCCCGTCTTGCCACAAGCCCACTCGATGACAATGGGTCTGCACGCTTCGACTGTTGCGTAGCCCGCATCCTTCATGCCTTGTATGAGCTTGACCCGTGAGTCAGCGAATGTGTTGAGTGTTGCGAACGCTTTGGATTTGTTTGACATGGTGTTTCTCCTTGAATGTCGTTGTTGCCTCAGAGGGAATCCCTTATGGCTAACTCCATTGTGCATATACCCCTGTTTGATCGGGGTTGACTACCCTTTTTCGGGTCACGTTGACCCTGTTTTTAGGCGTTTTCCGCCCTATTTCGACCCCACCCTACCCCCACCAGCCCAAATTCGATGGTCACCCTCCTGCCCGACATGAACACTGTTCCATAACCGCACAGCAAACTTTGTAATAACTTAGTTCTAATCCTAGCCCTAACACCACACCCCCCATAAATTTTATAAAAATCCAGAAATACCCTTGTCTAATGTTTGACACCCCCTCTGTACAGACAAAAAAAAGCCCCGGGTGCTTAAGTCCGGGGCTAAAGATGGCAACTGATACCATCAAGGAGAAAGCAAGCGAACTCGATGAGTTTGGCCAAAGGCCAAAACGATCTTGCGCACCCACTCAATTTAAGTGTACATTATCTACATCGCAGGTTCAAGGGCTTATGCGCAGATGTTAGATCACTTAATCAATTTCGAACCCGAGGTGAGCGCTCACCCGGGTAACTTCGTCCCCATGGAAAAGACAGATCCATCGGACGTGGTGGACGGCATGGCCAAAACGGTTGACTGGCTCAAGGAGCTTGGAGCCGTGGACACAGATACTTTGGTCAATGAGTCCCAAAGCCAAGCAGCACGTACTGCTTTCACGAACATCGTTACCGCCAAACCTGCGGAAATGACGCATACCTCTCTGGCAAACATCAAAACGCCTGAAGCTGTACAGAAACTTGTAGGGATGCTGTCTGCCTACGACTGGGAGTTTGTAGAGCAGGCCAAGCAAATCAGGGGCTACACAGTGGCCAAGTTGGTGGAAGAAACCGAACACCCCAACGCCAACATCCGCCTCAAAGCGCTGGGTTTGTTGGGCAAAGTCACCGAAGTTGGGCTGTTTACTGAGAAGATTGAGATTAAGAAGACCGAGTTGTCAGACGTTGAGCTTGAAGTGCGGATCAAGGAAAAGCTCAACAGGTTCATGGGTGTGATCGACGTGGTTGACATAAGCGAAGAAGACACTGATGAAGCGTGACGCTTTTACAACACTCAGTAAGCTTGAGCTTGAGGCCATGGAGAAGGCGTTGCCGTACATGAACGTGCAAGAAAAGATGGAACTCTTTGAAGACTTGGAGCTTCGTGAGAAACGCGCCAGCTTGAAAGCGGCAGGAACCAACATGCTGGGGTTTGCCAAGGCGGTCTACCCCGGATTCAAAGTCGGCCCTCACCATAAAAAACTAGCAAAAATCTTCACCGATGTCGTAGAAGGCCGCAAAAAAAGGGTCATCATCAACATCGCGCCGCGTATGGGTAAGTCTGAGTTCTCGTCTTATTTGTTCCCCGCATACTTCCTAGGTAAATACCCTGAGAAGAAAATCATCATGGGCACGCACACTGCAGGTCTGTCTGAGGACTTTGGCAGGCGGATCAGAAACTTGATTGACACCGAGGAGTACCGTGAAGTCTTCCCTCAAACAATGGTGGCGGATGACCAGAAGGCTGCTGGAAAATGGTCTACTAGTGCTGGTGGTCAGTACTATGCTGCTGGTGTCGGAGGAGCTCTTGCCGGTCGTGGTGCCGATTTGTTTGTTATTGACGATCCTCATTCTGAACAAGATGTGAAATCCAACAGCCGTTTAGCGTTTGACACGGCATGGTCTTGGTTCCAAACGGGCCCGCTTCAGCGCTTGATGCCGGGTGGTGGGATCATCATCGTGATGACACGCTGGTCACTGCTTGACCTGACCGGACGCCTGATCGACTACCAGACCAAAAACCCCGAAGCTCTGCCTTGGGAGATTGTGGAGTTGCCCGCCATCCTGAACGATGGGGAGGAGGACGAGAAGTCCCTCTGGCCAGACCAGTGGTCGCTTGAAGCGCTCAAATCCACCAAGGCATCCATTGACCCACGGTACTGGAACGCACAGTACATGCAGCAGCCAACGGCTGAAAACTCGGCCATTGTGAGCCGTAAGATGTGGCGTATCTGGGAGGCAGACGAGCCGCCAACGTGTGAGTACATCATCCAGTCATGGGACACGGCGTTTGAGACCAAGACCAACTCCGACTATTCCGCGTGTACAACGTGGGGTATCTTCTACAACGAGGAAGAAAATGACTCGCCCCAACTTATCTTGCTCGACGCTTTTAAAGACCGGATGGCTTTTCCAGAACTTAAGACCGTTGCGCTTAAGCACTACAAGGAGTGGGAACCCGACGCGTTCATTGTGGAGAAAAAGGCGGCTGGCGCACCACTGATCCAAGAACTTCGGGCGATGGGCATACCTGTGCAGGAGTTCAGCCCAAGCCGTGGCAACGACAAGACTGTGCGGGTCAACGCAGTTGCGGATTTGTTCAGCAGTGGTAAAGTCTGGGCACCCGACACACGCTGGGCACGGGAAGTGATTGAAGAGATGGCCGCGTTCCCAGTTGGGGAGCACGACGACTACGTGGATACAACAACACAGGCGCTGCTACGCTTTAGGCAAGGCGGCTTTATCAGTTTGGACACGGACGAGAAAGATGACTCGGAAATCTTTCGCCGTAAGACGCACGCATACTACTAGGATTAAACATGGCAACGAACATCGACAAAGCGCTGTACCAACAACCACTGGGCATCGACGCGCTTGGAGAGCAAGAGTCCCCCCTTGAGATCGAGATTGTTGATCCCGAAGAAGTCACCATTGGCATGGACGGGTTGGAGATCACCATTGGCAAGGAAGACCCAGAGGAAGAAGGCTTCAGTGATAACTTGGCCGAGTACATAGACGATGGTGCCTTGCAGTCGCTTGCTGGTGACTTGGTGTCTGACATTGACAACGACAAAGCCTCACGCAAAGAGTGGGAGAAGACTTACGTTGATGGTCTGAAACTCTTGGGCCTCCAGATCGAGGAGAGAACAGAGCCATGGCAGGGTGCTTGCGGTGTGTTTCACCCCATGATTACAGAAGCCGTGGTGCGCTTTCAGTCCGAGACAATCACTGAGACGTTCCCAGCCCAAGGGCCTGTGCGTTCCAAAATTCTGGGTAAAGAAACGCCAGAGACAAAAGAGATTGCAAGCAACATCGAAGAGGACATGAACCACGAGTTGACAGACGTCATGACGGAGTACCGCTCCGAACATGAGCGCATGCTCTGGTCACTGCCAGCCACAGGCTCAGCGTTCAAGAAGGTCTACTACGACCCCAATTTGGGACGTCAGGTGTCGATGTTTGTGCCAGCAGAAGACATGATCTTGCCCTACGGCGCAACCGATTTGGATACTTGCCACCGCGTCACGCACGTCATGCGCAAGACCAAGAACGAGGTCATCAAGCTTCAGCAAGCCGGGTTCTACCTAGACATTGAGTTGCCCGATGCGCCCAAAGACCGCACTGATATTCAGAAAGCCAAGGACAAAGAGACCGGCTTTAACGACCTGAACGATGACCGCTACACCATCTATGAGTGCCACGTTGACTTGAACCTTGACGGTTACGAGGACATGGTTGAGGGAGATGACGGCGAGGAAGAAGAGACCGGCATCATGCTGCCGTACGTTGTCACCATCATCAAAGGCTCAAACGACATCCTGTCAATCAGAAGAAACTGGAGTGAAGACGATGACCTCAGACTTAAGCGCCAACACTTTGTCCACTACCAATACATCCCCGGCTTTGGAGCGTATGGTTTTGGACTCTTCCACCTTATCGGTGGTTTTGCCAAGTCAGCCACTAGCCTTATGCGTCAACTTGTCGACGCAGGAACGTTATCTAACCTTCCCGGTGGACTCAAGTCAAGGGGACTGCGTATTAAAGGCGATGACACGCCTATCGCCCCCGGTGAGTGGAGAGACGTCGATGTAGCCTCTGGCAACATCAGGGACAGCATCCTGCCTTTGCCCTATAAGGAGCCAAGCGCCACGCTGTTCAATTTGATGCAGACCATCGTGGATGAAGGCCGCCGGTTTGCCGCAACTGCCGACATGAAGGTGTCTGACATGAGCGCGAATGCGCCCGTGGGCACAACGCTGGCTTTGTTGGAGCGTCAGTTGAAGGTGATGACTGCGGTGCAGGCTCGTGTGCACTTTGCATTGAAGCAAGAGTTCAAGCTCTTGAAGAACATCATCCGCGACTACACCGACCCAGACTACACATACACCCCTGAGTACGGTTCACGTAAAGCGAAGAAGGCTGACTACGACTTGGTGGATATCATCCCCGTGTCAGATCCCAATGCGGCCACCATGAGCCAGCGAGTGATCCAGTACCAAGCTGTGATCCAGATGGCGCAGATGGCTCCGGACATCTACAACTTACCCGAACTCCACCGCGGTATGTTGAACGTCTTGGGTATCAAGAACGCTGAGAAGCTTGTGCCGATAGCAGATGACATGAAGCCGATTGACCCTGTGCAGGAGAACCAGAACGCACTCAAGGGCACACCGCTCAAAGCGTTCCTGCATCAAGACCACCAGTCACACATCCAAGTGCACATGATGCTGCTCCAAGACCCGATGATTCAGCAGTTCATTGGCCAGAACCCGCAGGCCCCCAAGATCATGGGCGCAATCACTGCGCACATTGCAGAGCACGTTGGCTACCAGATGCGTCAGAAGATCGAGCAACAACTCGGTATGCCCTTGCCTCCCGAAGACGAGAAGTTGCCACCGCAGATTGAGATTGCCTTGTCGGGCATGATGGCTCAAGCGGCTCAGCAGGTTCTCATGCAGGATCAAGCCAAGGCCGCGCAGATGCAAGCACAGCAGCAACAGCAAGACCCGCTTATCCAGATGCAGATGCAAGAGTTGCAGTTGCGTGGCCAAGAATTGGAACTCAAGAAACAGAAGATCATGATGGATGCTGCCGCCACCGCGGATAAACAGCAGTTGGAAGAACAAAAGGTCAGTGGTCGTTTGGAACTCGACGCCCTCAAAGTGGGTGCACAAATCAAAGAGTCCCAAGCCAAGACCCAGTTTGAACAAGAACGTGCCGGTGTCCAGATGGGCGCTGACATCGCAAAGAGTAAAGCCCAGATGGATTTACAAGCGCGTACTACTGCGCTCCAAAATAGTAGCAAACAAGGTTCTAGAAAATGATTCAAGAATTCGCACGCGTTTTGCGCGACAAAATACGCACCGACATGAACAATTACGCCGATGACATCGCGGGTGGTTCGTGCCGCACTTACGAAGAATATCAAAAACTCTGCGGGATTATTTCGGGTCTAGCCCTTGCAGAGCGTTATCTCCTTGACCTGCAGCAGAAAGTAGAAGAATCCCATGATCGAAACTGAATCAGGATTGATTTTGCCCCCCGGTATTTCGTTGCCGCCACACATCCAGCCAGTCGAACAGCCTGATGAAGATGATGATAACGATACAAAAGCAGGTGCACTGCCCAGCCCCACAGGTTGGAAATTGCTCTGTGTAGTCCCTGAAGTCGAACAAAAGATTGCAGGAACATCACTGGATCTCGTGAGAGATACAGCCACTATGCGTCAGGAAGAACATGCCACCACGGTACTGTTTGTATTGCGCGTAGGCCCCGATGCGTACAAAGACACCGCCAAGTTCCCCAACGGAGCATGGTGTAAAGAGGGCGACTTCGTGTTAGTACGTACTTACTCCGGTACCCGATTTAAGATTTTCGGCAAAGAGTTCCGTCTCATCAACGATGACCAAGTTGATGCTGTTGTGCTAGACCCTCGCGGCCTGACCCGCGCTTGAAAGGAAGAATATGGCTATAAAAGATGAGTTTAAGTTCCCCGACGAAATCGAAGACAAGAAGACTGCTGAAGTCGAATTTGAAATCGAAGGCGAAGGCGAAGGTGACGTAGAGATAGAAATCGAAGACGACACGCCCGAGCGTGACAGGGGCCGCAAGCCCCTAGACCGTGAAGTGCTTGATCCGACCGACGAAGAAATCGAGTCTTACTCTGACAAAGTCAAAGGACGCATTAAAGAATTGACCCACGCCCGCCATGACGAGCGCCGTGTCAAAGAAGCCACGATGCGTGAGAAGCAAGAGCTTGAGCGTCTAGCACAGCAGTTGATTGAAGAAAACAAACGCCTCAAACAAAACGTTTACACAGGGCAAGAAGCCATCATTGAAGGCGCTAAAGGTAAAGCTGACTTTGAGTTGAAAGAAGCCCGAGCCAAACTTAAAGCCGCGCAAGACGCATACGACAGTGATGCAATCGTTGCAGCCCTTGAGGAAGTCACGGATGCAAAGATTCGCGCAGAACAAGTAAAAAATTATCGTCCTACCCCTTTACAGGAAGAGAACTTTAATGTACAAACACAACAAGCCCAACCTTCAAAGGCTGAACCGGACGAAAAAACTCTGCGCTGGCAGGCAAAAAACCAGTGGTTCGGACAGCAAGGGTTTGAGGAGTACACCAGCTACGCACTAGGGCTGCACCAAAAACTAGTCACAAACGGAGTGGATCCCCGCTCTGCTGAATACTTCGAGCAAATTGATGCTCGCATGAAGTCATCGTTTCCTGATTTATTTGGGCAAACAAATGACAAGCCAAGGTCTGGTGAGGTTCAAAAGAAGCCTACGACAGTGGTGGCCTCTGTGTCTCGTTCTACGAGCGCAGGAAAAATTAAGCTAACTCAAACGCAAGTAGCGTTAGCGAAAAAATTTGGTTTAACCCCGCAGCAATATGCTGCTCAAGTAGCGAAACTGGAGAACTGAAATGGCTGAAACAATTGACCGCTCAAATCGTGACATGAAGTCACGCGAAAAATCTGTCCGTGCTGTATACGTACCGCCGACAAACTTGCCTGATCCAACGCCTGAACCGGGCTATGTGTATCGCTGGGTAGCGACGCATGTTCTGGGACAAGCGGAAGTAACCAACGTGTCGCGCAAAATGCGTGAAGGTTGGGTGCCGGTGAAGGCAGAAGACCATCCGGAATTGATGATGATGGGCAACGAAAAGACTGGGAACGTGGAAATTGGTGGCCTCATGCTTTGCAAGATGTCTGCCGAGAAAGCTAAAGCCCGGGATGAGTACTATGACCAGCAAGCTCAAAACCAGATGGATTCAGTTGACAATAGCTTCATGCGACAAAATGATCCCCGCATGCCGTTGTTTGCCGACCGCAAGTCGTCATCTACGCGTGGTGGTGGGTTTGGTTCTGGTTCTAAATAACTTAGGAGTCCTTAAATGGCATCTACCGCTTCTCCCTACGGCTTCCGTGCCGTAAACGAGTTGAATGGTCTACCGTACGCCGGTGCCACTCGCTCGTTCCCAATCGACCCTGCCGGTTACGCCGCCAACATCTTCAATGGATCGTTGGTCTACGTTGCTGCAACAGGTTATTTACAAATCGTCACATCTACCGGTGCTGATGCAACTACTAACGCTTTCCCAACAGGTAGCGGCGGTGGTGCTTTGGCTACAGGTGCAGTTGGCGTTTTTGTTGGTTGCACATACACCAACGCTCAAGGTCAAATCATCTATTCTCAGTATTACCCTGCCAACACAGCTTCTGTGCAAGGCTCGACTATTACTGCGTATGTTGTTGATGACGACCGCGCTGTGTTTGCTGTGCAAGCTAACAACACTGTCACTTTTGCCGCGTTGGGTCAAAACGTGTTCTTGTCTGCTGTGCAAAGCACAAGCACAGGTTCAACAACTACTGGTAACTCTACAACGGCTGTCTCTGCTTCTAGCACTGCGGCTACTGCGGCGTTCCGTATTGTTGGCTTTGTGAACAATGCACAGTCACAAGTTGGCGACGCTTATACTGATTTGCTGGTGAAGTTTAACCCCGGCTACCACTCATACACCGTTGCAATCGGTCTATAAGGAGTAATTCACCATGGCAATTTCACGCGCACAACTACTTAAAGAGTTGCTCCCCGGTCTGAACGCTTTGTTCGGTATGGAATACGCTCGCTACGGCGAAGAGCACAAAGAAATCTACGAAACAGAGAAATCTGAGCGTAGCTTTGAAGAAGAGACAAAGCTGGCTGGCTTTGCTTCTGCTCCCGTCAAGAACGAGGGTTCAGCCATTGCGTATGACAACGCACAGGAAGCCTTCACAGCACGTTACAACCACGAGACTATCGCCCTTGGCTTCTCCATCACGGAAGAAGCTGTGGAAGATAACTTGTACGACAGCTTGTCTGCTCGTTACACAAAGTCTTTGGCCCGTGCTATGGCTTACACCAAGCAAGTTAAAGCCGCCTCCGTTATCAACAACGGTTTCAACGGTGCATACTTGGGCGGTGACGGCGTCACTTTGTTCGGTAACAACAGTTCTAGCGTTCGCGTTGGTCACCCCCTCGTAAGCGGTGGTGTGAACTACAACAGCCCAACAGTTGGTGTTGACTTGAACGAAACATCTTTGGAAAACGCCGTGATTCAAATCGCAGCGTGGGTGGACGAGCGTGGTCTGTTGATCGCCGCTAAGCCCCGTAAGATGGTTGTTCCCCCAGCACTGATGTTCGTTGCTAAGCGTTTGCTTGACACCGAACTGCGTGTTGCTACTGCTGATAACGACATCAACGCGTTGAAGCAGATGGGTGCAATCCCTGAAGGTTATACTGTTAACCACTTCTTGACCGACAGCAACGGCTGGTATTTGATTACCGATGTTCCTAACGGCATGAAGCACTTCGAGCGTATCGCCTTGCAAAACAGCATGGACGGTGACTTCGATACAGGTAACGTTCGTTACAAGGCCCGTGAGCGTTATAGCTTCGGCTGGTCTGATCCTCTCGGTATGTGGGGTTCAGCAGGCGCTTAATGCGTTTGTGAAAAAGGGGGGCTTGTGCCCCCTTTTCTTTTGTTGTATATTGCAATCACTCCGGGGTTATCCGGTGTTCTGACAGTCCCGGCTGACGACATGCAGACAGAACACCATCACTTGCATGTAAGGAAAAATCATGGCACGCACAAGTTTTACAGGCCCAGTCTATTCGGCTAACGGCTTTCTCTCCGGCTCTTCTACAGACCCCGTCGCGGTTACCACAGCCACCAATATTGACGCAGCTTACGCTACGACTTCCGCCACTACTGGCGATACACGCCTGAACTACAGCAAATTAACCTTTACCTCTACAGGTTCAGGCGAAACTCTCCGCGCTTTCTCTGTCGTAACAGGCACAGGCGCAGGCGCTGCTGGCACAATTAACGGTGCACACATCTCTACTGAGATCAACACCCCCGGCACAATTTCTGGCGCGGCTAATGCCCTCCGCGCTACTTTGGGCGGTACTTCTACATCTCCCGGCGGCACTTTGGCAGCTATCCAGTTGGATACCAACTTTGCATCTGGCGTTACTCTGCCCGGTTCTTCTTCGTTTATTCGTGTAAGCGACAGCGGCGCTGGTACAGGTAAGGTTGCAGCTTTGTTTAACATTGAGTCTGGCCCAGCCGCTACGATTGTTAGTACTGGTACGGTTGGTGGTACAGCAAAAGCTATCAAAATTTTGATTGCTGGCGTTGCCCACTACATCACAATCGGTACAACAGTTACCTGATATGCAGATCACCAAGGAATTCTTGGAGTCTGAGATTCGTGACCTTGAGACTGAAGCGCAGAAGGCCCAAAACTTTCTAATGCAAGCTCAAGGCACGATTCAAGCGTACAAGATGTTGATTAACAGGTTAGACGCACCAGAACCGGAGCAACAAAATGACGATGCAATATGACGTAAAGTCGGCGCACAACACAGTATCCGGTGTTGCATACGCCAGCCGTACGCGTTTAAAAGGGGTGTTAATTTCCCCATCTACGTCTGTAACGTACAACACCACATTTTGTGATAACGTAAGTTTGTCAGGTACATACAATGTGCCCGGCAGTACTACTTGTACAGTGACAATTACCAATCACGGGTTGTCAAACGGCGATAGAGTGTTTTTGGACTTTACCTCCGGTACCGCCCAAGACGAAGCATACACTGTGTCAAACGTATCAACAAATACTTTTACCGTGACTGTGGCATCCGCTACTACGAGCGGTAATGTGACCATGTACGCCAAAATACTGGCTGAATTTGATTGTTCTAGCGGAACGGCTTTCTACACATTGATTCCCGGTGAAGGCATTTTGGCTCCCAATGGCATTTACGTTGGCATCCCCAACGCAGCTATTACCACCACTATTTTTTACGGGTGATATGAAATGGTAATGCAGTACGACGTCAAGTCATATCATGCCCAAGCGTCCGGGAATGCTATGACTTATGCTGTCCGCCTTAAAGGTGTAACGGTAACGACAGGTACTGTGTCTGCAAGGAACATGGCAATTGCCGACCCCGCAGTTTCAAAGTCAGGCACTTGGAGCCGCACCGGAACAACCGTCACGGTTACGATAAATAACAATGGTTTAACGAACGGCCAGCGGGTGTTTTTAGATGTTGCTGCTGGAACCACAATGCGTGACGGCATGTATGAGGTGTCTAACGTTACAACCAACACGTTTACAGTTACTTCTGCTACATCAGGAACCGCTTCTGGTACAGTAACCATGTACACAAACATTTATGTTGAGTTGGACACGTACAACACGATAGGACTTCCTGTGTATGTGCCCGGCGAAGGTATTTATTGTCCCAACGGTATTTTTGTTGGGCTTGGTTCAAGCGTAACAGCAACGGTACTTTATGGCTAAATCACCAGCATGGCAACGCAAAGAGGGGAAATCCGAGAAGGGCGGCTTGAACGCCAAGGGACGGGCCTCGTACAACAAAGCCAATCCCGGGAAACCCGGATTGAAAGCTCCTCAACCAGAGGGCGGCAAACGCCGCGACTCTTTTTGCGCCCGTATGGAAGGCATGAAGAAGAAGCTGACCGGAGAGAAGGCCAAGAAAGACCCGAACTCCCGCATAAACAAGAGCCTTCGGGCTTGGAACTGCTAATATGAGTGACATCGAACTGACTGAACGCGAAGAAGCCATAGCCAGAAGAGCGGCCAAGCTAGCCATTGAAGAAATGTCTGGCGAGTTCTACAAGAAGGTTGGTAAGACCGTTGTAGAGAAGGCGCTTATTTGGCTCGGCATGCTAGTTGTTGGTTTTGTGATCGGCAAAGGCTGGATCGTTAAGGTTTGACATGCCTAGTACAAGTAAAAAACAGCATAACTTCATGGCAGCGATTGCAAACAATCCTGCGTTTGCCAAGAAGGTTGGAGTTCCTCAGAGTGTCGGTAAAGACTTCACGGCTGCGGATAAAGGTAAGAAGTTTCGTTCTGGCGGGATGACCCGTCCAGATATTCAGAAGGTGAACAAGCCTAAAACCGAACACGGAAAAATGGCTTTTTTTAAAGAAGGTGGAACTACCATGGCTACAAAGAACAACGGCATCACAACTGCCAAAATGGGCACAGTCAAAACAGCGGCTCCTAGCCGTGACGGTGTTGCTGTCAAGGGTAAAACCAAAGGCACAATGATCGACATGAAGGGCGGCAAAGTGCTCGGCACTAAAGTGGCCGCAACCAATGGTATGAAGCGCGGCGGTAAGTGCTAATATCATGATGGCCAGCCGAGGCATGGGGGATATTGCCCCCTCTAAGATGCCCAAGGGCGTACGAAAAGCCCGGCGGGACAACACCGATTTCACCCAGTACAAAGAGGGTGGGAAAGTCAATGCGGCTGGCAATTACACAAAGCCCAGTCTTCGCAAGAAGATTGTGTCTCAAGTAAAGTCAGCAGCAACGCAGGGTACTGGTGCAGGTCAGTGGTCAGCGCGTAAAGCTCAGCTTGTTGCCAAGAAGTACAAGGCGGCAGGCGGGGGTTACCGAGATTGAAAGCGCCTCAGAAATCATTGAAGGACTGGGGCGACCAAAAATGGAGAACCAAAAGTGGTAAAAAATCTTCTGACACTGGTGAAAGATACCTTCCAAGCGCTGCGATTAAAAGTCTCAGCCCTGCTGAGTACGCTGCGACGACCAAAGCAAAGCGGGCAGGAAAAGCCGCCGGAAAACAATTCGTAAAGCAACCAAAGACGATTGCAAAGAAAACGGCAGGATTTAGATGACTACTTCAGGACTCACCTCGTTTAACTTAGACCTCAACGACATGGTCGAGGAGGCTTTTGAACGGGCGGGTTCTGAGCTTCGCACGGGCTACGACCTGCGCACAGCTAGGCGGTCACTTAATTTGCTCTTTGCTGACTGGGCAAACCGCGGCATCAACATGTGGACGTTCGAGCAGAACACCATCACGCTGGTGCAGGGGCAAAACACTTACGCACTTCCAGACGATACGGTTGACCTTCTCGACCATGTCATCAGGACTAATGCCAACGTGCCCTCTAATCAGGCCGACCTGACGATTACGCGGATCAGTGTGTCTACCTATGCCACCATCCCAAATAAATTGATCCAAGGCCGTCCTATCCAAGTTTGGGTACAACGTCTGACGGCTAACTCCAACGTATTGGACGGCACACTTCAGGCAAGCATTTCTGCCACGGCCACATCCATACCAATTACAACGCTTGCTGGTGTCCCCACCGCAGGGTTCATTACGATTGATGGCGAGTTGATTGTGTACAACGAGACGTCTCCAGCAGACGGCGCTACACCCGCATACTTGCTGAACTGCTTCAGGGGGCAAGATGGCGGCACAGCCGCTACGGGTCACACTGCCGGTGCAGCCATCAACTTGGTTCAAAAGAACAGTGTCACCGTGTGGCCAACTCCCAATGCAAGCCCCTCATATCAGTTTGTCTACTGGCGCATGCGCCGTATCCAAGACGCTGGTGGCGGCACTAAGACCATGGACGTGCCTTTCCGTTTTGTGCCTTGTTTGGCTGCAGGTCTGGCTTACTATATTGCCTTGAAAGTCCCAGAAGGGCTTCAGCGTTTGGACATTTTGAAACAGCAGTATGACGAAGCTTGGGATCGCGCCGCAGGCGAAGACCAAGAGAAAGCATCCGTGAGGTTTGTGCCCCGTCAGCAGTTCATTGGAAGCGGCACCTAAATGGGCAATCGTTTTTCGTCCGGCAAGAACGCCATTGCGGAGTGTGACCGCTGTGGGTTTCGATTTAAGCTGCACGAATTACGCAAAGAAATTATCAAAACCAAGAACTACAATCTCTTGGTCTGCAATATTTGTTGGGATCCCGATCAGCCGCAGTTGCAGTTGGGTATGTACCCGGTGGATGATCCGCAAGGTGTGCGTGATCCGCGTCCCGACTTGAGCTACTACCAGTCTGGTAACACAGGCTTGCAGATTGTTTTAACCAATAGCACCGCGCAGGACGCAGTTGGTTTACCATCGGAAGGTAGTAGGGTTTTTCAATGGGGTTGGAACCCTGTTGGGGGCGCAAGAGGTTTTGATAACGCATTAACGCCAAACTACTTGTTGTTGGGCGTACAAATTGGTACAGTAACGATACAAATAGGAGCTTGATATGGCTAAAAGTGATTCAAAAGAAGACATGAAAATGGACTTGGCGCAAGACAAGAAGATGATTAAGTCTGCGGTTGGTAAGCATGAGAAAAACATGCACCCCGGTAAGACACCTACAAAACTTCGCGCTGGCGGTAAAACCAACAGCGAAATGTTGAAGTATGGCCGCAACATGGCCAAGGTGATGAACCAGAAATCCGTTGGTCGTGGAGGTTAATCATGGCTACATACAGACAACCTAAAAAAGAACCTACAGTTGTTGTGGGTGAGATGCCTGTCAAGCAAGCGTTGAGTGCCAATCAATCGTTGGCTAACGAGCGCAGCAACCCTTACCCCGGCACTAAAACATCTGGCATCAAGATTCGTGGCACAGGCGCTGCGACTAAAGGTCTGATGGCACGAGGCCCGATGGCATAAGTATGGATTACACAGCACTCAGCAACGCTATTCAGGCGTACACGGAGAATACTGAAGCGAACTTTATCGCTGAAATACCCGTGTTCGTTACGCAAGCTGAGCAGCGTATTTACAACTCCATGCAGTTCCCGTCTATTCGCAAGAATGTGACGGGCAGCACCACGCAAAACAATAAGTATTTGGCTTGCCCATCTGACTTCTTGGCGGTGTACTCCATGGCGGCAATCGATGCCGATGGTAACTACGAGTATTTACTGAATAAAGACGTTAACTTTATCCGTCAGTCATACCCCAATCCAAACCAAGATAAAGGCATACCAAAGTATTACGCTTTGTTTGGCCCGCAATCTAATGATGTAAATGAGTTGTCTTTCATCCTTGGCCCAACGCCAGATGCTGACTATGACGTTGAGTTGCACTATTACTACTACCCACCAAGCATTACTGTGGCACCGTTCACATCTTGGCTGGGTGACAACTTTGACTCTGTACTTTTGTACGGGTCTTTGGTGGAAGCGTACACCTACATGAAGGGCGAAACCGACATGATGCAACTCTACAACCAAAAGTTCATGGAAGCTCTTGCGTTGGCTAAGCGTTTGGCAGATGGCATGGAGCGTCAGGACGCGTATCGTTCTGGTCAGTTCCGTCAGCGAGTAACTTAATATGTCAATCCAACAAACAGCAACCACAAGCTTTAAAGTTCAACTGCTTCAAGCAGTTCATAACTTTGGCCCCACATCGCCTGACACATTTAAGCTTGCCTTGTACACGGGCGCGGCTAACATTGGTGCAGGCACAACGGCATACACAGCTACGGGCGAAGTACCAAACGGTGGTGGGTATACAACTACTGGGCAGGTTTTAACCATTTCAGTTTCTCCCACATCCGGCAACAATTCAGCGGCAGTGCCAACGGCGTACATATCGTTTGCTAACGAGACGTGGACAAACGCCACTTTTACTTGCCGCGGTGCCTTGGTCTATAACGACACGGTTGCGGGTAAACCCTCAGTTGCTGTGTTGGACTTTGGTTCAGACAAAACTGTAAACAACGATACTTTCACGGTCATTTTCCCAACGCCAGATGCAAACAATGCCATCGTGCGTATTTCTTAACTAGGAGCCATCATGAGCACAGAAAAATCTATAGCCAAAGACGTGGTGTCTGCTGGCCTTAATGCTAACCGCAGCGGCACTGAATCCGTGGGCGCGGGTGGCGTATTCACCGTTACTTGCGTAAGCAAAGACGGCTTAACGAAATGGACTGAATCTTTCCACAACTTGGTTGTGAACGAAGGTTTGGTTTTCATGAATGGCGCAAACTTCTTGGCTACGGGATATACCGCAGCTTGGTACTTGGGTCTGGTTGAAGGCCCCGGTTCTGGCAACACGTATGCCGCTGGCAATACACTGGCTGTTCATGCAGGTTGGACTGAGTTGGTTCCCGGTACAGATTACACAGGCAATCGACAAGCGGTAGTATTTAATGGCTCTTCTCCAACTTCGGCTAACCCTTCTGTTGTAAGCAACTCTGTTTCTCCTGCTGTGTTTCCCATGTTGGTAAACGGTACATCGGTTGCGGGCGCTTTGTTGGCTACAGTGTCAAGCGGTACCTCAGGCACTTTGTTCTCTGTTGGTAATTTTACCGGCGGTGACAAATCTGTGGACGCTGGCGACACACTGAATGTTACTTACACATTCTCTTTGACCGCAACCTGATTAGGTGGCTAGGTGTTCGGAGATGTTGCTTTTGCGCAAGCCCCGTTCGCTGCTTTAGGCGGAGCGACGTTTAGCAGAGCCGTCTCTGAAACAGCTTCTGCAGAAGCTGAGAACAGTTTTGTATTTAAAGCTGGTGGTTTAATACAAGAACTTGTTTCAGGCATAGAAACACAAACTGTTGTTGGAATTATGGTAGCCACTGCCTTTGAGGCGGCGTCTGGCCTAGATGCGGTAAGTAGCGACAATAACGTGTTTAATGCTACGCAACTTGCGGATGCAAGCGTAGTAGATGCCGTTACTGCACAAGGTGACTTTTTTGCTACAGACTCAGAAACTGCTTCTGGAATAGACGCTGTATCTGTGCAAGGGACTTTAAACGGTTCAATGTCAGAAACAGCTAGTGCAGTTGCTGAGTTCCTTGGCGGTTTACTTGTCTCTGTCAATATTTCTGAGGCGGCTTCCGGTATAGATGCGGTTGCTACGCAAGTTGCGTATGCGGCGGCAATGAGTGAGGCTGTTTCGGCCAGCGCGGTCAGCACCTCTCAAGTAGATTTTGTTGCGGCAATTCAAGAGGCGGTAAGTGCGGTAAGTGCAAGCACGGCGGCTGGTGAATTTGTAGCAACCGTAGCCGAAGCTGTATCTGGAGTAGACACCGTTATAGGTGGCATACTGTTCACTGCAAGCATTTCCGAAGCGGCTTCTGGTGTAGATTCAGTTTCTGTTCAAGTAGTGTTTACGGGCACCGTTGCTGAGATGGCTTCCGCAGTAGACTCCCTAAGTGCGCTTGCTAACATTAACGCAAACGTTACAGGAATTCAGCTTTTGGTATCTATTGGTAATGTACTTGTTTGGGCGGTTATAGATGACAGCCAAGACCCGAACTGGCAAAATATCAATAACACACAAACCCCCGGTTGGACGGATATTCCGTCATAAGGATTTAAGATGGCTATTGTTGTAAAAGATCGGGTCAAACAAACCGCATCCAATCCCGGCACGGGTACGATTACGCTGGGCGCTACAGCCACAGGGTTTCAGGCTTTCTCTGCCATTGGTAATGGGAACGTTACTTACTTTGCAATTGTTGATGCCGCTTCTGGCGATTGGGAAGTTAACTACGGCACATACACATCTTCCGGAACAACGCTAACTCGTAATAGCCCCCCACTGTCTTCTTCTAACGCTGGTGCATTGGTAAACTTTACGGGCACAGTAGATGTGTTCTGTACATACCCATCTGAGAAAGCCATCTATGAAGAGGTGTCTGGTAACGTTCTAATTGACGGTGGCCCAATCACTGTTGTTGGCACAGGCGTTACAAGCTACACCACGTTCTCGGCTGCTTTGGCTGAGTTGTATGCCAACGTAGATAGCTTTGCGCAAATGTATGCGCAAAACTTAAGTGATGGATCGTCTGCCTCTACTGATATTGTTGCTTATAACGATATTGGCGATGGCACAAATAACTTTATTGATATGGGTATTGCTAGTTCCAATTACACGGAAGTGGCTTATCCAATCTTTACACCCGGTTCAGGTTATCTCTACAACGATGGCGGTGAGTTATTTATTGGTAGTGCTACAGATGATGTGGTGTTTTTTGCCGGTGGTGTGGATACTGCTGATGAAGCGCTACGGATTGATAAAACAACCAAAGATTTAAGCGCCACAGGTGCTCTTGGTATTGGCGGCGGTTTGACTGTGACAGGCGCAGCTTCATTCAGTTCTACAGTTGCACTGAGTGCAAACCCAACTACCGCGTTGCAAGCGGCTACCAAACAGTACGTAGACAACCAAGTTACAGCAGGTATTCACATCCATGAACCTGTTTTGGTGGCAACAACGGGTAACTTGACTGCGACTTATACGGGTGGTGGCACAAACGCCAACATTATTCAGATTGCCAACGGCACGGACATTACGTTTTTTAGCGTCACTCCTGCAGTGGGCGATCAGTTCTACATTGGTAGTTCAAGTAATGGTTTGATTGCCAACACTGCGTATTTTGTTGTAAATATTGTTAGCGGATCAACCATCCAAGCGTCGTTGACATTTGATGGCGCAATTGTTACTGGGTTGACCAATGGTTCACCCACCATTCCCTCTGTCATTAACTCAGGCGTTGGCGCATACCTGACCAATTCGGGTGCACAGGCGGCGCTGTCAATTGATGGTGTTGCTCTAGCATCTACTAATCGGGTTCTTGTTCGCAACCAAACCACGGCATCGCAGAATGGTGTTTACACCGTAACCACTGTTGGTACAGGCGCAACTAATTGGGTTTTAACTCGCGCAACAGACGCTGACAGGGTTATTCCAACAGACCCCTTGGGATTGGGCACAGGCGATTATTTCTTTGTGCAATCCGGCACGCTCGGTGCAGGCGATTCTTTTGTCCTGACCACCGAACCCAACACAATGATTATTGGGTATACCGCACTGACATATACACAGTTCAGTGGTGGTATTACATACACTGGCGGTACTAACATTGATGTGACAGGGCAAGTTATCTCTGTCACAGGTGCTATTGGTGCAACAAACGGTGGTACGGGCACGGCTACTGTTGCTACAGGCGACCTGCTTTATGGCTCTGCCGCTAATACATGGAGCAAACTTGGTGTTGGTTCTGCATACAAGTCTTTAGTTGTCAATGCCGCAGGCACATTGCCTGAATGGAACGCTGTTGCTTTAAACCAATCGGGCGCAGTGTCCGGTGCTTTACCCACTGCTAATGGCGGTACAAACTTAACAACATATACATTGGGTGACACACTGTACTCAAGTGCGGCTAATACATTAACCAAACTTTCTGGAAATACAACCACGACCAAGAAGTTTTTGGTTCAAACTGGTACGGGTGCGGCTTCTGCGGCTCCTACTTGGGATGTAGTTAATGGTGCAGATGTAAACGGAAATATCTCTGGATCGGCTGGGTCTGTGGCAAATGCGCTAACGTTGGGTACATATCTGACGGGCACTAGCTTTAACGGCTCTACTGCTGTAACGGCAACCGTTGACGCAACATCAGCTAATACTGCCTCCAAAGTGGTGGCACGGGATTCTTCAGGCAACTTCTCAGCCGGAACAATTACAGCTACTTTGAGTGGTTCCTCAACAAGCGCAACAACGGCCACCAACTTGGCTGGCGGTGCTAACTTACAGATTCCATATCAAACAGGCGCTGGAACTACATCATTTATCACTGCGGCTTCAGGTACAAACTACGTTCTAAACTACACCGGCTCTGCATTTAGCTGGGTGGCGGGAACAATCTCCGGCGTGGCTTTGGGTTCCAACCTAAATGCTTTGACGCTTGGTACATATTTAACTGGAACAAGCTACAACGGCAGTACAACAGTGACTGCGGCGGTAGATGCAACTTCTGCTAATACAGCTTCTAAGGTTGTAGCTCGTGATTCCTCTGGTAATTTCTCAGCCGGTACGATTACAGCGGCTTTAACTGGAAATGCAACAACGGCAACAACGTTGGCTACGGCGCGGGCAATTTACGGTAATAATTTTGATGGATCGGCGGCGTTAACGCAGGTCATTGCTTCTACATACGGCGGTACAGGTAACGGATTTACCAAGTTTAGCGGCCCAACAACGGCTGAAAGAACCTTTACGTTACCTGACGCTACAGCAACTATTCTGACTTCCAATGCGGCAGTTACAGTAGGACAAGGCGGTACGGGTTTAACAGCAGGAACTTCTGGCGGCATACCTTACTACAGTAGTACCAGTGCAATAACGTCTTCTGCTCTTTTGACGCAGTACGGTGTTGTTTATGGTGGGGGCGCTGGAGCGGCTCCTGTGGCTACTGCGGCTGGAACAACCGGTCAAGTTTTGCAAGCCACTACAAGTGGAGCACCAGTATGGGGTACTACCTACGCAGGTACGGTTACTTCAGTTGGGTTTACTGGCGGCATTATTACGGTTGCCACTCAAACAACTACCCCAGCATTTACGGTTGCTGGAACAAGTGGTGGCATACCTTACTTCTCTAGTGCAAGCACTTGGGCTACTTCTGCGGCTTTAGCGGCTAATTCGCTAGTTATTGGAGGTGGTGCGGGTGTTGCGCCGTCTACTACAACAACAGCAACAGGTGCTTTAACATTCCTTGGAACGCCTACCAGTGCCAACCTTGCGGCTTTGTTGACAGATGAAACAGGTTCAGGTGCTAATGTTTTTGCAACTAGCCCTACATTGGTAACACCCCTCCTTGGCACACCAACGTCAGGTATTTTAAGTAACTGTACAGTTGACGGCACAGATGCCGTTGGTTTCCGTAACATTCCTCAGAATGCACAGACCGGCAATTACACGTTAGTTTTGGCTGACTCGGGTAAACACATCTACCACGCTGTAGCGGCAGGCGCGGCTACTTACACAATCCCTGCAAACGGTACTGTGGCATACCCAATCGGTACCGCTTTGAGTTTTGTAAACCTGTCAACTACTTCGATCAGTATTGCAATCACCACAGATACAATGTATTTGGGCGGCACAGGTACTACAGGTACTCGTACATTGGCGCAATACGGCACAGCCACAGCATTAAAAGTCACAAGTACCGTTTGGATAATCACCGGTAGCGGTCTAACATAAGGACAATCATGTCATCGTATTCCAATCTTAAATTTGAAATTATTGATGTTGGCGGAAGTGACGGCGCATGGGGTGGTATTACCAACACAAATATTGGTACAGCCATTGAACAAGCCATTGTTGGTATGGCTGTGTTGGAAACAGCCGATTTTTCTTCCAATGCAATAACACTACCGTTTGCCAATACCCCATCTGCGCAAGACTTTCGTGCACTTTGTTTAAATATCACTGCTACGTTGACAGGCGCGGGAACAGTTAATGTGCCTGCAATTCAAAAACCGTACTTGGTTTTAAACAACTCAGTAGGTGGATTTGCCGTTACAGTTAAAGTTACCGGCCTAACGGGTGTTTCTGTTCCCAACGGCAAAGGATGCCTTGTTTACAACAATGGTACAGATGTTGGCGCAGCTATTACGCATTTGACTTCTTTAACTTTGGCCTCACCCCTTGCGGTGACTTCCGGTGGCACAGGCACAACCACCCCTGCCCTTGTACAAGGCACAAACGTAACAATCACAGGCAGTTGGCCTAACCAAACAATCAATGCTGCTGGTGCAGCGCAGGTTTATCCCAGCGCAGGTATTGCCAATTCAACAGGGTCTGCATGGGGCACAAGCTACACTACTTCGGGTAGCGGAACGGTGGTTGCGTTGGCAACCTCGCCAACACTGGTCACTCCCGTGCTTGGAACTCCTTCTTCAGGAATTTTAAGTGCTTGTACAGTAGACGGCACGGACGGTGTTGGTTTTAGAAATATCCCAATTAACAGCCAGAGTACGGACTACACATTGGTACTAGCTGATGCAGGCAAGAGTATTTTTCATCCTTCTACGGACGCAAACAGTCGCACATTTACAATCCCTGCCAACGGCTCCGTTGCATATCCTATTGGTACGGCAGTTAGTTTTTTAAACATGTCAGCAAACAATCTGACAATTGCAATTACTTCTGACACAATGTATCTAACGGCGCAAGGCACAACCGGCAGTAGAACTTTGGCACAATACGGTTCTGCAACAGCAATCAAAATGACAAGTACAACTTGGATGATTACAGGGAGCGCGTTGACATGAGTGGTATCCTTCAAAATTTTGCCTATGGCCGAGCATTCACCTCGGCTCCTGTAAACACTGTGGCTCCAGCGGTGACTGGCACGGCGCAGGCACGGCAAACATTAAGTTGTTCTACAGGCACTTGGACAGGAATTCCTACGCCTACTTACACATATCAGTGGCAGTACGGTGCTTCAAACACTCCCATTTCAGGTGCAACAGCTAGCACCTATGTTGTAGCAACTACGTATGTTGGTCAAACAATTCGTTGTGTAGTAACGGCAACTAACTCTACTGCGGCGGTTAGCGCAAACTCAAACTCGACTTCTGCTGTGACAGCCAACGTGCCAGCGGCACCAACAATTGGTACAGCAACAAGCGCAGGAGCAACAAGCGCAACAGTTACATACACAGCCCCTGCGGATAATGGCGGTGCAACAATCACGCTTTATACGGCCACATCTTCTCCCGGCGGTTTGACGGGTACTTTGGCTACTGCTGGATCAGGAACAATTACAGTTTCAGGTTTGACAACCGGTACGGCTTACACATTCACAGTTAAAGCAACTAACTCTGTCGGTCAAAGTGCCGCAAGTGCCGCGTCCAATAGTGTAACCCCTGCAATTGTTACGGGACAACAAGCATACACAACTGCTGGCACATATTCATGGACAGCACCTGCTGGTGTAACTTCTGTGTCTGTAATGGTGGTTGGAGGCGGGGGCGGCTCTATCGTACAAGATCTTGAACAATGTATCTGTTGCGTTACTTATGTAACCCCTTCAACAAGTGCTGGCGGTGGGGGCGCTGCTTTGGGGTGGAAAAATAATTATTCAGTAACTCCCGGAAATTCTTATTCAGTAAAAGTTGGTGCAGGTGGAACTGCAGAGGGTGCAAATGGTGGCAATAGTTATTTTGTTAGTACCGCTGTAATTTATGCCAATGGAGGAACAACACCAATTGGTTTTTCTAATTGTGGAGAAACAGCATCGTATTGGGGCCCCACTAACGGTGCCAATGTTGGCGGCGGCAATGGTGGATCTTCACATTACGTTTCAGAATACACACTTGGCTGTTCTAATGGCGGTGGTGGTGCTGGAGGTTATTCGTGCCCCGGAGGAAATGGTAAACGGGGTTCAGCTGTTTGGTTTTCTGGCGGTGAGTTTTATAGTCGCGCTGCTACAGCGGGATCGGGTGGTGGTGGTGGTGGTGGAACCAAAAGCACAACCGCTTCACAAGCATCAGGTGCGGGTGGAGGAGTTGGTCTTTTAGGTTTGGGCTCCTGTGGAACAGTAGGAAGTGGTAACGGCGGTGGTGGTGGCGGTGGTTCTGGAGGCTGTAGCGGAAGCGCTTTTAACGGAACAAGAAACGGCGGTACATATGGCGGCGGTGCAGGCGGAACAAGTGCTGTTGCAACCAATCGTACCGGAGGTACTGGCGGTGGTGGTGCTGTGCGTATTCTTTGGCCCGGCAACACACGATCATTCCCATCAACCAATACAGGTAATTTGTAATGAGCTACTACATTAAAGTTGAAAATGGGCAAGCGGTTGGACACCCTGCCATAGAAGAAAATTTGCTTGTTGTTTATGGACGGATACCTGAAGGTTGGGAGCCATTAACTTTGGTTGACCCTCACACATTACCGCAACGAGTATTAAAACAATATGCTTCAGAACCTACATACAAGATAGTTGACGGTGCATGGACACAAGTTTGGGAACAAATAGATAGCCCTCCTGAAATAATTGCAAAATATGTTGAGGTACAAAAAACACTGCTTTTAAGCTCCACAGAAAGTTTTTCAGATAATTTTTCAGCATGGGTGTTTAATCCTACAACTTTAAAATTTGAGCCCCCAGTACCAAAACCAACAGACGGGCACTACAAATGGCACGGCCCTAGCAATATGTTTAAAGAAGCACCTTTAAAACCAACAGACGGTAAAACCTATCGTTTTAACTTCTATACTTGGGAATGGGAAGAAATAATTTAAACGTTAATTAACAGGAGAACGGTATGGCAAAATCTAAAAAATCAAATAAAAGTTGTAAAGCAGCCGAGTCAGTTGCTGAAGTGGTGCAAAACACGCAAGTTCAAACTGCAGTGTACTTCCCGTCAACAATTTATGTTCTTGAGCGTCCTGATTTTTTAGAAACTGTAAGCCGTGTCTCTGAAGAAAACCTAGAAATTAGCCGTGCCAAACGAGATTTAAATGAAATCTACCCCGTTGTAATGACGGAAAGTTTTTTTGCCGATCCTCGCATGAAAGACTTTTCAGAGTTTGTTGGCGCTACTGCATGGAACATCTTGAACGAGCAAGGGTACAACATGCAAAACTTCAACACTACATTTATGGAAATGTGGACGCAAGAGCACCACAAGCACTCAGCCATGGATCAACACATCCACGGATACGGTTCTCAAATTGTTGGTTTTTATTTTCTTGAAACGCCTGAAAATTGTTCAAGGGTTGTGTTCCATGATCCGAGAGCATCTAAAACACCAATTGATCTACCAGAACAAGACGCAAGTGTTGCAACTTTTGCAAGCAAAATGGTTAATTTCCAACCAAAACCCGGCATGTTAATGTTTGCAAACGCTTGGTTGGCGCACTCGTTTACACGGCACGCGGCTGAAACACCAATCAAATTTGTGCACTTTAACTTAGGTGTACAGTACACTGAGAACGCTGTGTTCGCCGCACCCGCCGTTGCTGCTCCTGCTGGCGCAGAAGTAATATGAACACGTATCGCATCCGCTTTAACAAAGCCCGTGGCCAAGAAGGTCGCGGGACAGTGGATCATGTGTGGCGCGTGTTTGAAAACGGTAAAGAGTTTCTGTTCAAGAACCTTGACATCACCACGCCCGTCAAAAGCGAAAAAGATGCAAACGGGGTAGACTACAACATCACTTGCCAAGGCTATATGACAATTGATCGAGACACATCGACAGCAGTCATAACAGCCAAGGTCAAAAAGAAACTCCCAGAATTAGTATGATGTATGCGCTGGCTCCTTCTGTTACTGCTGTTGGGGCTAGTTGGAGCCGTAGCCAAGAGTGGCTGTCATGTACGCGAGTTCTATGGGATTGGCTATACAACGCACGACCCGACCGAGCGTCACAAAGAAATGATGGCGTGGCTCGACAAGAATGCGCCCTATTGCAAGTCAACCGAATACATGGTGATCTGGAACAATCTGGCAGAGTGGGCGGGCACGGCAGACTCCACATGGCTGCGGGCTAAAGTTGTTCATGGATACAAAGATGCGCTTGAACGTGAAAAGAAATGATTCCGCCCATACACAAGTGGTATCCGATGGTTCAGCCGGGGGGCGAGCCAACTAAGACGGATGCGCTTGAGCGCAGGCAAGAACGTCTTGAAGAAGAGTACAAGCAGGCGTTAAAGATGAAAAAGGTTAAGGACAAAATTGATGATCTTGAGTTTGAGTTGTACGTAAAGAAAGCTGAACGCAACCAACTTAGCCTTGAGATTTTTACAAACCGCAAAGTGGACATACTGGCATAACATGGTTACAGCAAAGAAACCCCCAGCTAAGGTAGCGCCTGTTAAACGGCGAACACCCAAGCCTAAAGCCGAGCAGACAATCAATGTGTCTGTTGCCGCGCCAGCACCTGCTAAAGCTGAAGCCAAGAAGGACGACAGCACTGTTGGTAAAGTCATTGGTTTGATTGAGTGGGTGGACAATCCGTTTAAGCTGTTTACAGTTATCCTGCTATCGTTCTTGTTCTTTGCTGGCTATTTTGCTTGGGACTCACGTACTGTCATCTTGAACGCCATAACAAGCTCAAGCCACCAGCCGCAGCTTAAAGAAATCAAAGTACTAGAACATGTAGCCCAAAAGCTACAAAAGGATTTAGAAGCCGAGACTGTGCTGGTTCACAAGGTAGCTTTGGTTGTAAATAGCCGGACTACGCTACTTGCATATGGTTCTAAGGGTCGGGAAACTTTGCTTGACGGCTACAACTCCACTCTGTTTGGCAAAGATTCAACCCGTAATACCGCAGTCATTGCCATGATGAACGGTGAAGTCTATTGCGATAAGCTGGTGGCCTCTGGTAAAACATCCGAGTGGGAAGAAAAGCAGGGCGTAGGTTACATCTGCCGTGGCTCTATTCCGCCTGAAATGGGCGCTTTTGAAGGTTACATTTCCGTTGGATTTACCAAAGAACCGCAAGACCTTGGCGCAGTCAAAACCCGTATTAACCTAGCCGCCACTGAGATGGCTAAATAAGGAGTAACCATGCTTGATATTCTTTCCGGGGGCTTGCTAGGCTCCATCTTTGGCGGCATCTTCCGGATGGCACCCGAGGTGCTGAAGTTCTTTGACAAGAAGAACGAACGCCAACACGAACTAAATATGTTTGCCCGTCAATGCGAACTAGAGACACTGCGTGGTCAGCAGAAGTTGGCTGAGATTGGCGCACAGCGGGAAGCCGCTATTGACGTAGGCGTAATGGATGCGTTTAACAACGCCATCACTCAACAGGCAGAAATGGTCAAAGCCGCAGGCGGTTGGGTAGCTAGTCTGTCAGCTTCTGTGCGCCCAGTAGTAACATATTGGGTACTATTCGTTTGGTCGTTTATCCATGTATGGTTTGCATGGAACGCATGGCTTGCCGGTGCGCCTGCCGTAGAAGTATTTAAAACCATGATGACACCTGACTTCTCAGCCCTGCTGTCTGGGACAATTAACTATTGGTTCCTTGATAGAACTCTGAAGCAGCGCGGCATATGAATCTAGAGTTAGCCGCTGCTCTATGCCGTCAGTTTGAGGGCTACCGCGCCAAGCCGTACCTTTGTCCGGCTGGTGTGGCTACGATTGGCTATGGTTCTACCTACTACGCAGACAAACGCAAGGTAACTCTGGAAGATGCGCCGATGGATGAACCCACGGCACGGTCGCTTTTGATGATTGAGTTAGAACATACATACTTACCCGGTGTTTTACGTAACTGCCCCGGCCTGATTACAGACGTACGTAAGTGCAACGCCATCGTAGATTTCTGCTATAACTTGGGCACGGGACGCTTGCAAACAAGCACGTTAAAGAGGAAAATCAACGCCAATGATTGGGAAGGGGCAAAAGAACAACTGATGCTCTGGACTAAAGGTGGCGGCAAAGTACTGCCGGGCTTGTTAAAACGCCGCACGGCTGAGTGCGCCTTACTGGATTGACCGATGCCATTACAAAAGATTCTGTTTAAGCCGGGCGTCAACCGGGAGAACACGCGATATACCACCGAGGGCGGTTGGTACGAGTGCGACAAAATCCGTTTCCGTCAAGGCAACCCAGAGATTATTGGCGGCTGGACACAACTTTCCGCAAACACTTTTCTTGGCGTGTGCCGTTCATTGTGGAATTGGATTGCGTTATCAGGCGCTAATTATCTAGGTGTTGGTACAAACTTAAAGTTTTACATTGAAAATGGTGGCGACTACAACGACATCACGCCTATTCGCTCCACAGTTACAATCAATGCCAATCCTTTTGTAGCTACAAACAGTTCATCGGTTATTACAGTTACTGACACCGCACATGGTGCTACTACGGGTTCTTTTGTTACTTTTAGTGGCGCAGTAGGGCTTGGTGGAAACATCACCGCTGGCGTGTTAAATGCCGAGTACCAGATTACGGTTTTGACGGCTAATACATACACTTTTGTAGCTACTGCTACAGCTAATGCAACCGATGCTTCTGGTTCTCCCGGTGGGGGATCATCTGTTGTTGCCGCGTATCAAGTCAATGCTGGCCCTGAATATGAAGTGCCAACTACAGGTTGGGGCGCAGGGGGCTGGGGTTTAGGTACATGGGGGTATGGCCTACCCGGCACAAACTCGTTGCAATTATGGAGCCAGATGAACTACGGGGAAGACCTTGTGTTTGGCCCCCGCGGTGGTGGTTTGTATTACTGGGATGCTGGGAGTGGCTTATCTACTCGCGGTGTTGCGCTCAATACGCTTGGCGGCACCGTTACATTTACCAACGCATCACCAACAGTTGTTACTTCCACCATCCTATATACAGAGGGCGCGGCACTACAATTTAACGCAACCACCTCTATGCCTACCGGCGTTTCTGCCAATACAACGTATTACGTCTTTGAAGTGGATGGGTTGACATTTAAACTCTTAGATAGCGCGGGGAACGCGGTTAATGCTTCGTCTACGGGTACTGGCGTTTATGTGTCTTTGATTGTTGATGCCCCTGTTGTACAGAACACTTTGACGGTATCTGACACTTCGCGTTTTATCCTTGTGTTTGGCACAAACGACTACGGCAGTTCCTCGATTGACCCAATGCTAATCCGTTGGTCAAACCAAGACGACATCTATAACTGGACACCTGACGCTACAAACCAAGCAGGTTTTACTCGTCTGTCCCACGGCTCAGAAATCATTACAACTGTACAGACCCGCCAAGAGATTGTGGTGTTTACGGACTCAAGCGTGTACTCACTGCAGTACCTTGGCCCCCCGTACGTGTGGGCACCTCAGTTGCTTGGCGATAACATCTCTATTGCCGGCCTCAACGCGGCAGTAATTGCTTCTGGTATCGTGTATTGGATGGGCGTAGACAAGTTCTACGCCTATGATGGCCGTGTGCAGACGCTTAACTGTGACTTGCGCCGCTATGTGTTTCAAGACTTTAATCAAAACCAATCTGCCCAAGTCACTTGTGGCACCAACGAAGGCTTCAACGAGGTCTGGTGGTTTTACCCCTCAAACGGTAGTACAGTAAACGACAAGTATGTAATTTACAACTATTTTGAAAAAGTCTGGTATTACGGCACGCTTGGACGCACAGCTTGGTTGGATTCCGGCTTGCGCTCATACCCAATTGCAGCCACATACAGCAACAACTTAGTCAACCACGAAGACGGGTTAAATGACAATCAGACCGCTATAACTGTTGCGCTTGATGCGTACATTTCCTCGTCGGAGTTTGATATCGGTGATGGTCATAACTTTGGCTTTGTCTGGCGGGTCTTACCGGACTTGACGTTCCAAGATTCCGTTGCATCCCCTTCTGCTGCAATGCCTTCCGTGACTATGACGTTATACGGGTTGGCTAACTCTGGCTCTGGCGTGACAAGTTCAGCGGGTGCTCCTGTTGCGCAAAGCAGTGCGTATGTGATTACCGAAGAGTTCACGGGCATGATCTTCACACGCTTGCGTGGTCGTCAGATGATCTTTAAGATTGAGTCCAACCAAATTGGTACGGCTTGGCAGCTTGGCGCCCCCCGTATAGATATTAGACCTGACGGCAGACGCTGATGGCTGAACTTAACGCAACCCCACCAAACCTACCACTGGCTCCATTGGAATACGAGCGCCGGTATCAGGATCAGTTGAACAACATTTTGCGTTTGTTTTTCCGTCAAATCTCTAACCCCGGTAATATGGGTGGAGCCACACTGAACCTTGATCTTGCAACACTGCCAACCGAAGCTGATTTTGCTAACTTACGGTTGGGTGATGTGTACCGAGACACACAAGACGGTGTACAAGCTGGTAGCCAAATGCTTCGCATAAAGACATCAACATGATATTATCCAGCAACCCCCATTTTGAGAGGCAAAAATGAGCCTGCATAAGTTTGCCGAACAGGTAGCCGCACACGGTCGCGGTGACGACTCTTTACTTGTACACATGACGCCGGACGAAGTCCAGCGCCTACAAGCTTTTGCCGAAGCTAACGGCACGACAATGACCATCAATCCGCATACGGGTTTACCCGAAGCGGGCTTCCTTTCCGACTTGTTTAAAGCTGTAGCCCCTATCGCTCTTGGCGCGTTCTTAGGCCCCGGTGCTTTTGGTATTGCAGGTTTGGGGATGAGCGCTGGTATGGCTGGCGCGGCTGTGGGTGGGTTGACTACTTTGGCTACCGGCAGTTTGTCTCGTGGACTCATGGCCGGATTGGGTGCGTATGGTGGAGCAGGGCTGGGGGCTGGGCTTGAAAGTGCTGGCACTAGCGCGCTTGCGGCTGACGCTACTGGCGTGGCTTCTGGTCAAATGATGTCTGACACTTTGGCCGAGCGTGGGATATTTCCTACGTTAGAAGGCGGTGCGGTAAATCCTGAATATATTACTGAAGCAAATAAAGCCGTGTCAAACGCGGTATCGCAAGGCACAAACGCGTCCACAGCGGCGAAAATGTCTGCTGGATTTGGTTCTGTTGCAAACGACCCATTGAGTTTTGCCAAAGATAATTTTAAATATTTGGGTGCTGCTGCCGCACCAATTATGGCTGGCGCTATGGTTCCTACAACCACCAAGATGCCAGACATTCAAAGCAACGACACCATCAACCAATTCATTTACGGCCCGACAGGTTATCGCCGTTTGAACCCTGTGCCTGCTGCCAACTATGGCACTCCCGCATATAAGCCTTTTAATGAAGGCGGCATCGTGGCGCTGAATAGTGGCGGTGTGCCTCGCTATGGCGGCGCTGGTACTAGCTTAATTAAAGAAGCCGATCTCAACAACATCTACGCTAATCTTGGTGGCCCAAAAGTTTTTGACACGATTGCCACAAACTATTTAAATGCTGGAGGTGACGAAGCTGGACTGGCTTCTATCATGTCTAAATACGCAACAGCCCCCGCTGCGGCGCCTGTTGCCGTTGCCCCTGTTGTCGCGGCTCCTGCTGTTACTACCGCGGCTCCTGTTGCTGCCGCAGCTACGTTGACACCCCAACAGCAAGCGGCCATGAACTTGATGCTCCAGTCATCCATAGGTAGCGTTGATACGTCCGCATTTGACGCTTTGGGCGGTTCTGCTGCGGTTAGGAAGCTGGCCGAATCTGCTGGATATACGGGCGATGCAACACAGTTGTACGACTATGCAGCAAAAACTCCCGGCGCTGTTGATTGGAAGTCAAAGGCGGGCGAACAGTTGGCTTCAAGTTACGTTGCGGCCCGTGATGCAAAAGCATTTACTGATAAATTTAAAACTCCTGCAGATCAAGCACTGGAGTTGATGTATCGAGCCACTACTGTTGGAGGCCCCACTGCCGCATTTGACTCTTTAGGTGGTTATGCAGCAGGAAGAAAATTAGCAGAATCTGCAGGCTTTGATGCTACTCCTGAGTGGCAAGCAGAGTACGAAAAGAAAATGGGGTATCCCGTTGTCTCACGTTTGAGCACTGCGGCAACAATAGCCGCTGATAAAGCTGCATCTGATAAAGCAGGCATAACAACGCTTCTCCCTAAAGATATTGGCGCTGATACACGCCTCGACTACACAGGCGACGGCACGGCCACAGTCAAACCTGTAGCCGTCACATCAACCGGCACATACAATAAAGTGGCGGGTAACACGTACGTTCCCCCTGCTATTGGCACAGCCGTTGGTCAAGGTACATACCAAGGCCAAGGCACGATGGCGTCGTCTGGCACACAAGGCCCGATCGTTGACTTCAAAGGTAAGTCTGCATTTACCACAGACCCTATAACTCTAGCTAAACAGCAAATTGCAGATAAAGCCGCTGCTAAAACAGCCGCAGATGCAACCAAGCTTGATTTGTATCGCCAATTTGGTATTCAAAACCCAACAGCTACTGAATTGGATCACGTCAACTTTATTGACAAAATTGGTTTGGCCCCAGAGACAGCGGCGCAGCTTCTCAATATCAGCCCAGATCAAGCCAAAGACAAGTATTACAACGCCAAGTTCAACCAACAGACTGGCGACTCGATGGCGGCGTACAAATACCTCATGGGCCAAGGCGCATACCCAACCAAGTCCGGTGTGGGTGAGATTGCCCGTCCGTATGCGGAAGCCACGCTTGGCATGCCTGCCAGCACCAACAGACAGTACACATACGATCAAGCCACGGGCAAGTACGTTCGCAATCCTGACTATGTAGCCGAGTACAAAGACCCAACTGGCGGCACTAACTATTTGATGTCGCCAAAAGAAATCTTTAATTACTTCAAGACCAACGCCAACCAAGACGACGCAGTTACGTACGCATGGGCGCTTGCAAACAACTTGACGCCAAAAGAAATCTCTGAAGCTACGGGTGTTCCAATTTCTCAAATAGCACCGAAATGGCGTGCGGCGGCGTCTAAATCTGCGGCAGATAAAGCGGCAACCGAAGTTAAAAATGAAGACGGCACTATTAACAAGGAAGCTACTGACCAGAAAATTGCGGAAAAAGCCGCTGCCGATAAAGCCGCCGCTGATGTTGCTGCCGATAAAGCTGTCAAAGATAGCTGGGATGAAGCCGCTTATCTAGCCGCAAACCCTGACGTTGCTGCAGAGTTAGCTTCAGGTAAATCGGTGTCTGGAAAACCTGTTAAATTTACATCTGGGTACGAACACTACACTATGTATGGCAAAGATAGTGGAAGACAAGCCACTACCAAAAAAGCCGCTGGTGGAGACATTAGGGGGTACGCCATGGGTGGCTACGCCGTAGGCGGTGGCCTTGGCTCTTTGGGTTCTTACTCTGATGGTGGCCGTTTGCTCAAAGGCCCCGGTGATGGTGTGTCCGACAGCATTCCTGCAACGATTGGTGCTAAGGGTCAACCTGCACGCCTTGCCGATGGCGAGTTTGTAGTGCCTGCTCGGATTGTGTCTGAACTGGGTAATGGCTCAACCGATGCCGGAGCCAAGAAACTCTACGCCATGATGGATCGTGTGCAACGTGCACGCGGCAAGACCACAGGCAAAAACAAAGTAGCGGCCAACAGCCGTGCTGACAAATACCTTCCCGCGTAAGGATAGATCATGGCCGACATAATCCCAACACAACAAAACATATCGCAGACCTCCCTTCCTGACTACGCCAAGCCGTACGTTCAGGATTTGTTAGGTCAAGCCGCAGCGGTTACCGACATTAACACCAACCCCTACATGCAGTACATGGGGGATAAAGTTGCGCAGTTCACGCCTTTGCAACAGCAAGCCTTTAGGGGTGCGCAGAACATGCAGGTGGCTCCTCAAATTCAGCAAGCTTCTGATATGACTGGGCTGGCTTCACAAGCCGCCATGAACTACGGCAACTACGATCCTGCTAAATTTTCTGCGTACGCTGTCAACAACCCTGATCTGCAGTACTACCAGATGGGTGACGCGGAACGCGTGGGCACTCAGTCCTTTACGCGCCCCGGCATGGCCGAAGCCTACATGTCACCGTACATGTCCAATGTGGTTCAGCGTCAACAACAAGACGCGGCTCGTCAAGCGGCTATTGCAGGACAGACTCAACAAGCCCAAGCAGCCCGTAGCGGTGCGTTTGGTGGCAGTGGTGACTACCTCATGCGCGGTCAGATGCGTAACAATCTGGCTCGTCAGCAAGGCGACATCTTTGCGCAAGGTCAGCAAGCCGCATACAGCCAAGGCCAACAGCAATTTAATGCTGAGCAAGCCGCACGCTTACAGGCTCAACTGGCTAATCAACAAGCTGGTATCACCACGGGCGGCCAAAACTTACAAGCCAAACTAGGTGTACAACAATTAGGCGCTGGGCAGAACATGCAAGCCCAATTAGCCAACCAACAGCAAAACATGACAGCGCAGCAGCTTGCCGAGCAGTCACGCCAATACGGTGCAGGTCTGGGACTTCAAGGTCTGCAGACAGCGCTGACAGGTGCAGGTCAACTGAGTAACTTGGGCAACACGTCCTATAACCAGATGATGGGCATCAACCAACTGCAAGGTCAGTATGGCGGTATGCAACAGCAACAGACGCAAAACATCCTGAATCAGCAGATGCAGGACTTCCAGAACTACCAGAACTACCCATACAAACAGTTGGGCTTCATGTCTGACATGCTCCGTGGTTTGCCTCTGACTCAGCAATCCAATACGATATATCAAGCAGCGCCTTCTATGGTGTCTCAAGTAGCGGGTTTAGGCACAGCGGCATTGGGTGCAAGTAAACTGTTTGGTGCGGCTGGGGGATCTACCGACGACTTGGAACGCCGCCCTGCTGGTCTGGCAGAATTAGCTATCCATAACATGGGCTGAAGAACATGGCATTACCAAACTCCGAAAAGATCACATCGCAAATTGCGATACTGCCCGATGCTGCGCTGAAGCAGATGGCCATGATGCACAAGAACGACCCGTACGTTCTCCCCTTGATTATTTCCGAAGATGGCCGTCGCAAACAGATGCGCCAAGCTGCGCAAGCTCAGATGGCAGGTCAGCCCCAACCCCGTGTAGCAGATGCTGCCGTGGCACAGATGGGTCAACTTCCCGAAGATCAAGGCATTGGTCAGCTTCCTGCCCCCAATATGCAGCACATGGCTGACGGCGGTATTGCGGGCTACGGAGACGATGCCAACGAAGGCTACGGCATGGGTGGTATGTTTGACTTTGCTCAACGTAGCGAGCCTGTATTGCGTATGTCTGGCGGCGGTGCGGTACAACACTACGCCGGCAAAGGCGAGCAGCTTGTTCGCACAACCGACGGCGGTAAGACTTGGTTCTTAGACGTTCCTTCAGCTTCTCGTGGCAAACCTTCTGCGGCGGCGTCTTTGGCCAATCAAAAGTTTTCTAGTAGACAAGAGGCTATTGCTGCTTTTGACGCGCTTGAAAATACAGGCACTGTCGAGCCTCAACCGGTATGGGGTATGGGCATGCCTATGAACGTGGGTATGCCTGCCGGAACTGATGTTTCTACGCTTAAACAACCTGCTTATGTACCCCCCGTTGCGGCTCCCGGTGCGCAGCCTAGTAGCAACAAACCGCCTGCTCCTCCTGTTGAAAAACAAGGGCTAGCTACGCTTGCACCTTCAAAAGCAATGACAGTCGAAGAAGCCAAAGCACAAGCCGGTGAGTTTGTTGATTTTGAAGACGCTCGTACTGCTTTGAGGAAAGCCGAAACAGATCAAGAATCCCAAGGCGCACGCATGCGCACTATGTTGGCTGACAACTTGCCCAAGACTCCCGCACTGCAAGGGCTGGAAAAACTACTGGACAAACAAGATGCTGAGACGGGTGGCGAAAAAGACAAAGCTGCTGGCTTGGCGCTGTTGTCTGCTGGCTTGGCCATTGCTGGCGGCTCTTCACGTTTTGCCTTGCAGAACTTGAAAGAAGCCATCCCTGCGGTCACTCAATACGGCGAAGCGCTCAAAGACATCAAGAAGATGGAGCGTGAAAACATGAAAATGCGTGGTGAAATTGAGCAAGCCCGCCGTGCCGAAGGCCGTGATGACACTAAGCTTAAGCTTCAGTTGGAAGAAAAGATTGGTGAACGTCAAGACAAGATTAACGAGTTGGGTATTGGCCTTACTTCCAAGATTGCAGGCACAACCGCAGACGTGTCTTCTAAACTGTGGACGACGGCATACGAAGCAAACAACCGCAAAGACATAGCCCTCTTCGAAGCACAAAACCGCAAAGATGTGGCCGGCATTACTGCGGCTGCACACGCTAATGCAGAACTTAACAAGTACACCCAGTTAGGTTTAGCGGCGCCTGATAGCGCTTTGCGCAAAGGTTTTAGTTTGTACCAGCAGGATCGCCAACAAGCAGGTGTTCTTGCAAACTACGAAAAAATGGCTGGCGATCAGACCATGACCACAGGCGGCAAGTACGCAACCAAAGGCGAAGAGTTTCGAGCCAAGTACCCAACACCGGAAATATATGCTGCCGCTATAGCTTCGCTAAGTGGGGCAGGCGGTCAAGGACAGATTTACTCTGACACCAATGTAAATCCAAACGCTGTACGTTCGCGGTAAATCGCGCCATAATAGCGACACGCGCTTCTTGAACTCCGGCATCGCGTGGCCGGAAGACAATTCGATTGATAGCAATGGCTAACTACATCAAACTGCCGGACGGCTCTTTCTTTCCCGTTGAGGAAGGTGAAAACTACACATCCGCTATGCGTGCTGCGTACGCAAAGTACCCAGAAGCGTTTGGTGCAGAAAAACAAGAAGCCCCTAAGAAAAGCGGTATCACTGGTGCCATCGGTAAAGGGTTTGAATCCACGCTAAGTCAACTTCGTTCTGGCGTTGGCAAATACATAAACCCCGAAGAAGCTGCTGTAGCCGGGTTGCAACGTGGCGAAGAAATTTCAGGTAAATACGCCGATCAAATTGGAATTGATAAAGTCAAAGAAGCATACAACAAAGATGGTGTTCTTTCTGCGGCTAAAGAAGTTGGTCGCCAAATCCCTTTGGCTATTGCCGAACAAGCGCCTAACCTTGCGGCTTCTTTTGGTGGAGCGCGTTTAGGAGCAATGGCGGGTGCTCCGCTTGGCCCTTATGGTGCATTGGCTGGGGGCGCGTTGGGAGCTTTTCTTCCATCTAAATTACAGAGCTTAGGCGGTGACATTGAACGTCAAGCTCAAGAACAAACTGCTCGAGGTGAGCCTGTAAAAATTGACACGGGTGCAGCAGAACTTGCTTCTACAGGGCAAGGAGCTTTAGAAGTCATCGCCACATTCGTCCCGTTTGGTAAACAGCTTGTTTCTAAATTGACGGGTATCCCCGCTAAAGCGTTGACCATTGGTACAGGTAATGCGGCAAAACTTGCCGAAGAACGCCTTGCTACTACGCTTGCCAAAGGCACGGGGGTGGGTGTGTTGGCCGAAGTGCCAACAGAGATTACTCAACAAATGCTGGAGCGTGCACAGGCAGGGTTATCCCTAACTAGCCAAGACGCTCTGGAAGAATACGGGCGCACAGCCTATCAAGTCGGTTTGCTTGCCCCACTGGGTGCGGCAGGCCGCTTGTCCTCAAAAGCCGGTGCTAAGCAAGAAGTTGCCGCCAAAAAAGCGGAAGAGCAAAACCTTGCCGTTACAACAGCGTTTAAAGAATCCGAAGCCAAGGCCACAGCACCCGAAGCACTGACCCAACTGGACGACCAGTATCGTGCTGCAACGCAGCACATGGCGTCTTTGCAACAAGACTTGGTCAAGCCTGCCAAGGGTGCTACGCCAGAAGAGAAAGCCGCATACGCCCAAGCCAAGCAAGAGTTTGACACTTTCCGCAAGGAAGAGTTCATGCCTTTGAAGCAAGAGTATGAGAAGCGCAAGCCCCTGATTGAAAAGATGCAGGACGAGCGCCAAGCCGCGCTAGAGGCGCAAACTGGTGCGGAGCAACCCACAGCAGCCAAGTACGGGACAACCGACATCCCCGGTGCCGCGCCGTATTCACAACAACCCGTTGTGCGTTTGATGGAGCAACAAGACAACTTGCGCCAGCAGTTTGGTCAGCTAGAAGACAGGTTGACGGCAGCCACACCAGAAGAGTACGCACAGATTCACCCCGAGTACGAAGCAGTCAAAGCACGTCTGACGGAGATGGGTAGTGCCATCGACGAGCGCGGCGGTGTGTCGGTGTCCGAAAAAGACTTTGTCAAACAGTTGGCCGCTGAGACTAAGAAGTTCCAAGACTTCCAGCAAAAGGGTGAGTTTGATAAAGCCAAGGAGCAAGCTGACAAGCTGGCCAACTTGAAGAAACGCCAAGCATTGTTTGATGAGATGCGTGCTGCCCGTGAGCAGCGTGGCCAGACGGGTGAGTTGTTTACCCAAGAGCAAGCACCTTTGGCTCCAACGGAAAAGCCTGAAGGCCCAGCGCAGCCAACCACTGTGCCCGGTATTGCAGAAACACCTGCGCAAGCCATGCAGTTTGAACCCAAGGAAGTGGTGGCTGAGACGCCCCGCCCCGAAGGTTACGGCATGAAACCCGTAAAAGAAGCGGTGACTTTGCCAAGCCAACGCGATCCAAAACAACTCGACATCTTTAGCCAAGAGAACATTACGCGCACGGGCATGACGCCTGAAGAACGCGCAGCGGCTGATCGCCGTGTTGCGGAAGCCACAAACGTTCCTGCTGGACGGATAGCTCAATCTATCAAAGACGCTGAAAAGCAGCGCATGACTCGGGTACTAGATACACGTTTGAATCTTGCCGGAACAGAAGCCCAGCGCACTGTGACGCCAGAGCAGTACGACGCAACAATGGAGCAGATCAAAACGCTTCACAATAAAGTTGTGAAAGCACAAGGCAACGCCACCAAGTCTTATTTGCAACAGTTGTTTGATTTGGCAGACCAAGAAAAAGCTTTGGTGGATAGCATCAACACTGCGCAAACAGCAGGCAAGTCCGTTACGCGCTTGAACAAACAACTTAATGGTCTTCGCAATCGCTACGACAACATCTTCAACACGCACGTTGATCCCGCTCGTAAAAAGATTGAAACGTTGTACCAAGGTATGTACAAGGCTAAACCTGCGGTCAAAGCCAGTGTTGTGGCGGCTGAAAAGAAAGCAGCCGGCGAAGCCCAGCTTGGCACGCTCAAAATTAAAAACGCTGAAGGCAAGACCATTGGCGCTAAAGTAAGCCGCGCTGTCAAAGAAACCAAACGGATTAGCGAAGGCAACGTTCGTAAGGAAGCCGAAGACTCTGCGCAGATGCGCAAACTGGCCGATGATTTGGGCAGACAAGAACCTGAGTTTGACAAACTGGGTAAATCCATGACGAAGCGCTTGAAGGCGCTTCAAGAGAAGTACGGCAGAAACGACCCTGCTGTGACTGCGTTCCAGCTACAGATGAACGATGCGCTAAATGCCAAAGCGCTTGAACTTGGGCGGCAAACACCAGAGTACAAGGCTACGCTTGCGGAGCAGACAGGCATTGTTAAAGAAGCACTGGCGCAAAGCAAACAGACAACCCCATCTAAACGCACTGTTCAAGAGACTCGTAAGGTGCGCCGTGCACCAACGGAAGAACGTACAGGCTCTGCTGAAAGCCGTGCAACTACAGAAAGAAAAGCTTTGCGTGAAGCAGGTTCACGCTTGACCAAAGCGCAGGTTGAGGAGCTTGTCAAAACAGCGTATGACACCGATGGTGGCACAGCCTACCGCACCCGTGAGACAGAAGGCGAGAGCGTTGATCCTAAAGCCGCATCGGACTTCATTGAAAAAGTGCAGAGTAAACTGCCTGAGAACGTCAAGCTGGTATATGCCGCTACCCCCGGCAAGATTCCTGTTCGTCTGCTCAAGCAGATGTCCAATGAAGGCATTGACCCAACCGAAGCCATGGTGCAAGGCGCTGTATTCAGTGACGGCACGGTCTTGGTGGTGGGCGACCAGCACGTTGACTTGAAAGATTTGGAAGCCACCGTACTGCACGAGTTGGTTGGCCACTACGGTATTGACACCATCATCGGGCTAGAGCGCCTCCAAGCCTACGCCAACAAGACAGACCTTCGTGCACTGGCTGAAGAAATTGGTGGCCAAGACCTGCTCAACGAAGTGATCCGTACTGCGCAAGCTAACGAACGCATGGGTCGAAGCGTAGAAGTTCAGAAACTTCAAGCACTGCGCGAGATCATTGCGCATACTGAAGAAGCTCGCGTAAACGAAAGCTTCAAACAAAAAGCTGGCCGATGGCTCAAAGAGTTGATCGGGATGGTTCGCGCAGGCTTGCGTGACATGGGCTTTACTTCTTCCTCTCTACTATCAACATCTGACGTTTTCTATTCTTTGCGTCAGTCTCGTCAGGCGTTTGCATCCAAACGGCTTGGCCCTTACCGCGCAGCCGATGGCCAGATTGCTTTCCGTACCAAGGTTGACCCCGGAGTTAAGTCTTCGTTCATTGCAACCAAGCCTTCGATCAAAGACCGCCTCATGGGGAACTTCCTTGGGTTGGCGGGTCGCGTGCAGTTGGTTGACCAGCATGCCGCCATCTCTGAAGCATTCAAACGTGGCGCAGATAAGGGCATCATCTCCTCTGCCGAGGCGCTTAACGGTGAATGGTTGTTACGCTTTGGGCAGAACGTAAGCCAATACGCTCAGCAATTCATGACGCATGGCCGTGTGCAATATCAAACCGTGACACGTAATGGCGTGACGGAAAAGATTTTCATGAGCGACAAAGGCCCCAACATGTTGGATGCCGCCGAAGCGTTGTACAAGGGCAAGTTTGACAGCGACACAGAAGCCGAAGCGTTCTTGACTGCCTACGTTGCCGGGCAGCGTGCCGAAGCTGTGGGCTGGGAGAAGCTGAACTACAAAGACCCTGCCGCAGTCAAGCGCGAGTACCAAGAGCGCATGGCCGCACTCAAAGCAAACCAAACACAGTTTGATGCCGTGCAGGAAGCTGCCAAGATTTATCAAACGTACAACAACGGCTTGATTGACTTCCTTGTGCAAACGGGCGAGATGACTCCCGAGAAAGCTGCAGCGCTCAAGAAGATTCCTTACATTCCGTACTACCGCGTGGACGGCGACTCACTCAACTTGTTTGTGGCTGGGGAAAAACCCATCCGTATTGGCAACGTCAAAGACCAACCCGAACTCCAGCAACTGGTGGGCGGTGAAGATCAGATCATGCCAATCTTTACGAGTGCAGTGCAAAATACTTTTATCTTGACCCGGATGGGTTTGCGCAACGCCATGATGAAAGACAACTCTTTCCTCCTGCACAAGCTTGGTATGGCCAGCAAAATTGGCCCCGGCATGGGCCCCAAAGGAGAGAACGTTGTTCGCTTCAAAGTCAAAGGCAAGGATCACTTTGCTGTCATTGACACAGACAAGTTTGACATCCCCGCTGAGTTGGTGGTCAAGGGTATGGAAGGCATCAAGACCACACTGCCAGCCGCTATCCGTCTGATGGGCTACCCCGCAGATATTCTGCGTAAGTTTGTGACTCGCAACCCTGCGTATGCTGTGCGTCAGGTTATCCGCGATCCTTTGAACGCGTGGCTCACTACTGGTACAGACGCTACGCCTGTCTTAAGTTCCATGAAAGAGTTGGCTAAGATGGTGGCGGGGCGTAGCGAAACCGAAGAACAGCTTATGCGTACAGGCGCGATCAGTAGCAACGTCTTCTCCGGCAATGCCCGTGACATGGATATGCTTTTGCGTGACATTACCGCTGGTAAATCTGGTTGGGCTAAGTTGATGGCCAAGGCTGATGCGCTTGCTATGCAGGGCGATGCGGCTACCCGTGCTGTGATATATAAGGAATCCATTGACAAGGGAATGTCCGAACAACAGGCGCTTCTCCGTACGCTTGAGTCCATGAACTTTGGCCGTCGTGGTTTGTCGCCTAGCATGCAGATGCTCTCGACTGTGATCCCGTTCTTTAACGCACAGATTCAAGGTCTGGACGTGCTGTACCGCGCATACAAAGGACAGATGCCGTTCAATGAACAGCTAAAGATCAAAGAGAAAATGATGCAACGCGGTATGTTCATGGCGTTGGGAACCATCGCTTACGCCGCCGCTATGCAAGACGACGAAGCCTACAAACGTGCCAAGCCAGAGGAACGCTACGGCAACTGGTTCATCTACATCCCCGGCTTTGACGAACCTATCAAAGCGCCTATCCCGTTTGAATTGGGTTACTTGTTTAAGGCGTTGCCCGAAGCTGTGTGGAACATGGCGGCAGGTGACGAGAAAGCCTCCAAAGCAGTGGGCGGTTTCCTCAAACTTCTTGGCCAGTCCAATCCGTTTGGTCTGCCCCAAGCTGTCAAGCCTGTGGCTGAAGTGGTACTCGGTAAGTCGTTCTTCAGTGGCGACATTGAATCAGCCCGTGAGAAGCAACTGCTGCCAAGCGAACGCTACCGCGACAACACAACGGAACTTGCCAAGCTCATCGGAGCAGCAACGGCAAGCAAAACCGTCAAGGACATCACGGGTAAGGAAGGCATCACGCCTATCGAGATTGACTACCTCATCCGTGGCTACACCGGCGGTCTGGGTATTGCCATTGTGCAGTTGGCCAACCCGCTGTTTAACATGGAAATGAAATCTGATGTTGCCAAGCCATCACTTAAGTTGAGCAAGACTCCGTTCATTGGTGGTTTGTTCCAACCCGTTGAAGGCCGTGGCACACTGGACGAAGCGTATAGCATGATGGAGCAGGTCAAGCAAACCAAGGCCACGTACAACAGCTTGGTGGAAAAAGGCGAACGTGCCGAGGCCAGAGCCTTCGCACAGGAGAACGCAGATAAGTTGGCGCTTGCTTCCACATCCGGTCAGGTATTCAAGTTCTTGGGCGAACTAGCCAAGCAAGAGCGCATAGTGAAAGCCGATCCACGCTTGACTACCGAGCAGAAAGATGAACGCTTGGCAAGACTTGACCAACAAAAGATCAACTACGCTCGTCGCTTTATCCTCCTAGGCGATAGAACCACACGCCAGTAAAACCGTCCCTGACCCCGACCTTGGCTCGGGCGTCAAACAAACGATGGCCGAGGGCTTTATTTAAACCCTCGGCTTTTATCTCAGCCGTGTCGATGCAAGGGACAAAGAACCCCTGCCCCCTCTCAAGCCGCTGCCATGGATACTGGATTGATAATTTCTTCATCCAAGGTCGAGTTCTCTCTGGAGATTTTCATTGTTGAAACCCGCATCGGGGGGCCGCTGGTTCTAGCCATCATGTCTTTCTTGGGCATGTAGGACACCACAAATTGCTTCTCAAGCTGACGCTTGAAGTCAGCGTAACCAAAGCTCATGTTGGAGCAGAAGGTTTTAAGCAAGCGCTCCTCAATGTAGAAGTCTGTGTGGTTGGCTGTTACGCCATGCTCCACCCGCCCCATAACTACCGAGCGAGTTGTCGATGCGTCAATCTCAGCAGTACCGCCAAGGAGTGCCACAGCGCCAGACTTGGAGTTAAAGCGCACCACCACGAACTTGCCGTAATACTCTTGGATGAAGCCGTTGAGCACATCCTCTGCACTGCGCTTGTTGGTCTTGATGTTGCCCCGAGCCGTGTTGACACGCAGGATCAGAAAGTCTTTCATCTCGCTCAACGGGAAGTCAATAATGCCAAGGTGCTTACTGCCCAGAGACAGGCCAGCGGCCATCATTGCACCGATGCCGGCCATCCAGAAACGCTCGTCATTGGTAGCGTTGAAATCCTTGTAGCAGTTACGCACGATCTCAGGCACAAGGGTCTTGAGCATGGGCACATTCTTGGCCAAGAAGTTAGCCAACTCGTATCCTACCAAGGCGTAGTTCTTATGCAAGGACTTGATGACCTCGATCTCATGGGGCTCCCACGACAACTCTTCGTCCATGATGAATTCAAGAACGCGGCGCAGTTCACCCTCAGACGAGTGCTTGCGTGATCCGGTTAGGTAGTCCACAACGTGGGTATTGGAGGACATGATGGCCACTGTCTGCCAAGTCGAGAGGTTGATACGCTCCTTGTTAGCGCCTGACTCCATACGCTCCTTGCCGCGACCCTCGGTCATGTCCAGTAGGAACTCGGGAAACCACTCAGCATCCTTGCGGTTCTTGGCGGTGATCTCATCCGTTACTAGCGGCATGCTGCCAAGCAGTCCAAGGCGTTGTTGCATGGCGACAGGCGATGTGCCCTTACCAGTGCGGTAGTGAACGGGGTGACCCCAGACTGAAGCCGCACCTTCCAGCGCCAGTGACTTACCCGTACCCGACTCGGTTGAACCGCAGTGATAAGTCATCCCATAAATGCCCGTAAACCGCATAAAAGGGGCGCTGGCGCCTGCCAAAACGATGGACAGATGTCCATATAGCCTCTTGGCAATTAAAAGCTTTATGAAGGCTACCCAAGTTTCCATTGAACCAGTAGGTCTGGTGTTGGCCACGATGTTCTCAAGACCGGGCATCGGCACTTCGACAGGGGCTCCAGTGGCGCTGAAGATTTTGCCTGCGAAAACAAAAGTATCATTATCTTGCCAGCCGTAGTTGGCTGGTACTTTGACGGGTGATTTATCGTTGCTCATTTTCTCCACGCTCGCACGTACGTAATCAAATAAATTCTTATCGTTGCCTCGACCAAACGATGCCACGATATTCTGGTTGGCCAGTGCCTTGACTGTTTCATCTTGACTCACGACAGCCTTCTGCGCCATCGTAATGTTCTGTACGCCCTCACGCCTGATGGCCATGAAGTGCACTGTGTGTTCTCCGTTGTGGCTCAAGATGTCCACAGGGAAAAGATCGTAGGGAATAATCAAAACGCTACGCATGACCTTGTTGCCCTGCGCGTCTTCGTCTTCCTTCTGAATGAAAATGCCACCGCGCTCACCATAAGCGTAGCCACGGGGTGCTTCAGGGCGAAGCACCTTCTTGACTTCCTCGTCCATTGAAACGCGGGGTAGCTCCACCACACTCTCAACTGTGGTCACCGCCATGTCGCGGCCAAAGATCAGCGGGTTTGTAATCTTGCCCCAGTGTGGGCAACTTGGGCAGACTCCGGGGTTCTCCGAATCCATCTTCGTGCAGGGGTAGGGGCCTTTGATTTCAGCCAACTTGGTGCGCATGCGGTCTTCGCTGTACGGGTGCATGTCGCTGATCCACTTCGATGCACCTTCGCCATCCACACAGACCTTCGTCCAAGACAGGATACCGCGCCACAAAGGTTCCATGCCGTCCTGTTCAGCGTGCTCTACGTAGTGTGAGATTTGGCCACAGCCTGTACCAGCACGGGTCTTGACCACGATGTTCTTGAAGCGGGTGACGCTGTTCTCAAACAACTTGACCTGACTTGCGCTTGGTGTGGATGGTCTAGTACCGGGAAGCTCAACCACGTTGTCAGGCTGTTTGGCCATACTTACTTCGTACTGCGTGCCGATCAGGTTCTTCTCCACCACTGCGCGGATGTCTGCCAACTCGAACACAGCGCCTTCGCTCATGAAGCGCACGTTGGTTTGAGCGCGCACCTTCTTGCGATTCTTGATGCCGGTATTGATCGTGGCAGGGATGCGCAGGACGCGGGATGCGTCTGACGTTACTGTGGGGTCAATGTCCAGTTTGTTCTGGTAGCACATGCGCTTGAACGCCTCGGCCACCGGCTTCCACTCGTTGACATCCACAGCTTCGGAGAGTGGCCAGTATGCGTGCACACCACCGCCAGACGCCACCATCCACGGGTCGCCCAATGCAGACAACCCAGTAGTCTCGGTGAACTCCATGATGGCTTGAGCCGCCAGCTTTGCACTAGCGTACGCCTTGGGCTTGATGTTGCCTTCCGCATCAGGCAGGTCTTTGGGATGGTTGCAGTCCACGTCGATGGCAAAGGTCTTGACCATGTGCACGTTATCCGCAGTCCTGTTGTTGTCGTCCCCAAACGTACCTAACGCAAAGTAAATATCTTCACCCGCCTTCTTCCATCTGTCGATGAAAGGTTGTGCTTCCTCCAGTGTGTGAACATAGGCATGTTCTTTTCTTTTTGAAAGTTCCACCACGCAATAGCGCCCATTTCCGGGCGGTGGCAAAACCGCCGCTACAAACTCAAGCGGTTCCATATTGTTTGCCTTGTCAGAAAAGGTTTTGTTGTTGGGGGTCTATGAACGGATGTTCGTCAGTTGGGGAAAGCGCCACGAATCGGCGCAGTAATTCCTTCTGCCATTCCTTTGGCATACCGAAAGGATCGTCTACCGCATCAGCGCAGTAGTTGATGAGTTCCCTGTTAGTCAGGGTTCTAGGTTGTATTCCTTGCATATTTTTCTCCATGCTTGTTCTGCGTCCTTTGAGGACTTCATTATTTCTAAAAGGAGTTCGACGCGGTTTTGATACGCGACAAAAACATCCTTACCTTCGAACCAGTTGTACACAGTTTGGCGGGTGACTCCGAGCGCGTAAGCAATCTTCGTCACAGGGAAATCTAAATAGATCGCCCAACGCCCAAGCTGATTGCCGGGCGTTTTCTTGGCAGCCATGACTGCGTCAATTACTCTTTGTGAATAGGCCATAGTGTTTTAGGTGGGGGTACTAACTGCTCGTCCGCAAGCATGTTGCACAGCTTTCCCCCCGATTCAATTACTCATCGTCCCAGTCGGACACGATGTCAGCGAGCTTGCCTTTCTTGGCAGGCACAGCAGACGGCTTAGAAGATTCCTTACGGACTTCTGGTTCGGCATCTTCCTCTACCTCGACAGGCTTGGCTTTCGCCTTGACAGCTTTCGGTGCGGGTGCTTCGGCTTCTTCCACTTCAACAGCCGCAGGGCGCTTGCCTTCGATGGCTAACTTAGGTGTAGGCTTCACACCATCAGCGGCGGCAACAGTCATCACAACTGCACGCTTGGCTTCATCGCTTTCGCCTTGCGTCTTAACGATTGCGTACTCCTCGTCAGTCAGCCAACGGCTAGGCGCGAAGTGCAACTTGGGCGCTTCTGCTTTCGTGTCGAACTTCATGCGAGTCACAATCATCTCGGGGCTGATGGGAGGGTTCTGCATAGCCAAGTTGCGAGCGAAGGCTTGCAATGGACGCTTGTCTCCGTCTTCCTTACCGAACACCGAAGTGGCTGGCAAAGTCAACTGCAGTATGTCGCCTTCGATGTTGTTCTCAAGCACCACAGCCAAGCGTTGTTGGTAGCGGCAGGCGCGGCTATTGCCTTGGCCTGAACCTGCGATGTTCTGAGGGCACGACATGCAGGTAGTAGATTGCTTGTTCTCAGCGGATGCTTCAGGACGCTCACCATCGTTGCTCCAGCAGTCAGGGCCAGTGATGTTGTCACCGTCATAAGACTTAGCGTAGAAAATGCGGCTGACCTTGGGTGCAGCCCTAACGATGATGACGTCCAAGAAGCGCTCGTCAATAGAAGCGATCTCTTTGCCACCGGCCAGTAAACGGAACACACCACCTTTGATGGAGATGCGCTTGCTACTGGTGCCTACACCGCCACCCGTCAGGGCTTTGGCTGTCTCAGATAACTCGTTGTTGCGTGCGAATGAGGGAACATTGGAAGGGTTAAATAGTGCGATATTAGTCATGATAAGTTTACTTGGTTGGTTTAGTTACGCGAATCTCAAACTCCGTTATAGAGTTCAAGCCCGGCGGGAGAGAGCCCGGGTTCTCTTCGAGGTACCGTGCCATGTTGGTTTGCGCGATGCGTTTCTCCAGCAAGTCCACGACTTCATTCTCAAGAATAAACTTTTTGAATGAGTCC
>Ga0209191_1000178_pt1 | contig 51660 bp, 32 predicted proteins | sample S_130626_EF_Meta_FD_187320 | JGI IMG/M metagenome (GOLD analysis project Ga0209191, IMG submission 187320) | Freshwater microbial communities from Lake Simoncouche, Canada to study carbon cycling - S_130626_EF_MetaG (SPAdes) (version 2) | ecosystem: Environmental > Aquatic > Freshwater > Lake ...
TATATCCGTTTCGTCCGGTGCCAGCACCACCACCGCCACTATATCTAGTTCCTTGATTGGGAGGAGTATATCCGTATACTGCTCCTCCGGAATAGTTTGTAACTACTCCTCTTAAATTTTGAGAAGTGCTGCCACCGTTGCCAGTATTGCCACCGGCCCCGCCTGCTGCGGCAGTAACACTGCCAAAGACCGTATTTTGATTAGAGCCGCCGATTGTTACTGATACCGTCGCCCCTACAGATATATTGGTGGCCCATACTATTTGGCCACCGGCTCCGCCGCCACCGCTAAAAGATCCGCCCGCGCCGCCCCCGCCTACAGCAAACACCGTAGAAACTACCGACAGTCCTGCTGGCACTGTCCAGGTTGTATTTGATGTAAATGTTAGTGTGTTTAAGGCCATTTTTTAAATTCTGCTTGGGCTGTTATTTAACACTATCAAGAAGTTGAAATTGCAGATAGTGAATATGTTGGGCTGGCTATTGTAAAGCTACCATATGGATAAAGTGTTCCGGATGCTTTAGTTTCTTCAACGTTAATAGTCAGTGTGCCATCAACTACATCGTTTGGAGCATTACTTGCTGGAGACGATCCCGGTGCCTGTAGTGTATCCGGATCAACATACGCATCAACCCAACTAATTTTAATAATAACCTGTGTTGCTGTTCCGCCAATATTATCTGCGACATTTGATTTAGCTTCTAATTTAAAGTTGTTATCAGAATAAGGAGTACTTGTTGATCTAATATAGAATGTTTGGTACACGTTTGTTAACTTATAAAAATTAATCGATAGTCCTGGATCAGCACTAAATGCCTGTGTACCTACTGTTGATAGTAAATTAGTCCAAGCATTATTCTGTGATGTATTCGCTCCGCCTGTTCTGGTAGACGTAAATTTAATCTTGCCGCCACTATTAAAAAAATATCTAGCATCGTTACTGTTTAAAAAAGTTAAAGTTAATTCACAGGTTGCCAATGCCCCCCAGGCAGTTTCTAAAGTTGCATTAGCTTTTGAGCTTAATACTGTTTGCCCAGCTGCTACAGTAAATCGATTACTCACAGCAATGTCTGCTAGTATACTGTAATCAGTATTTGGATTACCCGGGCCGTATCTAATCGGTGTTGTTTTTTGTATTTCTACGATTGGAGGCAGTACACCATCTTGATGCAATTTTGCATTAAGGATATCAAAACGTAGTGCATCCCACTGAGCTTTAGTTGCAATATTGCCTTCGAATACTGCTGTACTTTGTACAGCCTGTCCATATCCTTTGTCAGCAGAGCCAACACCGATAATAGGAATAATTTTATCCCTAATAGTGTTATAGTCTAGTGCGCCAATTGGATCACCGGATGCAGTTGCTACAGTTGTTACCATAATTATAACACCAACGCTTCAACAACTTTTACACCTTCATCATCGCTGCTTTCAAGTGCAACTGCAAAAACACCACTAGCGTGTGGAACTGCCATCATTGCACACCCGTCATTAGTTGCAATTAGATCATCACCTTTCTTAATACGACCAATTACCTTAACTGGAACTCGACCTTTAAGTGCAACATAGACGCCGCCTTCTAAATCTTTGTTCATCATAAATGCTGGATTTTCACTAATTACACCAATAGCACGTTTGCCCCAGGTACAGGCTGTGATTTCTTTTTCTCCGCCAATCATTACTACTGTACCAACAGTATATTCTGTATCTGGCAAATATTTTTCTGCCAAGTCAGCATAGCGAGCTGCGGTAGCTGTACCGTCAAATAGAACTGCTAGTAAATTACCGCCACTGGTTCTAGCAGCAATAGTATTTCCAGTCGCTGATGTTTTTGCTGAACGGTAGTTAGGATCAGTATCAGCTGCCGCATCATCAATCTTTAATCTGTCAGCTTGATTGGCTGTACCAATAAACTGTGTGGCTGCGATGTTTCCGCTTTCATCTCTAATTGGCACTGACTTTTTATCAAGTACTGTTGTTCCGTTTACTACTGGGATCGCAATCGAAGGAGAAAAGTCCCCTAATTTAGTAGCTGTTGACGCATTACCAGATAGCGTACCTGTAACTGATCCAACTAGATTACCTCTTAATGTAGCACCGTCATATCCAATTTGTGCAGTGGTAGAATTAACTAAAATATTAGTATTGGCTGCAATCACATTACCAGTTACATTACCAGTTACATTACCAGTTACTGCTCCGTGAAATAGTGTAGCATATATATCTTTACCGTAGATGTCACCCCATCTTAGAGCCGATGTTCCTAATGTATAAGCGTTATCATCATTTGGGTACAATCCATCCTTATCAAATATTGCAACGATTCTTTTATCTATATCAGATACATTAATTCTTACACCAATTGAATATCCTAATCTATGCTCAAGTAATGCACCTTCAGTGCCGTCAATGAATAGACGTAGATCGCTATTATCGCCTAGTGTAAAACCAGGATTCTTAAATACAACCTCGGATGTAAACGGATCTGTTTTCTTTACATAGGAAGTGGGAAGTTCACCGCCAAATCGTAGTGTGTTGCTGGCTGTTCCCCAGAAGTAATTTGAATTTGTTGTTACTCCTGTTAGAGAAGTATTAATTAATGTAAAGCCTTTCTTGATACCGGCTTCAAAACCTGTGATAGTATTAACTGAAGCATCAAGGGTAAATTCATCTTGACTGATGATGCCCATTACTTTGCCGCCAGCTTGTAATTTTAATATTGTATAGTTCTGATTTACAGTGGTAACACCAGGCGGAAATCCTTTAACAACCTGTGCAGCTACTCCAGAAACACCAAGATCTGGACTAGCCTGTGGACCAATTAATACATAGTCTGTTCCGGTCCAAGTGTACAACTGTTTTGCTGTTGTATCAAACCAAAATTCACCGACCGTTAACCCTGCCGGAGCTGAAGTGCTTGGCTCTGCGCCGCCTGCAACTCTAAAACGTGTACCGTCATAGAATCTTAATTTTTTATTGCCGCTATCATACCAAATTTGGCCGCTTAAGGACTTGGGTGGTGGGCTGGTATTTGCAAAATTTTCTAGCAAATACACTAGATTTTCGTTTTCAATAGCACCATAGCCGGCGTAGTTTTTACCGACTAGGTTGAGGTCAGTACTAGTGTCTACGGTACCATCTTGTACCGTAACTAAAAAAGTACCATTAAATTTGTTTATTGTATATGCCATTTGGCTTGCTCCACCTTAATCGTTGTATTTATTAGAATTTCTCACATTACTTTGGTTGACTATTGGCCCAGGCCGTAAATGCCGCTAGATCAGCAGTATTATACGCATATAATTCAGGGTATACTGTTAACCATACACTGCTGAGTTCAGGAATTACAACTTTAAATCTAATTGTTACCCTTCCTTGATCTTGCATTGTAAATGCTACTTCTGTATTTGACGGCACTGATAGTTTATATGTTGCAGGATCTGTTCCATTTATGCTGACAGCAAATTCTCGTTTTGCCATATTCTTGATCTGTACCTGTGGAACATCATTCCACACTGCACCGTGTTGATCTACACACTTGGCAACCAGCTTAACCACGTTGTTTAGACCCACAATTGAATGTCTCTTGTCGTCTAAGTATGTGTCTTTGGAAAAATCTACGATAATTTTTCTTACTTTTAATGTGTTATCGTGATTCCAAAAAGCTAGAGCACTTGAAGTAGTAATACTTTCTGCAATATTATCGTAGATATCTTTTGTAATAGAGCCTATATAATGACTGGTAATTCCAGTATCACTGTGTACTACATCTTCTAATGGAAGTACAGCCCCATATAATCCGCTGATTAACCTAGTTTCTGTTGAGTATGCAACAGAATATAACTTCTCTGCATCCCATCCTGTGGTAACTTGACCTGTTATCATACAAAATTCCTCTTCAATGATTCGTATACTTTATCGCAGTGGTTGCATTCTATACCACATACTGTTTTACAATTATTCGTTAATTCGTTAAACCCTAGATCAGTAATTTCGTTTACTGTTGTTCTGGCTAGGCTTAGATCACCTGTGGTACTTAAAATTTCTCCAAACTTTATATTACCACTCTTTGTCTGATAAGCATTAACAACACGATACCAGCGATCTACTGGGAATCCTCTACCTGCAAGTTTAATAACATCTACTAGCCCATTAAATTTATCAATGTCGTTTGGCATCGTAAATGCTGTCTTTAACCACTCGCCGGGCGTGGTTTTAAAGTGACTGATACAGCCTAGCTCAGCGTGTACCTTATCTGTAAACTCTCTATCATCACCGTCTTGAGTTTGACTGATAATTAGATCATCCCATTGCTTCCATTTACAGTCAACGATACAGCCTTCATTTACTAACATAGTTATTTTGATATTACGAGGTTTAGCATATTCACTCATCTTACGTAGAGTGTCTAAATCTCTATTCAAACTTCTATCAACTATGATACTGGTTAATCCTAATACCTCGTGCATAAAGATAAAATCTTTAAATGTACGCACTAGGTTATTTACGCTGTTCTTTAATTCAAGATCCGGTTTGCTTGTTCTAAAGTCATTGATAATCCCTGCTTTAAGCAAATAGGTATTATTCAATGTGACAATATCTGCATCTATGTCTTTGATATAGGCAATTAAATCTGGAACTTTTTTGTAAAATAAATTACTGTACAAACTTGGATTCACTAGATAGTGAACTTTGATACCGTACTTGGCTTTGATGGCATATATTTCTTCAAACATTTCCTTGCCATTAAAAATACTTCTAGCACTACCAAACTTGTTATCGCTGAAATAGACATCTAATATCGAATCAGTGTCTAGGTCAGGTAATACATCGATCATCCCCTGTGTGTAAGGAATACTAAATTTATGGGTTGTAGACATTTCGTCCTCTGCTGCCAATACCTAACCAGCCTGCCTGGACATTAGTACCGTGATATGGATGAGTATCAGTAACTGATATTGTTATATAATATTTTCCGTACAACGAACTAGTTGTCGATGTAGTTGCGGGTTCGCTGTAAACAGCCCAATTGCCGTATCCCATACTGTAATAGGTATTACGTAAGTCTGTAACACGGGTAAGGCTAGGTGCAACGTTAAAATCGTAATTGCCTTTCCAGTTTAAATCTGTTGGATTATTTGTTAATCCCATAAATGCTGCTAGATCAACTGTTAGTGTAACTGTGGGGCCTGCATTATTACCACTCCACATAGAAACACCTGTTCTTGTGGTGTTGCCAACAGGAGCACTGGTAAAGCTAGACCAGCTTTGTACTGTGCCGCTGATGCTAGGATAGCCTGCGGTATATCCGCTTCCAGCACTTGCTGTTGTGTAAAGATCTATGGTACCAATAACTGTCTGTACGATATTTTGTAACTGTGCATTAGCACTGATTGGTTTGTTGATTAAGTCTGTGTAGCTACCCGTTCTTGCAACTGTGGCTAGACTAATGTCAGTAATCTTATTCCAACTTAGACTTGATATCCAGCTTGGGTTTACATAAGCGCCGGTTGTATAAACTCCATTGGTAACTGTAGCTGCATTGCCTGTAATGCTAACGTCATTTAATGTTAATGCACCACTGGTTCTATTGAAGCTGACCTGTGTAGTTCCGAAGTAAGCACTTTGGAAGTTTGGAGTCCAGTACGGGGCACCTGATCCTCCTGTGGCCAGTGTATATCCTGGTGTACCTGCTGGCAACATTGAAGTAGTGCCGGATGTTGTTTGATAAGCAACTGATCCAACTCCGCCACCTGCTAAATTAGTTGCTGTAATTGATGATGTAGATGTAGTGGCATTACCTTTTAGGTCTCCGTACATATCTTTTGAATACAGTTTATTAAATCTCTTAGACGGAATACCTAAATTCCATTGAAGATCTAATTCTGGCATTGCTGTAGTAACTGATTCACCACCTGCTGTTAATGCCTGATCAGCAGTTAACAATTTAATCGAAGCTACACCAGCTGGAACTGACAGATCATCTAAGCTAAGATCAAATCCACTTGTTCCCTTGATTCTAGCTGTCGATCCACTAATTGAAATTCTTAAAGCATCTGTTGTGCCGTTGCCAACACCTACGCCGCCTGCGCCTTGAACTGATAAACTGTCAAGATACCCAAGTTGTCTTAGATTCGACGATGTTACATTTGCTGCCAGTGATGTTGTAGTTAATGTATTTGCTGCTGCTGGTACTGTTACATTTTCAGTACCATCAAAACTTACACCATTGATGAAACGTGCTGTCTGCAATCTACTTGCCGAAAAAGCATTACCGGTTAATGTTGCTCCTCGGAATTCGCTTGCTTCAACAATGCTAAATGTACCTGTTGTTCCTGTAACATTTCCTGTAACGTTTCCAACTAGATCAGAAGTGATAGATGTTGCTGCAAATCCACCTGCACTATTACGTGCAACTACTTTTCCAATAACAGCGTTAGGAGTCGCATCGACTGCCCACGTTAAGTCTGTAGATCCGTTGAAATTCGTTCCTACTAGATAGTTACCTTTGATTAGTCTACCAGTAGTTGATGCTGTAATCGTAATATCTTGTGTGCCGTTAAATTGCACACCATTAATAGTTCTTGCATATTCTAACTGTGTCGCCCTACTTGCCAATCCTGTTAAATCGCCTTTAATCAGCATCGAAGTCGATAATGTAATACCTGCAACTAGATTTGAAAAACCTGCAATACCGTTTGAGGGATCGATCGTAAATGCTACTTCAGAAGCAATAGCAACTACTGTACCGTTGATTGTTAATAAAATTACAGGTCGTTCACGCTGTGTTGAATCAATCAATGATGTTGCACGAGGTCTTGTTATTCCAAATCCTTCTACTGCTTCTGGACCGATAAATGTCCAGCTGGCGCCATCATAGAGATAAAGTTGGTTGACTGGGGTTTTTAACCAGATAGAACCTGCTGTCGGATTAGGTGGATCTGTATCCGAAACTTCAGTACTAACAGGATGCCACTTGACACCATCATACACATTTAACGAGTTGTTACTGGTATTAAACCAAGTTTGGCCGGATATAGGTCTTGCAGGAGGCGCATCATTAGCAAAATTTTCTAATAGGTAAAGGAAATTTTCATTCTGTTGTGTGCCGTAGCCAACATAATTTCGACCAACAAGGCCTAAACTAGTTGTTGTGTCCAACGTTCCATCTGTTAGAACTACTAGTTCTTCCCCGTTGTATCTATTAATTACATAAGACATAGCTTAATCGCTCCTATTTTTATTATGCTGGTAGTACTGTATCAGATACAAACACCCAAAGACCTGCAATGATCTGGTATGTTTTAATGATACGTGTTGTTGATATCGATCCAGGCGATACAGTAGCAGTATTAATAGCTACGTTGGTAACAGCTGGTGCTGTTCCGCTAGGTGAATTAAAGATCGAAGTACTTTGATTAATCAAAGGATTTAGATCTAAAACAGTCGATGATACACTTAAAATATTACATAAAATTCTTGCCACTGTTCCATTTCTATATTCAGCAGCAGGAGCCATATTATCTAAAATGTTTGTAGTGATATAGGTGCTATCTTTAGCATCTGATAAGTCAATACTGAACACCAAAGGTCTAGTTTGAATTGTATAATCTACATATTCTTTTGTTGCGGCATCTTGGTTAGACAGAGGATCTGCCATTCCGGTAATTCTTGGACTTCCTTGTAATGCCACATTGCCTGTGCCATTCGGTGAAATTTCTAAATCTTGATTAGTAACCAAAGTTGAAATTCTGTTATTTTCTAATCTGATATAAGGTGCCTGCGGAGTAGGACCAACGTTTACTATCGACTGTGTACCAAAACTAGTTACGCCTGGAATACTGGTAATGCCTGCACCTAGAGAATTTCCTGTTATTACAGGTATTCCGTCGATGGCAAAATATTTTCCCGATACTAGATTGATATGGTCTGAGCTAGTCCAAGCACTGCTAGACAGTTTTGGGGTCGAGTCTGAATACCCCTCTGCCAGTGCTTCTGCACTATCAGCGGTTGCATTTTGTGTAACGTTTGACCACAGGAATACGTGTCTGTTTCCGCCTTGAAGAATAATGCCGCCGCCGGCAGCTAGTGTTTCAGTTGGCGTTATTCCGGTTGCTCTGGCCAATATAATATTTTTATCTTCTACTACTACATCCGCGGTATTTAATGTAGTCGTTGTTCCGTTAACTGTTAGGTTTCCGGTAATCGAAACATTACCGCCAACATTAATTTGACTAGTCGCTTGAGTTGGGTATAAGTCAATAGTCCGGGTATTTGAAGTAATCTTTATTGCTGTTTCAGGAGTAATATCTTTTCTAACGTTAACATAAAAATCTTTGTTAGAAGCAGTATTAGCAATAATTACATCACCACTGGTAACTCGTAATGTTGACTGTCCTGCACTACCAATAATAATACCTAAATCGGTAGTAATTTTTAATTGGCCTTGCATATTATTTGCTGTGTCAGTTCTTACATAATTTGCTGCTGGAACTGCATTTAAATTTTCTGAATTCGTTGCAGTAACATTAAATTTTAATCCAGCTAATGTTCCTGCGTTAAATCCAGGCGTAATACTTCCGGTAAATCCGGTAATAGCATTTTTAGGTGTAAATGAATCCTTACTGAAAATTCCTAATAAAATTCCATTGTTATATAATGTTGTAACAACACGAGTTTGATTTAATGTATCTAAAATACTCGAAACTTGGAAACCGCTCACACCCTGGCTTACAGAATATACCGGTGCTAACAAGATTGTAGATGTACCATCAAAGAAAAATAATTGTTTATCAACATCATTAAACCATAAGTCACCAACACCTAATGTTGTAGGCTGTGTACTCGAAACTGTAGCAGAACTTACAGGAACAAATTGTGTACCTGTATAAACTTTAAGTTTGCCTTCACTAGTGTCAAACCAAATCTGCCCCTTAATAGGATGTGCTGGTTTTGATGTGTTAGCAAAATTTTCTAATAGGCTTACAAGATTATCATTTAGATAAGTTCCAAACCCACTGTAGTTTTTTCCAATTAAGGTTAGGCTAGTTGAAAGTTGATCAACTTGGCCGTCTGCAACAGTAGCTACAACTGTTCCGTCTGTTTTGTTTATTGTATATGCCATCTTGTTGCCCTAATTAAGTTGTTGTAGTAACGAATTTCGGTGGGCCCGATCTAATAATATAGTTTATAGTTAGATATGGGTTCATAATACCGATTGGTTGTGATAGTGTAACACCCTCACCGATAGCAACCCCTCCCGATTGTTCTAAGTACTGTGCTTGGCCAGGAGCAGTCGGTCCTAGCCCTGTTTTGCCTGGAGAGTTAATTGCTGTGTCAACCCTCACCGCAGCATACTGTATACCATTAACTGCCATTGTGTGTTCGTGCTCTGGTAGGTTACGTTTTTCCAACGTCACTGAGTTCTGACCAGCACTGCCACCAACGGACTGTGCTTTAATGTCTGGTACTCGGCCGGCTGTTCCGCCGCCGGCATCTGTAAATCCGCCAACACTGTTTGGCACTGTTTGTCCGTTATCCATATTGTCTCGACCGAGAGCAAATCTGCCTCTCAGGTCCGGAAGTCTAAATGTTCCAATGCCCGATAATGCTGTAGACCCGTTATAAGTAGTACCAATTACGTCATTGAGTAAAGGATACTTAACAGTTTCAACCTCGGATCCATCGCATAGCAAATATCCGTAAGGTGCATTTGATCCTGCAAAGGGCATAATTCCACCAATTGGAACTCCAAGGTCTCCAACAAAGGTATCGCGATCTTCTCTTAATAGTCCCGACTGGCCGCCTACACCCGATATAGATGCTCTAAATACCAGAACCTGGTCCTCTGCAAACGATCTTCCGTTTGACGGAGCATTTTTATTTGCAATAAGATTCGATGTTAAGATTGTATCAAATACTTTTGTTGAGCCACCGACCTGTCCGTCGAATGTAATTGGTGCTGAAATAACGTCGCCAACTAATCTAAAAGTTGTAGTAGTTTTTAAAGCAGTGGCTGTTCCAGAGTTACCTGTAATACTTCCACTTAACACTCCTTGTATTTCGTCGGCAATAATTGTTTTAGCTCTAACAGTTTTCCATCTTTTAGTAGAAGTACCAACGTCATAGATATCAGTAGTCTGAGGTGCTATGTTTCCGGAAGAGGTTGTACCGTAAACACTTAAATTTTGTCCTACTAACAATCCTTTAGCTATTGCTGCGCCGCCAGCAGTTCTAATACTGCCGTTGCCGAGGTTAGTAGAATCTGTGGTATTGGAAACAATTAATGATCCAGTAACCCCAATGTTTCCGCCTACATCTAATGCCTGTGCTGGTTGAGCAATGTTAATACCAACATTTGATTCTTTAATTTTTAATACAGTATTTGGTAATCCGTCTTTATTTGTTTGAAGATCTAAACTGCTACCTGCTAATGAGTTATAAATTGTAGCAGATGTTGAAGTGTTTGAAATAATAAAGGTTCTATCAACCCCTAATGTTAAACCAGTATTGCTGGCAATTGTTAGTCCGTATTCTGTCGTGTTTAATTGATCTGTTCTTAAAAAAGTTGCAGCATCGACATCTTTAGTACCAATTCTTAATGATTCAGCAGTTGTTGCTGTTCCGTAGAATTTGGGTAAGAAACCGCCTTGGAACACTGCTTGTTCTGTTGCAGTCGTTGGAGTTGCAACGTTAACCCCTGCCTTGATACCCGATGAAAATCCGGTGATTAAGATCTTAGGAGTAAAACTATCTTTACTTATAATAATAATCGGTTGATCTGAAATGTAAAATATTAAAATATTTCTTGTTACGTTATCCGAGTCAGAAATTAATTCAACTGCTGGGCCGTATCTTAGACCGTCAATATTACTTTCACTTGGACCAACTAAAATCCAACGTGTTCCTGTAAAAATACGCAGTTGTTGATTTGTTGTATCGATCCATAATTCGCCAACTTTAGATGTCAGTGTTGATGGTTCTGTTGGGCCTTTTTGAATTCCTGATGCTGCTTTCCAAGAAACATTGTCAAACAACATAAGAACATTGTTTCCAGTATCATACCAAAGCTGACCTTCTGTTGGGTTGACTGGTTCTTTCGTACTTGCAAAATTTTCTAGTAGATGTAAAAAGTTTTCAGCAATAATCTGACCATACCCTGTAACATTCCGTCCGGGAAATGTTAAGCTAGTATCTTGACTTGATGTATTATCAAAAACCGTAATCGGTTTTGTATTGTTTTTATCTGTATAACTTACGGTATATGGCATAATTAAACTCCCGTAAAGCCGGTTAAGCTCTGTACACGGATTGTATAATCAATCTGTAAAAGTCTGTTTAATGACTTCTGCACAGGGTGGAAAATAACGTGTGTTAGTAATAGCCCGGTGCCTAGTGGATTATAGCTACGAAGACCTAGTTCGTCAAAAACAAAGTTTCCGTTCATATCGAGACTGTTATCAAATGCCTGTTGGTCGCTTAATTCGCCGTAGTCTAATAAACAACTCACAAGAATATCGCTGTATGTTGCACCGCTTACGTGTCGAACTTCCATTTTATTTCTTACTGGATCCACGTTAGCTGCATCGTTCTGATCAACAATTTTACTGTACGTTTTGTTATACAAACTGGTGTTTGTTCCGATAGTATTTGGAGTTAGATACGTAATAAGTCCGGTCGGATCTACTGTAGTTCCGCCATTGCCAAAATCCATTTGATAAATCCAACCGTAACCTTGATTAGAAAGGCTGTTTACCATTGCTAGACTCATATTTTCATAGTGAATAGCGTTGCGTTTATCAATAATAACTTCATTTGTCTCTGGGTCAAATATCTTAATATGTCCTTCGACGTGAAATCCACCCTGCTCGTTTGGGGGTGCTGACTGTTTATTTTGATCGTTATTTTGTGGCATATTGGTCTCTTGTGTTTCCATAGTTGTATTTATTCTGGCAATTTCGTTGTACGCTGTGCGATGAAAGTAGCAATTGACGAAGTATTTTCTAAGAATGTTACTCCCGAAGTTGCTGTAGATTCTCCGCGATCGTACCACGTTTTACCTGTACGTTTAATAATAGTAATTCTTTCTCCCGCAAGAGGAGTTGTAGTTAATCGAATATACGGAGTTATTCCGTCCACTGAAAACTCTGCTTCAATTGTTACATCAGCTGATGGACTTGAAACGCCTAAAGTTTCATCATATACTTTTACAGGATCTTTACGCAATCTTCGACCGCCCACAAATACTTCAATTTGATCACACGGCCCAAAAGTAGTAGGAATTGTTCCTCTATACCAAGCCGTTGATCGAGTACCTTGTATAGGAACAAATTCTAATTGTCCGATAGTTTTGTAAGAACCGATAGTTGAATCGTCAGCTGTACCGTCACTAACAAAGTCAAACCTTTCCTGTTCTTCATTATAAGGAATAATTTCTTGTGCTCCAACATCAACTACATAACTGCCTGCAATGTGGGTTGGCTTGATCGATGTTCCGACTGTGCCTCTTCTTAATTGCTTTAGAGTATTTCCTGTTTTTTGCATATACTCTATTTTTTCACCGTTAATTAAAACTACTCCAGGAATATTTCTATTTGTAATTGGTGCTGATAACTGCGAAGCATCGGTCACTGAAATTTCAGTATCATAATAATGAAGGTCACTTGCTAATACAACATCTTTTGATTGAGAGTATCTATTGAAGTGATAGATGTTTAACATATCTTTTGAAATTTCCCAAGCAGTTGGCAATTTAAATATTTCAGATCCAAATAGTAATACTTTAATTTGATCAGCTGCTGTAGATGTTGCTGTTAGACTCAATTCTGAACGATATACATCAACAGTATAATCTTGATCCAGTGTTAATCTGTTTCCGTTTTTATATACCCACACATAACTTCCAGACAACGGAGTATGCGCTAGTTGATACTTAATCTTGCCGCCGGTGAACTCATCTGATACAAACTTCATTGAAGGATATTCACCAAACCAAGTAACTTTAATAGTAGCCGTTGATGGGACCGATAGTGCTTCATCCAAAACAATGCTGTTATCTACGATCCTATATTCAGAATCGAAATCTGTTACAATTTTAATTTTATCATTTTTTGTCAATGACGTTTCAGCGATTGTGATAGTTTTAAAGCTACCGTCAAATACATAGTCTTGAATAAATGATGCCAATCTGTTATTAATATAACATTTGATATTGCTTGTTAAAATAGAGCCAGATGGTACCAATGGATCTACTCCTAGTACAAACTGATTTTGTATTCCGTCATAAACAAAATATGTAGTGTCTGGGCCATTTAATGCTCGACCATTTAATTCTACAAGCATCGACGATTCGGCAGAGGCATTTAACTCATTTTTAAAATTGTTATTGCTAAATTCTACAGGAGTAGTCGATAGCGGATCGTGGGCTATAGAATTATCTAAGCTGTAAGATCTAGTACTACCGTCGTATATGAATATCTGTTGGTTGATTCTAACAACACCTTTTCCATCAAGTACTGCCCCTGCATCATTGCCAAGTGCTAAAATAAAGATTAGATCGTTAGCGGTTGGCTTATTTCCAAACTGTACTAGAGTTTTTCCGGTTGCGTCAACAACACCTGTACTATCAATAAATCCCACACTCTGATATACGCCGTTTACTGTAACAAATACAGATGACGTATCTAAGAAATTAGCATTTGTTAAGAACAAGCTAGTATCACCGTCGGCAACAAATTCTTGATAATCTAACAGTGCGTGTCCACCAATTCCTATAGCAATAATTTCAATAACGTCACCTGCAGATGGAATTGTATTGAAAATCAATTTCTGAGTTTTAAGGAATAAATTGTAATCTGTGCCGAGTAGCATACGTGTTTTATTTTTGTATACTAATACTGAACTAAATTCTAACACTTGAATACCAATATCATAGGTGTTTGTTGCGCCATCACTTATTAGTGTTCTAGAATTAACCGGAGCTACTCCATCAATAGAACTTTGGAATACTTTAATAGATACGCTGTCAAGTACTTGTCCTGGTACGTTTTCTTCAGTTGCCGAGACTTGGTCTGGACTGATAAATTCACCGCCTTCGATGACAATATCTTCTGCTGCAATTCCCGATGCTGTACTATATGCTCCTGCCATAGAAGCTAATGTTCCGCCTGATAATTTAGTATCTAAAATATTAGGATCGTTAATTGATACTGATCCATCGCTGTCGAGTGTTCTAAAAATTAAGATGTCGTCTGCTTCTGTACTAATATATTGTCCTAATTCGACAACTACCGTAGATCCATCTCCAACAAATGTAGGCATTTCAGCGTTTGGATTTGTTGCCATCGACGAATCCCACATTGATGTAAACAACGGGTCGTCTATCCTTACCGCATCGGTTGTACCTTTACGTTTAATATAGATATTAATGATATCACCGGCCGCTGGTGCACTGTCAAATACATATTGTGCTGTACTACCGTCACAAACATAATAGATATCTGATGACGACTCAACACTATCCCATCCGTCTGTGAACCAAGGAAGAGCATCCCATCCGCCAGTTACTTCAAATGTTGTACCTTGTACTTGAACTCCACCAAAATCAAATCCAGTCATTAGCTGTGATAATTCTTTTCCAGGAAGTCCTGAAACGGCATTATCAGAATTTGTTAGATAATATTTCTGTATTCTATTAACACTATCTAATAACTCGTCGTTCTTTTCGTAAACAACTCTGATAATATCACCGGTGGCTGGGACTTCACCAAATACTATTTTTCCTTTTAGCAACGAATAAGAATCAGTATTTGATTTATAAAGACTTACTGTATATTCATCTTTGTAAACCACTTGACCGTTTTTAAACAATTTAATCTTATTTTTGTCTCTAGTCGGTGCATAACTTAATTCAAATACTGCAGAATCTCCAGGTGCTGTAAATATCTGCTCCTTGGAAAACTCTCGGTAGATACCTTCTTTTGAAATTCGATCAAACTTCATTGTAATTCCAAAAGTTCTAGATTTCGAATCACCTAAGATAGCTACTGCCTTGGCTATTTCTAAACTGTTACCATTTCCACCAACTAGTGTAATTGTTGCAGTTGTGTAATTTTCACCGCTGGTTAGTACCTGTATTCCAGAAACTTCGCCATTGGAAATGTATGCTTTTGCTGTTGCCCCAGTACCATCGCCGGTAATTAATACCGTAGGCGGTAATGTGTATTCTTTACCTGGATAAGAAATTTGAATATTAACAATAGAAAATTTATGGTTATCAGTCCACCATTTCCACGGATAGGAATTTAATCGTTCGTCGGTCAACGCTAGTGCATTGATTCTTCCTTCTGTTGGTGAGTATGCCGGTGGTACATCAAAGTCCGATACTGCGCCGTTAAACGGTTCTACTGTGTCGTAGCGGCTGATGTATTCACGAATGGTCGTACGATACGGTTTAACTTCGTCTACATATTGTTGGAAACTTGCTAGATTGTCATTTTTATAATTTAACCTCTCTTCAAAAGATCCAACATTGTGGATAGCTTTTAAGAAGCTAGTTTTGAAGAACCAATCAACATATTTCTGTTCAGTTAGCACGTGGCGTACACTTATAAAAAATAAGTTACTCCATAACTCGCCAAAGCCTAGATTATAAGCATTTTCTTTTACAGCTTTTAGAATATTTCTTAATTCTTTCGCATTCTCTACATCATACAAGTTTGTATCATAGGCTCGATTATTGTCGTAGCCAGTTCCGGCAACGGAGGTTCTATAAAATTCTTTACTTATCTGCAATGTACCTTTTTCACGTCCTACTAATTGATAGTTTTCAGAGAATGATCCGCCTTCGTTAATTTTTACAAATACTGCCCATCCACCTGATGCATATTCTTTAATACGAATTAGATCACCTACTTGGGTGTAGATTGTAGGTTCTAAAGAAATATCTTGTATTTCTTTAACAATGCGAGAAGTTTCTCCGTAATACGGGATAGGTACTAGATCACCCTCATCAAACTTACTTGCCCACCAATCAACTAGTGACCAATACTTAGTTGTATCGTATGCTTGGGATTTACTTCTATAGAATGTCTGTTTAACAGTATCCCAAGAATAAATTCCCCAATCGCCATTAGCTGTACTGTCAGAAACTACTAGTACAGAGAAATTACGTACAATACCGTTTGCTACAGAATATTTTTTTCCTCTAGTTAATACATTAACTGACACAACTTTACCTTGATTATCAATAGTACATTCAGCGGTTGCGCCGACTCCGTCACCGTCGATAACAATCGGAGGGGCCACTTTATAACCAAAACCAGGAGTAATAATATCAATAGTATCAACTTCGCCATTGACTAAGTTAACAGAAACTGTTGCTGGTTTAACACGCACAGTACCAACTGTTGATAATTCTCGGTCGGTATCTATTTGTAAGTCGTATAGATTGTATAAGTTGTTTGGAATAGGATCTACTAAATTCAGGTACGTGAAGTCTGCAACATCAACATAAGGAACTAATTGAACAAAATGGTTGATATTTTGTATAACAATTTTTAATGCTGCAATTCTATCAACAAACATACCCTGACGTGGCCTAAACGACATACCATATCTCTGTTTTGCAGGTAGACTAGGATCTGGTACACGATTACCAACAGCATCATAACCTACTAGACTATCAATCCATTTTTCTTCAAGTGCTTTAGCAGGGACGCCTTCTGGATCACCCTCGACTATTAACTGATATTCATTATGGATTGCATTCAGTGATTTACTATCTTTATGATATTGTATGTTCAGTAGAGCAGTGTCTGAGGCCATTACTGATCTTAAATTGTAAACTAACATTGTGTCCGACCCGATTATCGATACAAATGCTGTTCCGGCTGCTGCTGGGTTAGAAATATACGATGCAATCGTCGATGCGGGTAGTTTTCTTCCTGTAACTCCAGTTGGAGTTATAGTTTTATTTTTAACCCAATAGTAATATAATGTATTAGTAGCCAATCCGGTTGTGGGATTGTATAAAACTTTTACAGAATAAACATCATTGTTTGGATATAATGGTTGGCCGGAAATTCCGTTTGCAACTCCGTCATTAGTATCCGCTATTGCAGCCCACTCTGACGGTTGTAATGGAGATTCAACCCATTCGTACATATCAATACTAGCACCTGGTGCTAGTACTCCCCAGTTCCCTATCTTGTAAGAAATGTCACCCTGCTCATAGTATAACCATTTGGCTGTGGAAATGTTCCACCATATTTTACCTACAAAAGGTTTATCCCATTCTTGAGTTGGTATTACTGTCTGTGCTTCTGTTCCTACAGAATAAATTGCAGGATCAAATGGCGTTTTAAATTCAATTTCTTGCTCAGCTTCATTTAATATTTTAAGTTTGGCTGGATCTACAATATCTAGATCTTGTATTTTTAAATCTCTAATATTGTCGTACAATGCAATACTTCTGATCTTTTCAATGTCGACTACTGGTAGTTGGTAAGTTATTTTTTCCCAGGAATTGACCGTTGGATCTTTTCTAAATAGTCTAACGTTGCCGGTATTAGCAGCCAGTGTCGAGAAGTAATCTGGAGATCCAACTACGATAGTAGACCCCTGACAATCAACGCTTGCACCAAACGATTCAAAAGGTGATAATGTTGCTGTTAATTTTTCAGCAAGGAAATAATAGTCTGAGCCGCCGATCGTAAGATCGTAACGATCTTTTAATGGAATTGTTTTTCTTTCAAAAACATAAACAGCTCCTGCATCGCCAGTGGTGTTTCCTGGAGAATTTTTTGCACCTACGATGATAGTCTCGCTGTTAGCTGTGATAGAAATACTCTGACCAAAGTACTCGTCATAGTAACTTTCAAAATTCTTTAATTTTTGTTTTAATCTAAACGAAGGAGAAGTAACTGAGTTAGTCTGTAACACATAGGCAGATCCTCTATATTCAAGATTTAAGTCAGCCATAGGACTAGTTACGACCATTGTTCTTCCTGAATAGTCTAGTGCAATAGCAAATCCAAACTTATCTCCCGAGTCAATTGTTTCGGTTGAATCGCTGATATCACTAATTGAAGAAAGAGTTGCAGCGTCAATAGTTTGAGCTAGATCATAATTATCAGAAATATTTCTATGATAGATAAAGACTTTACCACTACGACGTAATGTACTATCACCAATAGATGCCCAAGCTGCTGAATTAGACGGATCATCATTGGTATTTGATATTACTGTTACCCCTAGACTGTAATACAACGAGTCGCGTTGAACAACATCACCGCCGACATAGGTAACAGTCGGTCTCCAGATTCCTTTGTAGTTTACAAAGAACTGTCCGTCACTATTTGGTGCCCCTACTGCTAATATTGAACCAGTTTGATTCATCGAAACACTATATCCAAACTGGTCGTTTTCTTTCAACATCTCGACCAGCTGACCCGGTGCTGGCGTTGGGACTAAGGTTGATCCGTCATCTAACAATGCTAGTTGCTGAGGTAACGATAATTGTGTATCGTGATGTTTCCACGTTGTCATTGTTGAGGTATATCCGCCCGGTGAAACTACAGTAGTTTCAATTCCTTTGTACAGATAAACTCTGCCGGTGCCGTCTAAAGAACCAACTGCCGACACAGCTAAGAAATATGTTGACCCGCTAACTCCGATAGAAATATTTGAACCAAACTGTTCACCTATTGCTGGTCTTGGACTTGCATACGTTCCTGAGATTTCCCATTGATCGTTAACTCGTTCATATATAGAAATCATACCCTGTTGAGGATGCCCAGGTCCTCTGTAATTCTCTGATGCTTCGTTAATTTCTGCCAGAGACCAATTATCCGGATCATAGGCAGCATTTGTACTACCGTCGGTATTAATGTCAGTTTTAGCTTTCCATAATACTCCATTATATAATACCACTTCCCCAGGGAAATATGTTGCCATCTTATCGAACGGCCCCATATAGTTACTGTTAATATTACTTGCCAGTGGAGCTCCTACAACCATCCATTTATTATCTGGGCTGATTGCTATAGCCGATCCAAACGATCCAATTGAAGCATTTAGAAATTCACTAGCTGGGGCTATAATCTGCTTGGTGCTTAATGCCGTTTCTCCGGGGGTTGATGTTGCTATTTCAATGTAGGCTACGACATATCCCGAACCTGGAATACCTACTATAGTCTGTTTTAATGCATCGTTATACAGAACTTTTGTTCCTGCTCGAATTGGCGAGGTAAGTCCATAATCAACTATGCTTGATGATTTGTATTGTTTATTTTTCTTTAATACTTCCCACTCACCGCTACCACTATCGTCAACCCATAGTTTTGAACCTGTTGGCAATAACGCAATTACTTCCGGATCTAATGTTCCGTAGTCTGTGAATCTTACCACAGTAAACAAATGCAGTGAAGAAATTGTACTTTGATCTAATACTGGTGCTTGAGCCGAAGCCGGTACAGTGACGCTAAATGTATTATCTGTTACTGCTGTAATTTTGTAAAAACCTGTAAGGTTAATAACATCACGAATGCCAACCACAGTGTCGACAGTCAAATTGTGTATTCTGTTTAGTGTAACGGTCACAGTAGTTGTAGTTTTTGATACATCTGTAATTACATAAATTGGGGATTGATTTAATCTCCAAATAGTCCAGGATGGAATATTAAATGTAATCCAAATATGATTGTTTTCTAAAACTGACGCAATATCAAGTTTTACTACATCGTCAACTGTGGCCACTGCAAAATCAATCTGATCGGTTTTTACATAGCCGGCAACCTGGCTCGGCATCTCTTCCGAGGTCAATGGATGTATATCTGTTACATATGGTAACGGAGAAATTGTAAAATTGTCTTTTGCAACTCTGTAATATTTGTCGCTGGTGGTTGCATCAGTAGTTGATATTGTTGCAATAATTGGTTGTGGATCAATTTTAACATTGTTCTTTTGTAGTTCAATTTCTATTTCTCTTAACTGATCAGTTCCACCTAATCGACCAACTCGGAACGCCCATTCTTCTCGTAGCTCAATACTATTTCCGTTATAACGGCTCAGCTTATCAAATACTTTTGAGATAGCATTCTTTGTGCCTTTTTCTCGAATGAATCCTTGATACAATTGGAACTGGGTTACTGGGTCTTCTGCAAGTTCTTGTAGATAAGTTCTTTCCTGATACCCGATCGTATGTCGAGCCAACTCCCGTTGAGTATTACCGATGCCTTCAGACGCAACATTAAAATAATCATCAAATTGATTAATTTTGTAATCAAAGTTTGATATTAATTGTTTTTCAGGAACGCTATCTAGTTTTGACCAATAGGTATAATCAAAGGTTTCTTGCCCCTCTTGGTTTGAAAGACTAGTCCAGTAATATGATTTGTATGCTACAATATCGCCCAATTTGTAATCGGTAAACGGTTCCCAGAATTCAATATCTACATTATCAAACAAGAAGCCAGGACTAGTGTAATCACCGTACCAGTCTGTGGTTCTAAAACCTTGAGATTTAATTCTTTGCTGTCTGTATCCTGTAGACTTATCATAGATAACATCATTAAAAACTGTGCGGTCATCAAAGATAGCAACGTGTTCTTTAAGAACGTAATATAATCTTAAGAAATATATACCTTCTGTCGTATTGGTTGTTTCAACGGTTACTTCTTGAAATTCTCTATCAACATTGATAAACTGTGGCTGTAATGGTTTGCCGTCACTCTTGAGTACTTGGTAGTCATAGAATCCATCTAATAAATTATCAGCAACGCCAACTGTTCTTACAATGTTAATTTTAGTTGCAGCCGGACTTAGAGTTATTAATGAACCAACTGCCCAATTATGGCGTGTCCAGAACATAAATTCTTTAGAGCTGGTTGTCCAATCTTGCGATACTTGATTAATTGGATCGTAGTTAGTAAACACAAATCCCTGACTTTGAAGATACGCTTCGTAACCTAATAAGAAATCTACAACTTCTTGTATCGTGGTAAAACTAGTACCGTAACCTATTTTGCTAACTTCAAAGGTATTGAATTTTCTTCTCTTAAACGCATCAACTGAACCGACTAACGGCAATTTTGCTAATTTCTTCCAGACAGTTTTATCTAGCAATGCACGGTCATCTGAATCAGTATGGGTGCTCAACGAGCGATAAAAATCGTTATTATTTTTTACAATAATTCCATTGGTAAACTCTTTACCTGGTTGCCAGTCAATAAAGTTTTCACTAAGGCCACCGATCGATAATAAAGGATCTCCCTGACTTGGCTGTGCTTCATAATAATAGAAGAAAGGATGAATGTCATCGTAACCAGTTATATGCCATCCGGTCTCATTCTTTTCAACAATCACACCGCTGTAAGAAAGTGTAGAGATTGGCGCACTAACATTGAATATAATGTCGTAGTTTTCTACAGGAACATAAATGCTGCTAGATACTGACTTAGGACTTTTACTATCTAAAAGATATTTTTGTTGGGCTTTATCAACAAACCCGCTGAGTCTCGTGGCTAGATTTACATCTATACTTTGAATTTTAGTTTCTAGGCTATCTAAAGATTTTCCTTTTGACTGTGTATAATTCACAAGATAGCACACAAGTCCCGAAGATAAATCAACAGACGGATACGGAATTACTAAATCAGCTAATGTTAGAAACGTGTCTGTATCTTTACTAACCGTTTGCCCAAGTAAATTAATTTTAATTCTAGATCTATCAAAACTGTCAGTGATAAATTCAAATGGTTTTAATAGACATAATGCAATGACTACAGCAAACGGATACTCTGAACTTGATCTCCAAGCATACTCAACCGGACCAATGTCGCCTAATTTAAATGGTCCTCTGTTATTAATTAATATGAAATTGCCGGCGAATCCCGAATCTAAAGGATTGACTAATCGGCCTTCGATATCTACAGGAATGTAATCTAACAATCCCGGACGCTTGTAACGATCATACGTACCGGCGCGAGCTCCGTGTCGGATAATTCCATCACGTAAATCTTCCCACAGCAATAAGTTACCGCTGGTGTAAGGTGCAGAACCATATTGTGTATCCCACCAGTCTGGCTTTTCGCTAAAGCCTAACATCTCCCAAGGACAGCGATGTGGTCGATCTGTATCAAATGCCCACTTATACACTCCTCTCCAATAGCCAGGTAAATTAACCTTGCTGGCCGGATCTGTCATATTACTATAGGTATATGTAAACGGTTCAGTGTCAATGAAATAATTGTTATTTGTATAATCAATATTTGTATTTCTAATCCATTGTAAGAATTCTTGTTCTACAATCGGATCTAAATGACTCTTATTATATAAAGCATTACCGTAATATCCTCCAAGAATATTGTCGATATCAAATACTGCTTCGTCGTATTGTTGCTTGATATTGTTATAGATTCTATATTCTAATTCTAACAATAACTGATCTCTGTAATCACCAAAGGCGATAGTTATGCTACCATCGTGTCCTTGTATTACTGTTTTTGGTTCTCTGTAGGTATCGTCTACAAAGATCATCGGAGTATATTTTTTATACAGACCTAATTTTGTCGGAGTAGAAGGAATAAAACAATGGGCTGTTGAGACATATTCTCGGATTTCGATGTAGTCGCCCTCAACTAAATCGGTTTTAATAGTCACGAATCCGAATGTAGCATTAAACTCATATTGTTTATTAACTATCAATTGCTGTCCATTAATATACACATAGACTGCTGTACGACTCAGGCCTTCGAGGCTAAATTTTTTGTTTAATGCAAATGTTTTAATACCAGTGTCTTCTACGTCATAGGTAACTGTAGAATATGCTCCACTTCCGATCATATCTGAATCAGCGAACGGTGATGCAACGGTCTTTGTACTGGTTAGACTTTGTATAATAGCATCAACAAAATCTGGAATTGAACTAATGTAATCAAGCTCGGTTGATCTAGTTAAAAAATTATTTTTAAATTCTGTATATTGTTGTTTTGCATACTGCAAAGATTTGATAATATTATTTTCTTTATCGCACAATAATGCTATCGCAAGCGGAGTTGAACCAGAATGTTTTAAGAAACGTTTAGCATTATTTTGATAATCGACTAAATCTCTAAGATTTGATTTACCCGGAATTTTTCCTTCAAATCTATTATCAAATTCCAAAGCGGATACCACGTGATCAATAGCTTGACCAAACGTAAATGATGTCATCTTCTGGTTTAACGGATTCTTTTCTAATCCAGATGGAATTTCATAGTAACCGGTTACGTAGTCGACATCTGTGATTATTTTAACAGAAATTACATCTTTTTCTGCAAATGGTGTTGTAAATGTAAAGGTTCCGCGATCTCGAATATAGGGATTATCAGTTAGTTGTGTACCGTTAAGGTAGAAATTAATTATTAATTTGCTAGTATCAGTTACTGATTCCCAATCTAATGTTGTTAGTGTTACAACATTGGTAGGTTGTGATATTACCACACTATCAAGCAAAGGTTGAATATAATCAAGATTAGTCGAGATCCAACCGTTTTTATAATCTGCGTTTTCTTTATAGAATCCTGTGGAAATATATGTTGTTACTGCTGTGTTATCAACTAGGTGAGTATGGTAGAATACATCTGAATCCCAAGTCCAGTTGAATTTAATATCTCCTAGATTATCGATGTTTAGGTATGTTAACGGAAATCCTAGTTGTGAATCGTTTACTCCACTTGTACCTTGGTTGTATTCAAATAGGGTAGTACCTAAGAAAGAACTAACCGGATAAGTTTCAGGATCTGAAAAACTAATTCCAGTGCTATCATAGGCATCAAACAACGGTGGCTGATTTACTTTAGTTTTTGGTTGGCTAGACAGCCAAGCAGAACCATCGAAATGATACATTGTTCCGGCGTTGTTTATGCCGCGCCGTATGAGTACACACTCGTCAATCATCGACTCACCGTCTTCTTCTAATTTAAGATTGATCTGTACATTATTATTAAACTTAATAAAGTGAACTTTGTAAATTCTGTTGTTTGCTAACGAATCTGTGTCTGCAACGACTAATATACGAGCGCCTTCAAATAAGAATTCGCCGTCAATATTATATCCTGTACTGCCTTCGATCTTTGAAAATATATCAGTGGTAAATGTGTCGATATAATCAACAACTTTTTTAGCTACTGCACCGTGATTGAACAATTGAATATTAGGATTAAATTCAATAATCGGTCGTTTGGCCCTCGCATCTTCTGGGGCTGTGTAGTTTACTCCCCGAAGTCCGTGAGCATAATCTAAAACAGATCTATGGAACCAACGATTATATCTACTCCACGGATTAGAGTCTTTACTATTTCTAGTGATAGTGATGTAGTCCAACTGTGACGGATATGCAGTTGCATCATCAAAAGGTTGTGTGTCAAATCCTTCATTGTCAAATAAAACTTCTGGCACATCTTTAGTAAGCACAGGAACAATTAGGTCTGAGAATCTTGTTAAGGTAATTGCAGTGCCAACTCCTTCAACTAACCAATTGCTATCTGCATATTGGCTAGGAGTAACTGTACCTCTAAATTCAACTATTAAGCCGTTTGTAAACACTACACCGTTACTGCTAGTGTATGCTGATTTACCAATGATATCTTTGTCAATATCTAATTTTGTGTTTTCATCGATGTTACCAATTACAAATTGACCGAAACGATCTGGATCTGTTTTGCTTTGGTAAAACAGAACGTCAGGCGCATCAAAGGGAACTTTAAAGGTTATTGTGCCGTTTTCAATTCCGTTGTTTGTAACACCTTTATTAAAATCCAATACAGTGGTTTGATCGGCAAGACTTATTAGTTGCCAGTCATCTGTATTAATATCAATTGTACTTCCGTCACCTGGAAGAATTTGAGATTTAGCTCTCCATAATTTTTCATCAAATAATACTACTGCACCGATTTCATATCCAAGATTTGGATTATACCGTAGCGAGCCTGTGTCATAATTTGTTCTGATTACTAGTCCATTATTTGGAGCATTAACATTGAATTTATAAGTTTGTCCTCTAAACAAAAATAGCTGAGGATTATTTGTTGCACCATCTGGTGTAAAAATAAAAGTAGATCCAATTCCTAATCTTACTTTATAGCTACTGGTAATCTTAGCAGCTTGGCCGAGAACTGCAACAGACGGTGGACCGTCTGGTTCCCAATAATATTCTCTAAAGTTAACATACTTGTCCCAGTCAATCGGAGGATTCCAAGAATAATGTTGCTGACTTGTGATTGCGTCATCTCTATCATCATCGTTACCAAAAAACTTTAATTGATTTTTAAAATCAATGTAGTCATAAAAATTTGTTATTTTATTGTTTATTTTATAAGTTACACCAGGTTCTAGCTGATATCTACTTCTTAATGTATTGTCAGAGTCAAGATAAACATCTTTACCTTGAAAAGTTTTTCCGTATCTACGGCCAATGTAGCCAACTGTTTTTTGTAATACACCCGGTTGTACTAATGGGTCAACAACAGCTGACATAAATTTTGAATTAGCACCTGTGCGGAACACTGAGGGCAGTAATTCAACTGTTCTTCTTATTGGTAATTGGCTTTGTGGGTAAATTGTTTTTGCCATAGTTCTCACGCAGTTGTGTTAACGATTGAGCTAGTAGTAGCTCGAATTTCTGAAGCAGTAATCGCTGTTACGATTTCAACATCATCTACAGTTGCACCGCTGACAAAAATTTCATCAGCTGCACTTTGAATTTCAAATAAACTACCAAATACCTGCGTAGTTTGTCTTGGAACAATTACCAAGTTGCTAATATCCGGAGCAGTTACATTTAAAATATAAGTTGTAAGTTCACTTAGATAGAATCTATCTCCAAAGTCCCAATTATTAACATCAAAGAAATCATTGATTGCATTAATAATTCTAACTTTAATATCATTGTCATTTACAGACTTGTTAGGATTTTTAACTATTTTAAACTGTGCCTGCAATTTGATATCTGCTTTGGCTCCAAATAACACTTTATATTTTACAGAGTGGTAGGCTAACTCATCACTGATTGATTTAATTGCTGACAGGCCAGCTCCAAAAGAATCACGTAATTCGTCGTGATCTAATCCCACAGGCTCAACTGGAATGGCTCCGGCCAACCAGTTTCGATAATCAGTATCATATGCTCTGGTTAAAATATAGAGATCGATAATATTACTAGAGCTTGGATCTATTCTTCTATTGCCAGCGGCATTGTGTAGATATTGAAATTTTAATTTATCTCTTCCTCTATTTGCTGTGTACTGAGTCTGTAATACTAGAGTGTTCGATGCACTATCAACTTTCTTTACACGATCTTCTAGGCTGTCGTAAAAATATATTAACTGACCGTTGTCGTAGTCTGCTGGATTAATTGTTGCTTCTGTTTGTCTTACTAAAATTGTATCATTGATGTTGTCGATTAAATCGTAAGATTTAGTTCCTGAATTATCTGTTGTTTCAACAAAGAATAAAAATCTTGGTAGTGTGTCCTCGCCCACAACATCTTCAAACGAATCCGGATTATCAATAGCATTATTGTTGTCGCTGTCAAAGAATGCCAACTTAATTTCTTTGGTACTTTGATAGCCGTCGTCGAATTTAATAGCATCGTCGATTTCAAAAACAATATCATTTTTTAGTGATGTTATTAAATCTTTACCAGCGTTGATGTTTAATATCTTAACCTGATCTTTAACTACTTTGCCTGTTTGTGAATTATATAATCGCTGTGTATTGTCAAAATAGAATCTATTCTGTTGTACACTGCCAAACACATAGGCCATTGTTCTAATTCTTATTTGATACTGATCTGGTAACTTAACAAAAGATACGATCCAAGAAGCATCTAAATGTCCATTGGAAGAATCGCCGGATTTACCTAGACTGAATGGGCTTGTTAAATCAATATTTGATGTTGTTATAATTTTCCAAGATGACGATGCAATATCATAACGAATACCGAAATTCAATCCTTCAAAAATTTGATTTGTAATTTCTTGAGCCAACGCAGGTGTTAGACTACTGACCCATTTAGGAACGATTCTTGATGCGATTGCACCAATTGGCACTTGGGTATTAAAAGTAACAGGCCCGAGACCGGAAGGTAATGCGCCGCGGCCAGCGTTTGTTCCGTCGCCTACTACCTTAACAACTTCTGTCCAGATATATAGTGATTGCATAGGATCACTGGAGTTAGCTGCAACTAGTTTGCCTTTTCTAAAAGCCTTACCGATAGGCGCTGTAAACTTAACTAGTGCACCGGGAGTAACATATTTTAAACTGTTTGTAGAATATGCTCCAACTTTTAGTTTACTAAAATCTGTAGAGTTTCTAAAATATCCTGTGGTAATATTTGTACCGGTAGTTACTTGATACCATTCGACATTATCTGTAAAATAAATTTTATCATATTTTGTTAGATAAAAATTGTAAACATCTGTATCTTCAAAAATACTGTAGTCTGACTCACCACCTGTTGCAAGGAAGTTAAGAATTTCTAATCTGTTTCCATAATTTTTAAATGACAGAGTTTTTTCTATAAATGATTTATAGATGTATCCATCATCAGCAAATACATTAACACTAGAGTATTTTCCACTAGCATCAATAATTTCAAAGTTTCTAGAGATACCGCTTGATGTTCTATTAATAGCTTTGATTTTCAAAATGTTTTGACTGCTACCCAACGGCGCAAGATTATAATCTTCACCGGTAATCATACGGTTTTGTGTATAATATACTGCTGGAGCATTTGCTCTAATACTAGCCACAGTTTCAGTTGCCGCAGAAGATGAAACTGTCTGTTGCAGGCCAAGTCCTATTGTAACTGTCTGTGGAATTCCTTGTGAATTGTAGTAAGGTACAGAAATATTGATACCTTTCATTTCATTAGGATAGATAGAATATGTTAGCCCGTTGCTAACTCTATAGTAAAAGCGGAAATTACCTTGTGGTAGGTTGCCATATACTCCGTCGGCAAATGCAAGATCAACCATATCATTTTCTTTCGTTACTACAGAAAAGATATTTCTAATATTTTGACTAACACTATTATAGGCAATATTGTTGCCTACTAGATTAGATACCTGTGTCCATTGGTCCAGTTGTGCGCCAATAGAACTTAATTTAAATAGCCATATGTCATCATTGTTTATGCTTTGAGCTCCGACGGATATTGTTTCATTTGTAGTAGGAGTATCGATGCTAAAATCTGCAAGCTCTAAGCTACCTTGTTTAAACATCAAGAAGAATCCAGTGTTAGGACTTCCTGGACCTCGACCATCATTACGATAAACAAATCCTAATTGATTTGCTGGGGTTGGGGCTTCTTCGTAAAAATTTTCAGCACCGTTGAATGCAGTACTAACCACTTCAAATGCCATTCCTCTACCGGATACAGTTTTGCTGTATGTATAGATAGGCACATCAGTTGAGAAAGTTCTAAATCTATATTGTTCAGTTGGAACGCCCTGAATTGTTGCAGATCCTTGACTACGACCAAATTCTGTGTTATCTGACATAGAAGCATTTAACACAATAATAAACTGTTCTAGCCAATTGCTGTTTGTTGGATCATTCCATTGAATAATCTGGTTGGCTAGATTTTTACCGTTGCCGTCTAAGATAGATTCTGTGGTAGTAACTGATGTAAATTTTAAAAGACCTTTAGCTGGTTTGTTTCTTTTAGCATTATAGCTTAACATACGAGCAATACGTAGCACACTTTCTTTGCGTTCTGCTAATTCTAAAAAGTTTTCGCGACTGGCTAAATCGACACGGAAAGCTAGACTCTGTCCAAGAAACGCTACAGCATCAATCAATGCCATATACTCAGAGCTTTCAATATAATCGTTGAAATCTTCTGGGTAGTTTTGTCTTAGATAGGTAATAATAACCCGACGAAGATTTTCAAAGTCGTAGGATTTAAAGTCAGCATTTTTAAATGTCTGATAGATCCTTGTCCAATCTTGGTTTAAAATAAGGTTATTTTGTCTGCTGGTCGTTGTCATTTTTTATTCCTGATATCATATTTACCACTTAAAATTAACCACTTACTTTATGATAGAATTAGCTTTGTCGAAGTCAAACGTCATCCGTTCATTAATATTAAATTGAATGTATACTAGATCTGCTTGTATTCTAATACCTTGTTCTGTTGTATCGACAGTAACTGCGTTTACAGCGATACGAGGGTCATAGTTAACAATATCTTCTACGTCTTTGGCAATAATACGTTTTACTTCTTCTGTAAATGGTTCAAAGAGCATATCCCAGATAACTGTTCCAAAATCTGGATTTTCTAATTTTTCACCTTTACGAATATAAAAATGATTCATCAGGTCTTGCTTAACAAGATCAATATCTGTAAGTTTATAATTTCTGCCAGTTTCGTTGGAGTTAAATCCTTTATAGATAAAAGTGTTCTGTCCTTCTGTGCCTACTGAAGCTTTGTTTGCTGCTACGATCTTAGTGTTATAAAGTTTTTTTGTTAAGGCCATAATTATAGCTCCCTATCTGTTTGTTCTGGTGTTAATAACTGTGGAGCCATATTTTCGTGTAAAAGCCAAGGTTCGTGCATTGGCATACGTTTCATAATACTCTTTGTAACTCCGGCCTGATATTTTTTAGGATTCCATCCTACCTGAGTAGTAACTGAAGGATTATCTCTAAGCTCTAGCGGCTGCACAAAGTCAGCTGTTGTAGCTGGTGTTGCTGCTTGACTATTCATAAAGATATCAGCAGCAGATTCAACGTGATTTCCTCCACTACCGATGTTTGTGTTAGCGCCGGCACTGAATAGGTTGTCACCGTTGGTATTAATTTCGCAGTTGGTATTGCTAGAAATTTTAGTGGACTTGCCGACTAATATTTGACAGTTTTCTCCAACTGTGATCTTAGTTTCAGAGTTAACTAAGAATTCTAAATTTGTTGCAACTTCAGCGTGCCAGCGGCCTGTTTCGGTACGCATATTAATATTACGGCCAGCTTCGATGTTGATGTCTCTGTCGGCTCGAATATTTAAATCAGTTTCAGTATGAATGCTGATACTGTCTCCGGCATAGATATCAATTTTTCCATTAGCTGTTAATTCAATCCAGGCCGTGCCTTTGGCATTAGCGATGTAGATTAAATCCTCGCTGTTGTGCATTAATATCTGATGCCCTGTTCTGGTTCTTACACGGAAGTATTCATTATAAGGGATATCAGGCTGACTTGTTTGGCCAGCTTTTTGTTCTGTAATATCGACGTATTCCATCCCGCTTTGAGATGCTGGCTTTACTCGTTGATATCGATCGTCACCGTCATCCATTACAAATGTAGTACCGCCTAATCGACTAACCGGGACTGGCACAGTTGTCTGATCATTTACTTTACCAATAAATCCTTTCTTGGCATTGAGCCGGCGATCTAATGGTCCAGGAGTACTAATACCAAACACCATACTTGGCACTTCTCGACGACTGGTTGTAGTTGTTATACCGCGAACATCATCCTCTAACAATCCTGCATTTAAAAAAGCTTCGGCCATAGGATGTACAGGTTTAGTTAACTTATCAACATCAACACTGCTTTCGTTTTTAGCATTAATTTTTTTATTGTATTCGCCAGTTGGCAACGGCATTTTTGTGTTGTATTTTTTCTTGTCTTCGTCGGTTAATTCGACCTGTGTTGTGCCGGCAACGGCCGGAACCATTTGATTTGCAAATCTAGGTGGAATACAGGCAAACCAGTAACCCTGTGCTGGGTCTCCGTTTACAAATGTACACATAACTGTTACACCAACATCCGGTGGAACCATCCACATCCCATAACTTTTTTGTGTGTCATTGAAATCTGTTTTATTTTGCCCCATAAATTCATATGGAGTTACTCCGAAGAATGGCGAAGCAAAATGCACAGTATAAGTTTCTGTATCTTCACCCATTGTATTTCCCGAGTCTCTTAAAAGTGTAACTTCTAAGTCTCCCATAAATGTAGTATCAAGATGACTAATTACTCGTGCAAGATATGGGCCAGTGCCGATGTCTGCCGATGAGTTTTCGTCATAGGTTGACCGTTGAAACTCTGCCATTATGCAACTCCTCTATTTTGTTGTGCTGCAACTAGGGCATCTGTAGCGCCAGCTGTATCTTGGCTAGCTGCTGTTGCGGTCTTAGCTGCTCTCAATAACCGTTTCTGTTCACTGTCTACAGGCGAATCTTGTGGAGAATTAGCGTCTCGAAGAGCATCCCCTACTTTAGCTGCTACTGATTCTTGTCTATCTTGTTTCAATACATCTCCATCGTAATCCTGCTCTTGTGACGGTTGTCTAAAGCATTTTAATTTTTGTTTGAATACACCGTCATTAAATGTATTTTCACACATTGTTACACGATATATACCACCAAACGGACTTTCTGATTGGCGAGCTGATATATCGTACAGACCTGTATTTTCGTTAACGTCTACAGGAGTTTTAAATGTGATGTAAATGTAAACATCGTTTCCTTCATAATTCATTGTTTCGTCTTCAGTGATTAACGATACCCCTTTACCGTCTGTATCTGCAGGTTTAGCAAAATAATTAGATATCCCACTATCAACCATCCAATACGGATCTCCTAATATCTCAAGGTCAACACAAATCATATCTGCACTTGATCCTGTAATGAACGCCTTATGGAAAGTTTTTGCCACTTCACGCTCTGGCGAAGTTGTTTGATCTCCACCTTTAGATGCTGCTAATGATTCAGCACTTCGGTGTGGTCTTGACCTACCTGTGTTTGCTGTCTGTGCTTCTTTAGTTGCATCACCTTTGCCGGTTTTTACTGCTTTCTGAGGATTATTGCCGCCTGGTCCTTGATTGTCGGGAGCTGCAACCATTCCTGATTTAGCTGCTGCCGATGCCTCCGATCCGGTAAAGAAAAGATTATTAATATTGATATCAAATTTTATTATGTCAACGTTTCTACCAGTATAGATATACTCATAGGCTTTGACAATTTTCTTTTTCAGTTCATTGTATCCTACTGATACTGAATTCGGTGGTTGGAAAATACTTTCGTGTACCATAAAAGGAACCACTCGATAAATTATCTTCATAGGGTAGTCGCCAATTAAGTCATCAAACTTATCTGCTTGTAGTTGAATCTGTACATCTAATCTAAACCACTTGATAAATCCATTTAATTTATTTGCTGGGTCTATTGCTCTCTTAGCATAATCAGAACTTAAGATAACTTGATTGATAATTGCAGTTAGAGATTGACCTTGTGCAAACTGGAATGCTCTAGTCTTCGGATCGACCACCATACTATCACGAACAATCTTACCAGTTTTTTCATCACGGACTTCATTTTTAGCAAATTTAAAATTGCCGCCTTGTGTGTTAAGATAGGTAATCGGAGATTTACCAACTTCGTTTTTAGTGATCTCGGGAGGAGTTGGGGCAACAGCACCACCACCTTGCACTAATACTTTAGGCGGTGGAGCATAAGGATTTATTGTTGCTGTTTTTGGTGTAGTATCTTTAGGCTGTTCTGTATTAAAATCGCTGGCATTCTCTGGAAACTGAATTTCATAAATGTCAGGATATGTGACTTTACCTTGTTGTTTTAGTTTCTCTTCATTTTTGTTTAGATAAGCACATAGGCTGTTTTCACCAGTGACTAATAAATCACCGACAGACCCGGCTGGAAATTTTGCATCAACTGGTACTGTTTTTGATGCTTCAATCTTAACATCGTTATAGGCTACATTCACAGCATCACTAAACCCGTGATGGTTATAAGGAATCCCTTCTACCTTATACATACTTCCGGATTCTGTTACAGAAAATTTGCAACTGACTAATTTCATTGTAAAGAATTTAGGTTTTACAGATTTATATTGTATACCGTTCTCGTCGTAGCCCATAAAATCTAATCTCAGAACATATGGAGCATTTTGTAGATAGTTTGTATATCCCGCTTTTTTAGCAGAGACTTGCAAACTTTGCAATAATAATCCCATACTATAAGGTTCATATACATCAAAGCTAAATTTGATAGCGTTTGAGTTTCCTGTTTTATCATTAGCAGATATAACACAGTTCATCTGAAAATTGTTTATAAAATATTCAGGAATTTGACCGCCTGCTGTAGGACCTTCGATAGTTACCCTCTGTTTATCAAAGCGGCCGCCTGATGCAAGCACCACGTGTTTTAACTTTGACGGACTATCTCTATAAGATCTAGGATCATTAAATTGTTTTGGTTCTAAACAGGCCAGTGTCCATAACGGAGTATATGATGCAAACTGTTCTAATGGATTAAATTTTCTGCTGGGTAGGTCCAGCCCTTTTCCCATTTGATTTGTTCCGGGTTTTACGTATTGAAAACTCTGACCGTTTACCACTTTAGCCATTGCTGTCGCAGCTTGAGTTCCGGTTGACCTAACCGCAGATCCTACTGCCGATACTGCTGCACTAGTGATATCAGTTCGGATTGTTGTACCGTCTGGTTTTCTTAAGTCCGATAGAAATTGGCCAACTTGTGTGCCTATGTCTCTAAAAGCAGCCATCTTATATTCCCAAGAATTGTTCTAGATTTGATTTTTTAGGAATATAAATTGTAACCCCAGGCTCAAAATCATAGATAGGATCACGAAGTACATTCATATTCCTTTGCACAAATACCCACCATAGTTTAGGAGTTCCGTACAAATCAAACGACAATAAGTCTGGACGATGGCGGTAATGATTTTCGATGACATATTTAAAATCATCGTCTTCTGCAGGCACTGGACGAATTTCTAACAACTCAAGATATAAATTATTTTCTGGGGTTGCAGACCAAGGAGTAAATTTTGAATAACGTGATGACATATTAGATGTATCCTACTCCGCCGCCGGCTTTCTTAGCAGCAACTCCACCACGTGAGTAATCTTCTAAGCTGAACTGGCGCAATCTTCTTCTGTTGTATACCGGTACCACTGTTACAGTGATAGTGCTTATTATTGGAACCCAGGTGTTTGTGCCGAATGTGTTACATTGAATATAGTTAACATCATCTTTTAAGTCAACACTGAAACTAGTAACTACTACTGGCACATTGTCAAACACGCTGCTACCGTATCCAGATAGATTACAGATAATTGGAGGATTACCAGCGTTAGGGCCGGTACCAAAAAACATCTTGGTCGCTGTTTTAAAGAATGTAGTTGCTGCGATCCAGTATGCCGCATCTACTTCTGTTTCACTGGTAAACTCGCCTGTGATTGTTATTGCTTCAACCGAACTACTCTTGTAAGATTGAAAATTATAATTGCTGTGTACTAATGCTTGATTGTTATATTCTGCTTTAGTTGAGACTGTGATGTTTGGATTGTATGGCCAGACCACTCCGCCTGTATCTTGTAGACGGGTAAATAATGGGCTTTTAAAAAGATCCCAAGGGGCAGTAATTCTAACTCGCCAGTCGTCTTTAAACCCTGGTCTCAATTTGATTGCAGTTCCTTGTGAAAATAAAGTTTCGCCACCGCCGGGTAAATTTGATCCTCTACGTAGACTAAGAATGTTGTTTAACATTCCAGCTGCTGAGGAAATTTGACCGGCTAGGCTTTGTAAGCCGCCAGCTAGATTACCGCCTGTTAGTTTGTTTAATGTTCCAGAAATATCAGCAGCAATGTTACTAGTACTACCGACAGCAGATTGCAAACTGCCTACTGCCCCCGATACTGAGCTTGATGCTTTATTAGCAAAGTCTCCTAGTGCAGAAGAACCAAATGCTGTTTTAAGATTGCCGCTAAGACCGTTAAGCCCACTACCAAGCTCGCCGCTCAATTGACTTATCTTAGCATCTAGCTGTGCTTTGTTAATAGAGTTTGTTGCATCTGTTATCGCAGAACTGGCAGCGTTAGAAGCGGTCTGGATCGACGCACTTACTTGGTTAACCAGTTGTGACAAAGGATTAATAGATAACGGCATTTTGAGTGAATTTCCTTGTTATAACTCTATTTATTCTAAACAAAATGTGCTATTATAATAAGTAACAGGAGACCCCTATTTAATGACTATCATACCGAAAATAAAGTACCTAACAAACAAAGATTTATTAAAAGAAATTCACCGAAGTAAAAATACCTATTGTGCTTTTCTAGCACCCGAGCACTGCGATTACGATCTAATTATTCCTAGTCTAGATAAAATTAATGTACGAACCATTGCCGAAGCCAAACGTAATCGTGCTATTAAGATGGGCAAGGCTGCACACGAAGCTGCGGTCATAGCAGGCGGTAAAAAATTACCTGCTAAAGACTTTGAAGTAGATTATAAAAAAGTCGCAAAGACTGATGTGGTATTTAGGGTGATGACTTTTGAACACATACCGCTTGCTCCTGGGCGCAAAAAGACATTAAAGAATACTGCCGATAGTCACGACAAAGTAAACTTTCCTCCATTTCAACATTGGAAGTTTGACGACAACAATAATCTTATGCTAGTAGGTAAGAGTCATTGGAAGGGCGGGTTATCTAACGGAGTGTTCAGTAAAGACCACGGTCAGATGACTGACAACCTAGCCCGTATGTTTATTAAACTCTGTGAACGATATGCTACTCGTGGTAATGTTCGTGGCTACACTTACAATGACGAAATGCGTGGACAGGCTATTCTACAACTAACTCAAATAGGGCTCCAATTCGATGAAAGTAAATCTGATAATCCTTTTGCTTACTATACTGCTGCTGTTACCAATAGTTTCGTACGTATCATCAACATTGAAAAACGTAACCAAAATATTAGAGACGACATCCTCGAGATGAATGGTATGACTCCAAGTTGGACTCGACAGAATAGTGGCGGTGGTGCGGCTGTTGCAGCACCTGCGGCGCCAGTTGGCAATATTGACGGTGGCGGTGGTGGGGATTTCGATTGATCTATTGTTGTAGATGTGTTACAATAATAAAGGAGATCATATGGAACTATTCAAAAAAGTAGCGTGTTTTACCGATATACATTTCGGGTTAAAATCTGGTAGCCGAACCCATAATCAAGATTGTGAAGATTTTGTAAATTGGTTCTGTGATACTGCCAAAGCAGAAGGTTGCGAAACTGCTATCTTTCTAGGTGATTGGCATCATAATCGTAGTACCACTGATGTGAGTACTATGAACTATACTGTGAGTAATTTAGAACGGTTGAGCCAATCGTTTGAAAAAGTCTATTTCATTCTAGGCAATCACGATCTATTCTACAAAGATAAGCGTGAAATTAACTCTGTTGAGTTTATGCGCCTGTTTCCAAACGTTATTCCAATCAAAGAAACACTGACTGAAGGTGGCGTGACCATTATGCCCTGGTTAGTTGGTGACGAATGGAAAACTGTACCTAAACTAAAAAGTCGCTATGTATTTGGACACTTTGAACTGCCGCTGTTCTATATGAATGCTATGGTACAGATGCCAGACCACGGACAATTAAAAGGTGACGATTTCGTTAATCAAGAATATGTGTTCAGTGGGCACTTTCATAAACGTCAGAGTAAAGGCAATATTACCTATATCGGTAATGCTTTCCCACACAACTATGCAGATGCCGGTGATGACGATCGCGGTATGATGATGTTAGAGTGGGGTGGGAAGCCAGAATATCGCAATTGGCCCGGTCAGCCTATCTATCGTACCTATAAACTAAGTCAGATTATTAATACTCCAGAAAAGCTGCTGAGTGAAAAGATGCACTGCCGAGTGACTATTGACTTACCTATTACTTTCGAAGAAGCAAACTATATCAAAGAAAAGTTTATGCCAGAATTTCAACTGCGTGAACTGATGCTTATTCCAGAGAAGGTGGCAGTTGAGAGTAGTCAGGCACCCGTTGACATTAATTTTGAAAGCGTTGACACTATTGTGATGAATCAAATTAATGCTATCGACAGCGATTCTTACGATAAGAATCTTCTGTTAGGAATTTACAGAGAACTATGATAAAAATTAAGAACCTTACAGTACGTAATTTTATGAGCGTGGGCGCACAGACCCAGGCTATAGATTTTGACAAGGGGCAATTAACTCTTGTGCTAGGTGAAAACCTAGATCTAGGAGGAGACGACAGCGGCGCTCGTAATGGTACAGGTAAAACTACCATCATTAACGGGTTAAGCTATGCTATCTACGGTCAAGCATTGACTAATATTAAACGTGATAATTTGATTAACAAGATCAACGGCAAGGGAATGCTGGTAACTGTTACGTTTGAAAAAGATGGTACAGAATATCATATCGAACGTGGCCGCAAACCAAATCTATTAAAGTTTAGCATCAACGGTCAAGAGCAGGCATTAGAAGATCTAGACGAGTCGCAGGGCGACAGCCGCGAAACGCAGAAAGCAATTGAAGAAATGTTTGGTATGAAGCACGAGATGTTTAAACATCTAGTAGCATTGAATACCTATACAGAACCGTTCTTGGCAACTAAGGCTGCTGAACAGCGTATGATCATCGAACAGTTGTTGGGTATTACTCTACTGAGTGAAAAAGCAGAAGCTCTCAAAGAACAGATCAAGATTACTAAAGATGCAATTACTACAGAGAATACTCGTATTGAAACGATCAAAGTTTCAAACGAACGCATACAACAGAGTATTGACTCTCTAGAACGCAAACAGAGATTGTGGGAAGAAACAAAAGAAAGTAGTTTAGATAATCTACGTAAAAGTATTGAAACACTAGGTCACATTGATATTGATGTAGAGATTCTAGCACATAGATCACTAACTGAATACAATACTAAAAGTAAAGACATCACAGATCTAACTAAAGCCATTGCTCGTGCTGAACTAGATATGGATCGTGATACTAAACAGAGCGATAAACTGAAAAAAGAAATCGCAGATCTTGAAGATCACAAGTGCTACGCCTGTGGACAGGATCTTCACGACTCTAAACACGAAGAAGTATTGGCAGGTAAAAAGAAAGCTCTACAAGAAGTAGCACTGCAATATCTCTCAGATAATACTCAGTGGATGGAACTTACAGATGCGCTGAAGGAAGTAGGAGAATTAGGTGTAATGCCTACTGTGTTCTATGACACATTAGAGCAGGCGCTTAATCATAAAAGCACAATTGACAGTCTAGATCGTGACTTAACTGTTAAGATTGCAGAAACTAATCCTTATGATGATCAGATTACTGAACTGAAAACTACTGCGGTACAGGAAATTGACTGGGATCAGGTTAACGAACTAGTACGTGTCAAAGATCATCAAGAGTTCTTGTATAAATTGCTAACAAACAAAGACAGTTTTGTGCGTAAACGCATCATTGATCAGAACTTGGCGTTCTTGAATCAACGATTGACTTACTATCTTGACAAGATCGGATTGCCGCATATTGTTGAATTTCAAAATGACCTAACTGTGATAATCACACAGCTAGGACAAGACCTAGACTTTGATAATTTGTCACGTGGTGAACGTAACCGTTTGATACTCAGTATGTCCTGGGCATTCCGAGATGTATGGGAGAACCTATATCACAGTATCAACCTATTGTTTATCGACGAACTTGTAGACAGTGGTATGGATTCAAGCGGTGTCGAAAGCTCAATTGCAGTACTTAAGAAGATGACTCGTGAGCGTGATAAGAATGTATTCTTGATTTCACATCGTGATGATCTAACCAGTCGTGTAAATCACGTACTTAAGGTTATTAAAGAAAACGGATTTACTAGTTATAGCAATGACGTGGAGATTGTTGGGTGAATATAGACAGTGGTAACATAGCATTAACCAATATGAATATCTTTAGGGCATCTGTGCCTAAGGATCTATTGATTATAATGTTAGCTGATGTTGAACAGATAGAGCAAGACATTGCTTCTGCTGAAGAAACTGCTTCGGGATTAACTTCTAAAGGTGTACCTAAGCACTACAGGTTCACTAAACCTACAGAAGATCTACTAAAACAGTATATTCTAGAATGTACACAGTTGTATAGAAATAGCTGCCACTATCTAATGACATTTGATGCTCCTAACATCACTCCAGAATACTACTGTGAACGCCCTTGGATCAATTTTCAAAAGGCTGGAGAGTTTATTCCCAATCATATGCACGGCGGAGTACTGAGTTACACTATTTGGCTTAGGATACCTGAAGTAATAGACTACACCAAAGACCAATTTAGTGGTCAATTAGAGTTTACCTATACAGATATACTAGGCCGCACACAAGGTGCAACTATGAATGTTGATAAAAATAGCGTAGGAAAGACAATGGTGTTTCCTAGTCTGCTGAGACACTGTGTTTATCCTTTCAGCGATTCCATAGAAACTCGCATATCTGTGTCAGGCAATGTATTTCTTGGAAGAGAACCTTGAGTACAGACAGTCACGACAAAATGATTGCTGCTTTTCAGGAATATTTTAAGTGGCAGGACAGATTTGAATACAGAGGCTCAGACGAAGCAGGCATTAAGGCACGATATTGGCTATCAGAAATACGTAACGAGGCATCAACTAGGCGAACAGAAATACAGGCAAAACGAGAAGCACGTAAAGCAACCAGAAAAGGCAAGCCTGGAAGGCCCCCTAAGGTAACTAAATGAGTGCAATGGACGTATCAAAATCAACCCGTAGATGAAATCCCAGAAGGCTATATTGGCTTTGTTTACATAATCACGAACACCGTAACCGGACAGAAGTACATAGGCAAGAAACTAGCACAGTTTAAACGTACAAAACCCCCACTCAAAGGCAAAAAACTTAAAAGAAGAAGCACGGTAGAAAGCGATTGGCGCGAATACTGGGGTTCATCTGATAGGTTAAACGCAGACGTCCAAGCATTAGGTCCGGAAAAATTCACAAGAGAAATACTATATCTTTGCAAATCCAAGGCAGAACTAAGTTATTTAGAAGCTAGAGAACAGTTTGAACGTAGAGTTTTAGAAACTGATGACTATTATAATGGCATTATAAACGTCAGAGTTGGCGGATCAAATATACTTAGACAGCGTCTTTTAGAACAATCAAAGGCAAAATAAAGCGGTTTTTTGGCTGGCGCAGGCTTAATTTCGTGCGCTCTAAACCTGGTCTACGTGTACACAGGGATGGAAAACCTTGCCGCAAAGGTGCTTAACCACTACCCGAAAGGATGACGATCGCTACTAAGACCTGCGATTTGGTTATTTGAAGAAAACAAAAAGGCAAAAAGAGGGGATAAGAACCCCACGTGTGTACGTTTGTTAGCGTAGATTTACACACTGCCGTCATATAAAGACGCAGCTCGAGGTACCGGATGACCGCCTCTGTAACGCTGTAACGCTAGAGTGTACTGTGCAACTCGCATAATGCTCTTATCTTTGCCCTGGTCTGGGCAAAGTGTGACTGAACAATCTGCATAATACTTAAAGTGCTTCGCACTTACTATAAGTTCAATAATTAGAAAGAAGAAAAATTGTGTTGAGCGGAAGCGAAAACACAAATGAGCTTTAGCTCATTATCACAGATAAATAAAATACTTGAGCTATTAGGAATCGCTAACAATGAAAATCACAGAACTATTAACAGAATCAGAAATACAACACCTCGAAGAAGGACCTAAACTTGATGCATTTGGTCGAGCTGTGGGTGGAGCTGTCGGAGGAGTTGCTAAAGGAGTTGGAGCAGTAGCAGGTGGAGTTAAAGGTGCCTGGGATGCAGCCAAACAAGGATTCCAAGCAGGCCGAGCAGCAGTATCAGGTAAACCGGCAGCGCCAGGAGCTGCGCCGGCAGCAGGTGTGCAACCTACACAAGCTCAAGCAGCAGCTGACCCAGCAGCAGGGGTTCCAGCAGCGCCAGCTCAACCAGCAGCAGCACAAGCTGCTCCAGCTCAACCAACTGGCGGATTTCAACCACCTCAAGCTGCTCCTGAACCAGCGACTACAGCAGCAGATGCAAATGCTCAAGGTCCAAAAGGTACAGCACCGGCAAAGCCACAAACAGGTGATGCAGCAGCAGCTATGAAGAAAGGTGCAGCAGCAACCGCAGGTGCTGGTACAGAAAAAGCAGGTCAGACACTATACGCTCAAGTAAAAGCACAAGTAGGTCAATTAGATAAAAAGGGTAAGCAACGTATTCTACAGTTGTTACAAAAATCAATACAGCAGGCACCAGCAGCTCCAGCTAAAGGTGCTGCGCCAGCTGCAGGAGCGGAAACTCCGCCTGCAAACACAATGGCTAATACTCCAGTTAGCAAAACAAATAAAGCGAAGCCTGGGAATCCAAATGCGGCACCTGCTGCTGATGCAACTACAACAGCCCCAGCACCTGCTGCTGATGCAACACAACAAGCACCTGGACAAGAGCAAGGTACTAAACCAAAGCGTACACGTAATAAGAAAACCGCAGCAGCGCCGGCTCCGCAACAGTCACAGGCTGAAATTGATGCAGAACGTGAGCGTATTATGGGGCCAACATCAGACAGTATTATTAGAACAGGCAACAACCTTGCTGAAACATTGATGAAAGCTATTGCAGCAGAAAAAAGCAGAATGGTTGCTGAAGGTAAGATCAGTATTTTCAGAACACACTAATGAAAATTAAAGATGTTATTATTGAAGGTCCGTTTGACAAAGTACAAGCAGATTTTAAAAAAGGTCAACAGTTAGTTAGAAACCCTCTTGGAAATAGTTTTGCTAATGTACGAGCAAACTTTAACAAAGGAAGAGAGTTAGTTAGAAATCCATTTGGCTTAAAAGGCAGTAGCACTCCTGATTCATCAACAGGACCAAAAGCCAGCAACTGGCAAAAGAAAGATTCTCTAAAGAAAGCTGTAAATGGCGATGCTCTGCAGACATTTGACAGACAAACGCTACAGCAGGTATACAGTGATGTTCAGTCTAAAAAAATAAAAGCTGATCAAAATACTGTTCAAGTATTAAAATCAGCTTATTCAAATCAAGAACTAAGTGATGAGCAACGTCAACAGCTTGCTCAATTATTAAATCAATATTAAAAGAACGGCAGTCCGCTTTTTTTAGTTGTTTCGAAATTTTCTTTTACAATTTCGCTAATGATTTCTCTCTCATCCCAACTCATATTCATACCTTCAGCATAAGAAAGACCTCTCATATACCAACACAACTTGAGCACTTCTTTCTTAATGGCCTTCGCCTCCTTGTCTAGACGAGCAGCTTCCTGTAAGATCTCCGGCAAAGGCAGATTTAAGATCTTACGGCGAAAAAATTTGATTGATCCATTGTAATTGGCATCTCATAATCTTTTTCGCACTCACTGCATTTAACCTGCTGTGGTTTTAATTCAACTTGATCTTTAATCTTGGTAACGTGATCAGAAATCTTTTCAAACAGTTCTTTAGGACAGTTATTAATAAATTCTTTAATCTGTGCTCGATCAGATGTTGGACCGTTTGGAGTTTCAATTTTAGTAATACAATCGGATACAATATCTACAGTGAGTTCTGTAATTCTAACAAAACTTTTACCAAATCTGTCTAGTTTTTCTTCGTCGGACATTGTTTCGTCATTGACAATATTAAAAATCTTTTGTTCTTCCATTCCTCTAATACCGATCCTAGTCATTTCTTTATAATTGTAAGGACGAATATGTACAGTCAGTGGATCAACATCGATAGTATCTGCATACGTAAAATTAGCATATCTGCCAATAAAATCGTTTAGATTGAGTTCGTAGGTATTTTCACTTTCACAGTGAGGACAGTTACTACCAACTTCCATCATATCACCGTATGTGGCAATACGGATAGCCATTAGCAAGAAATCTAAATCAATAGCAGGCATATCCCAGGCATTTTTAATTGCTGGTATGCAGCTTTGAATTACTTCTACGGTAGATTGTCCAGACACTAATGCATCGGGAGTCTTAAACATAAGTTCATCTTTCGCTGTCATAGCATAAACAGCATACTCCTCGTTGGCACTACGATCTAAAGCCTGTGCTGAATAAAACTTACCTTTAGAAGGAAGTTTAACATAGATCTTAGGCTGTCTGAACCAAGTAGCTAAGGGATTCTTATGTACTGTTTTTGCCTCTTCAGGCGATTTCATATTTTCACTCATTTTATCTCCAATAAATACTATTATCCGCTTTGTATTTATATGCGCATTTTACCCGGAAAAAATAATCAATGGCACAACAAGTTTTAATCGACATTCCAGGAATTGGACAAGTAGAAGCTAAAAACGCAGCCTCAGAATACACCTTAAACGAAATTCTCAAGATAATGCAGAAATTCGATAAGAGTATGAAAGGCGGCACAAAGCCTGCTGGTCCAGGTGGTGGTGATGCCAGTGCTGGAGCAGCAGCAGGTAAAGGTTCTGCTGCTGCAGGTGGTGCCGGCGGTGGAGCACTTAATAAAAGTGCTGGAATGGTTGGCAGCGCAGCTCGAGGAGTTGGTAAAGCTCTTGGAGCAGTAACTGGCAGTATAATGAAACTGGGTGGACCTGCTGCGATGGCGGCTGGTGCATTATTTGATCTAGGCAAATCTGGATTTGATGCTGTAACTGCTATTTCACAAGTCGGTGACAGTCTAACTGCTGCGGCTGGAGTATTTTCTAATATTCCTGTTGTTGGTGGGTTATTGTCGTCAATATTTGGAGCAGTAGCACAAGCAGCTACGGCTGTGTCAGGATCATTCCAAGATGCAGCAAAAGCCGGAGCATCATTTGGCGGAAGTATGACAAACTTTAAAAATGCCGCTTCTGCCGCCGGTATGCCGATGGAGAAATTTGGAAAATTTATAGCAGCAAATTCACAAGGTATGTTAGCATTAGGCAGTACAGTTGAAGAAGGTGCAAAAAGATTTGGCCAAGTTTCAAAAGCCCTTAGAGCAAGTGCTGGAGATTTATATGCTCTAGGTTACTCATCAGATGAAGTTAACGCAGGTATTGCCAAATACGGTGAGTTAATGAAGCTGCAAGGATTTCGCGGTAAGCTAACTAACGATCAATTAGCTGCTGGTGCTAAAAACTATATGAAAGAAATGGACCAGTTGGCAAAAATAACTGGTGAAGAACGTTCAGCTAAAGAAGCTCAGATGAAAGCACTGGCAACAGATGCACAGTTTAATGCTGCAATGGCCGGCAAAGATGAAAAAGTACGCGGTGATTTTATGAAGTTAGTCGGCGGCTTTGGTCCTAAGATGGGCGGTTTTGTTAAAGATTTTATTGCCACAGGTACTATGACCACAGAAGCCAATCAGAAGATTGGCGCGATGCTTGGCGGTGATGTAATGAATGAACTGCAAAATCTTAGAGGAAAGATGCAACGTAACGAACGATTAACCGATGCTGAACAAGATCGATTGAAAGTTATTATGAAAAAAGCTTCAGATGCTCAAATGAAATCATCTGGAACAGCATTAGCAGCCAGTAGAGATATGGACGATGCAACTGGAGCGATGGTAGAGGCTCAGGGGTATGCGACAGATGCACATCAACAGTCCGCCAAAGACCAAAAAGATGCTGCTAAAAATACTGATGGTATGAATAAAAAGATTGAAGATGCTAAAAATAGATTATCTGAGATTAGCAATGAATTTCAAATGTTTTTAGCCAGCAGTGGAATATTAGACACTATGTTAGTAATGTTCCAAAAGTTTGCAGGATTTTTGCAGACATATATGTTTCCAATTATTAACGGATTAGGATCAATACTTGGTGTACTAGCAGATGCGGCTACTGCATTGTTTAAAGTATGGATGATATTAAATTATCCTATTACCCTTGCTGCAAAAGCGTTCACAGTAATATACAATGAAGTCACTGATCTGACAGATGCTCTTGGAATTTCATTCGGCGGGCTAACTGGGGTAATAGATTATGTTTATGACATATTCCAACAAGGAACTAACATATTACAAGATGTGTTTAAATGGGTTTTAAGATTTGGAGTTGACGGAATACTAGCCGTTACTGATTTCTTGCAAGATACTTTTAGACCTGCAATAGATTTTATCAGCCGTATGGTTAATAGTGCTGGAGATTTCTTTAAGAATGAGTTATTACCAGCAGCAAAATCTGTGTCAGATTGGTTTACCAAAGATTTTATTCCTCCAATCAAATCAGCGTTAGATTCTATATTCAGTGTTGTAAGACCAGTAGTTGATCCGTTAGTGGCAGGATTTAAGTCTCTGTGGAGTGCGCTATCAGATGCGTTCCGATCATTTAATACATTAGGCGAAGTGATGACTAGCTTAAAGCTAGGGTTTAGGGGATTTATTTTACAGCTTAAAGAAATGTGGTATGCTATTAAAGACTTTATTCCAGGTCTTAAAGATGCAACACCAGAAGAACGTAAGGCTCTAGAAGAAGAGAAAGCAGCGTTAGCAGTTGATCGAAAAGCTCAAGACGAAAAACTTAATAAAAACAAAGAAGAAAATATTAAGAAAGAAGCAGAAACAGTTAAAAAGATCGCTGATGAACGTGCGGCTAGAGATAAAAAACTTGCTGAGAATAGACTAGCATCTGATAAGAGACTAGAAGCTGATAGGAAAGCCGGTAACAATTATGGCGGCGGAATGAAAGGCCTAGGCGGTAAAGGTGGTGCCGGTAGTGGAGGTAGTGGAGCTGGATCTCCAACTAGTCCAGGAGGATCAAGTGCTCCATCGATGGATTACAACGCAGGTGGTGCAGATCTACTAAAACAATATGCAGCAGCAAATGGAAGTGCGTTAATTAAGGATGGCGCTAAACCAAATGCAGCAGGCGCAGATGCGGCACGTAAAGCAGCAGAAGCCGATGCAGCAGAAAAAGCCAAACTGGCAGGTATGAGCGAACAAGAACGTACAGAATATTTGAGAAAGAAATCGGGGCAATCAGCTCCTACAAAAGAAGAAGAGAAAAAGCCCGCTCAAGAATCTCCTGAAACCCTGCTGGCTAACTTAAATACTAAGATGGATAAACTAATTACAGTCAGTACCAGACAATTTGAAGTTGCTGAGAATCAACTTAGTGTTCAAAAGGGAATGACAAAGAACCTTTACAGGGCTTAAAAGAGACAATATATGAGTTGGAAAAAATATTTCACACCGGTAGACGTCAGCAATAGATCAACAGGATACAGCCCAATTTCGGGCGGTGGCCGAGCTGGCCCAGCTAGGATGAACTATTCCAGCTACTTACCAGATGTCTACGCAGGATCACCAAATCGTATTGATAGATATGTTCAATATGACACAATGGACAGTGATTCAGAAGTTAACGCTGCCCTAGATATTCTAACAGAATTTTGCACACAGCCAGATAAAGAAAACGACACAGCTTTCCATATCCGTTATAACGGCGCTCCAACTTCTACAGAAGTTAAGCTAATCAAAGACGCACTACAAAAATGGGCCAAGGATCAACAGTTTGAAACACGTATGTTCCGTATCGTGCGTAACACGTTCAAATACGGTGACTGTTTCTTTGTACGTGATCCAGAAACTAAAAAATGGTTGTATGTAGATCCAGTCAAGGTAACCAAGATCATTGTAAACGAAAGCGAAGGTAAAATTCCTGAGCAGTATGTAATCAAAGATATCAACTTTAACTTTAAAGATCTAATTGCTACAACTCCACATAACACAACCAATACACAGCCAAGCGGCACAGCTGGCTATACTACCGGCGGCGGATTTGGCAAAGGCTTTGTAGGTGAAGCTGCTCGTCCTCCAGGCACACGCTTTAACAATCAAGTTAATGAAGTAACAGTCGATGCTAAACACGTAGTTCATATCAGCCTTAGCGAAGGGCTTGATACTAACTACCCATTTGGCAACAGTCTATTAGAATCAGTATTCAAAGTCTACAAGCAGAAAGAATTGCTTGAAGACGCTATTATTATCTATCGTATACAACGAGCTCCAGAAAGACGTATTTTCTATGTAGACGTTGGAAATATGCCAGCGCATATGGCGATGTCATTTGTTGAACGTGTTAAAAATGAAATTCAACAGAGACGTATTCCATCAGCTACAGGCGGTGGAGCAAACGTCATAGACGCTAGTTATAATCCTCTAAGTGTAAACGAAGATTACTTTTTTCCACAGACAGCAGAAGGTCGTGGATCAAAAGTTGAAACACTGCCAGGCGGTACTAACCTAGGTGAAATTACAGATCTACGTTATTTTACTAATAAACTATTCCGTGCTCTACGTATTCCAAGCAGCTATCTACCAACAGCAATTGACGAAAGTCCTAACCAAGTAAGTGATGGTAAAGTAGGTACAGCTTACATTCAAGAACTGCGTTTTAACAAGTACTGCGAACGGTTGCAATCACTGATTATTGAAACATTTGATCTAGAATTTAAAATGTGGTTGTTAGATCAAGGTATTAACATTGACAGCACATTATTCAAACTAAAGTTTAATGCTCCGCAGAACTTTGCAGCCTATCGTCAGGCAGAACTAGACACTACTCGTGTAACAATATTTGCACAATTACAAGAAATTCCACATCTCAGCAAGCGTTTTGCTATGAAACGTTTCCTAGGTATGAGCCAAGAAGAGATTACAGAAAACGAACGTATGTGGAAAGAAGAAAACGGAAGCAACTTAAAAATGCCAACAGATTCAGCAGGACAATTAAGATCTGCAGGAATCACTCCTGGCGGTATTGCAGGAGATATGGCAGGTCAAGAAGCAGAAGCTCCAGACGATATGGCAGCGGCCGCAGAGCCAGGTGCAGGAGCAGAAGATGGTGCGGCTGCACCAATGCCAGCTCAATAACTAAATACAATATGCTTCTAAGAGAGTTCCTTTATTTTAACGATTCAAACAACGACTTTGCAGTTGATCGTCGATACGACAACAGCAAGGACAGTTCTGTTCTAAAAAAAGACGATACCCGCAAAATGCGGTTAACACTACGTCAAATCAATCAACTCCGATTGCAAGCTGAAGCGCACGAAGCAGAATCGCAAAGTGAGCAGGCTTTTATACAACAGATGTATAGTACACCAGTTGAAGCCGAATCTGCCCCAGCATAACAATACAGCATTTGTATTAGGTAACGGGCGTAGTAGATTATCAACAAATCACAACGCTCTGTTAGAGCTTGGCACCGTATATGGTTGCAACGCAATCTACAGAGAATTTAATCCTCACTATTTGATAGCAGTTGATGTTAATATGGTCAACGAAATCATTTCTACTGGCTATCATTTAAATAACGAGCTATGGACCAATCCTAATAAAGGAGTGGCTAGTAAAGATAACGTAAACTTCTTTAGTCCGCACAAAGGGTGGAGTTCAGGACCAACAGCACTACACTTTGCAGCCAGTAGATATTACAGCGAAATATACATATTAGGCTTTGATTTTCAAGGTACTGCTGGACTATTAAACAATGTATATGCTGATACTTTTAACTATAAAAAGAGCAACGATCCAGCAACTTACTTTGGTAACTGGGTAAGTCAGACACAAAAAACAATTAAAGAATTCTCAGGAATACAGTTCTATAGAGTTATTGAACCGGGTTCATTTATACCTTCAGAATTTGAAGCAATACCAAATTTACAACATTTAACCTACAGACACTTTTTTAAAAAATTTCCCGAAACTATATATTCAGATCAGATCAATCAAAAAAGTACCATTTAACACCTAATTGTAATCATTGTGTTAAATAAAACGAAGACAGCCTAACCATCTTTAAGGAGAATATAACTATGGCAGATAAGAATTTACTAGCACAGATGCTAGAAAACTTGGTCAATGACGACCAAGCTAAAGCGGAAGAATTATTCCACGAATACGTAGTTTCAGCATCACGCGAAATCTACGAAAACCTAATCGAATCAGAAATTGCTGACGAAGAAGTAGACGAAGCAATGGATGAAGAAGACGAAGAAGACAAAGTTGACGAAGCATCTAAAGAAGATGAAGACAAAGATGATGAAGATCTTGACGAAAACTTTGAAGATATTGCCTACGAAGGTGATGACGAAATGCCAGGCGATGCAACTGACGATCTAGAAGGCGACCTAGAAATGGGCGACGAAGAAGACAGTGAGCATTCTGACAAATCAGAAGAAGAATTATTTATGGACTTAGACAGCATTGTAGACGAACTACAAGCTAAGTTCGACGAATTAAAAGGTGGTGACCACGCTGAGCCAGATATGGACAATATGGGTGGCCCAAGCGATCACGATGCTGACAATGAAATGGAAGATTTTGATCTAGAAACAGTTCGTGAATATGTTGAAAAAGTTCCAGCTGGCCACGGTGCTGAGAAGAAAGGTGGACCAGAAGGTCAACTTTCAGGCACTGGCAAAGATGGTAACAAGCCAACAATGAATACAAAATCAATTGTAGCTGGTAAAAATGATATGGGCGGTACTGCAAAGAACTTAAACCAATCATATGAAGACACTGGCGCTGTATTATCAGCACAAGGTCAACTAAAAGGAACAGGTCTTGCAAAAGGCAACGTTGTTCCTAATCCAGATGCAAAAGGTAATTTAAACGTACCAGGTGGCAAAGCAGGAGATGCTTTCAAGAAGAACTCCGCTGGTCACGGTGCTGAGAAAAAGGGTGGTGGCGAAGGTGTACTAAGTGGCACAGGTTCACAAAGCGATAAGCCTAGCGTTAACTCCCAATCACTTTTCCGTGGTCGTCGTTAAGAGGACAAATAGGTGAAAAAACTTACCCTAGCAGAACATTTGAGTTACGATCAGGCTAAGATTGTCTTAGAGAGCGAAGAAGGTAGTGACGGTAAAAAGTCACTGCATTTAAACGGTATTTGCATCCAAGGAGACATCCGCAATGCAAATCAACGAGTTTATTCTTCTCAAGAAATTGGCAAGGCTGTCAAAACGCTCAACGAGCAGATCGCTGGTGGTTACTCTGTACTAGGAGAAGTTGATCATCCTACAGATTTACGTATCAATCTAGATCGTGTTAGTCATATGATTACCAAGATGTGGATGGACGGACCAAACGGCTACGGAAAACTTAAAATCCTCCCAACCCCAATGGGTCAGTTAATTCAGACTATGTTGGAGTCGGGAGTGAAATTAGGTGTAAGTTCAAGAGGATCAGGCGAAGTTGACGGTGGTGGTAATGTTCAAGGTTTTGAAATTATTACAGTAGACGTCGTAGCACAGCCTAGCGCACCAGGAGCTTATCCTACTCCAGTATATGAACACTTGATGAATAATACAGGTGGATATCAGGCATTTAGAATAGCAAAAGAAGTTCAAGGCGACCCAAAGGCACAGCAATACATAGCAGAGAGTTTGATGAAGATCATCAAAACTCTTCGATAACCAAAGTAGGAGAATCACAATGCTAGATATCGTAAAACAACTTTTCGAGAACAATGTGATTTCCGAAGAAATCAAATCGGAAATTGAATCAGCTTGGGAAAGCCGAATTCAAGAAAGCCGTGATCACGTCACTGCAGAACTTCGTGAAGAATTTGCTCAAAAATATGAGCACGACAAATCAGCAATGGTAGAAGCTGTAGAACAAATGCTAACAGACCGCTTACAAGCAGAGTTAGGTGAGTTCGCAGAAGATCGTCAAGGTCTTATTGAAGCCAGAGCAAAGTACGCAAAGAAAATGAAACAGGATTCCAAAGCAATGGAATCTTTTGTTTTGAAAAACTTACGTAATGAATTAGTCGAATTACACGAAGATCGTAAAGCAGTTGCAGGCAATGTAGCAAAATTAGAATCTTTTATCGTGGACGCACTAGCGAAAGAAATCGCAGAATTCCACGCTGATAAGAAAGACTTAGCAGAAACTAAAGTACGTTTAATCCGTGACAGCAAAGCTAAGTTTGAAGAAGTGAAAAAAGACTTCATCAACAAATCAGCAAAAATCATTGAAGAAACAGTCGCAAAAGGACTGCGTTCTGAAATGACACAACTAAAAGAAGATATTGACGCTGCCCGCAAAAATGACTTCGGTCGCAGAATTTTTGAAAGCTTCGCAAGCGAATTTGCTGCAAGTCATCTAAATGAAAAATCTGAAACTGCAAAACTATTAAAAGTAGTTTCACAGAAAGAAATGGAATTAGAAGAAGCAGCTAAAATTGTTGCAGAAACACAAGAGCAAGTAGAATCAAAGAATAAAGAAATCGCAATCATCAAAGAATCAATTAACCGCCGCGAAGTAATGGGCGAGTTACTAGGTCCTTTAACAGGTGACAAGAAATCTGTAATGTCAGAACTACTTGAATCAGTTCAAACAGAAAAGCTACGTGCAGCTTTTGACAAGTATATCCCTTCAGTAATGAACGGTGGTACTCCGGCCAAGAAAGCACTAACAGAGGCGAAAGAAATTACAGGCAATAAGAATCAGGCACAACAATTTAGCAGTGAAGAAAAAACTGCTGAAATTTTTGACATCCGCAGGCTTGCGGGACTAAAAGTTTAAGGAGAACTATAATGTCACAATTACTCGAGTCACGCTGGTCGGAAACCAAAGACGCCCTTTTAGAAGGTCTTCAAGGTAACAAGCGCACAGTAATGGCAACAACTCTCGAAAATACCCGCAAGTATTTGTCTGAGTCTGCCACAGCTGGTGCAACATCCGCCGGTAACGTTGCAACCCTAAATCGTGTGATCCTTCCAGTGATCAGACGTGTGATGCCTACGGTCATCGCTAATGAATTAGTTGGCGTACAGCCAATGACTGGTCCAGTTGGTCAAATCCACACACTACGTG
>Ga0209191_1000181_pt1 | contig 51248 bp, 60 predicted proteins | sample S_130626_EF_Meta_FD_187320 | JGI IMG/M metagenome (GOLD analysis project Ga0209191, IMG submission 187320) | Freshwater microbial communities from Lake Simoncouche, Canada to study carbon cycling - S_130626_EF_MetaG (SPAdes) (version 2) | ecosystem: Environmental > Aquatic > Freshwater > Lake ...
GACCCGTGCCGTCTTCGGTGGCACTGTGAGCGCAGTTGAGGCTGTGGGTCACGGGGCCGGTGGCGCACGCGGGCTGCACGACAGCAGGCACTTGCGAGACGGACAGCGGCCCCGTGCCATCTATCGTGATGCCCAAGCCGTCATGCGCGTTCCCGTAGCCGCCGCCGTTGGCCCAGTTGAACTCGATGGCGGGCTGCACGACGAGGTCCGTCGCGTCCTTGTAGTCACGTTGCTTGCACGTCGAGCCGCTGTCGTCGTCCTCGTACTGACCGAACGCGGTCATTCGGAACGGTCGGCCACCGCTCTCAGCGCCCTTTCCAGCGCCTCGGGGAGCGCCTTGCCTCTTTTTGCCGCCCTTCGCAGTATCCCCGCGCAGGCTTTCGGACTCAAAAAGAACCGAGGCGGGATGTGGTCCGTCACCAAGATGCGCGACAACAAAGACTCGACGGCGTCTTTGGGGAACTCCGAAGTACTGAGCGTCCAAGACTCGGAAGGACCACCGATACCCGAGTTCGCCCAGCGCCCCGAGGAAGGTTCCAAAATCCCGTCCTCCGTTCGACGACAGGACGCCGGGGACGTTTTCCCAGACCAGCCAAGGGACGCGCAGATGCTCTGCCAATCCGAGGTAGACGAGCATGAGGTTTCCTCGAGGGTCGTCAAGTCCTTTGCGGAGACCGGCGACCGAGAAGGACTGACAGGGAGTCCCGCCCACGAGAACGTCAACTGTGCCTGGCTCAATGTCCCACTCCTTGTACTTGGTCATGTCCCCGTAGTTCTTCACCGAGGGGAAGCGGTGGGCGAGGACCGCCGAAGGGAAAGGTTCGATTTCCGAGAAGCCGACCGGCGTCCATCCGAGGTCGTGCCACGCAATTGAGGCGGCTTCGACGCCCGAACACACGGACAAGTACCGCATCACTTGACTCTCATGGGCATGATGATGGCGTAGTCCTCCAGCCCCTCGGTCATGGACGGGTAGCGCAGAACCAGCGGCGTGGTCTCGTCGGGCGGGAAATACGCGGCAACGGTCCCGCCCTCGACCGCACCTAGTGCCTCGCGAACGTACCCGCCGTTCACGCCAAAGGCGACGTCCGCTGCATCGCCGCCGTGGTGAATCCAATCCTCGACCTCCCCGAGGTCGGGGTTCGTGGCCTTGAACTTCACAGTCCCGCCGCCGACCGTCCAAGTGTTCGCCTCGTTGACGAGCTTCAGCCGACCGAGCGCCGCCGACAGCTCTCGGACGTCAAGCGTGCTCTTCGCCTCGGTCTTCGGATAGATGGCTGCGTAGTCGGGGAAGTGACCGTCGATGAGCCGTGCAACGATGACCTCGCTTCCTTGCGTGACCGACACCGAGTTCTCGGACACCTCGACGTGGACCTCGCCCTCGATGAGCACCCGGCGAAGAAGACCCGTGGTCTTGCGGCTCACGAGCACGCCACCAAAGTCGGGAGTCGCGCACGAAACCACCGAATGCACAAGCCGGTGACCGTCCGTGGCCGTGGCGCAGAGGTTGCCCTCCTTACCTTCGAGGTAGGTGCTGTTGAGCGCGTAGCGGGTCTCGTCGGTGGACTGACAGTACCCGACCTTGCCCAAGAGCTTGGCGAGGGTGCTGCCGTCGACCTTGATACCCACGCCGGCCACGCCCTCGGGCAGCGCCGGAAAGTCCTCGACCTTCGACGTGGCGAGCTTGAACTCGGCCGAGCCGGACGTGACGACGAGCCTCGTTTTCTCAAGATGCAGGGTGACCGTGTCCTCGGGCAGGGACCGGACGACGTCACCGAGAGCCTTCGCGGACACGGCGACCTTGCCCGGCTTCTCGACGGTCGCACCCACGAGGCCGACGTACGCGACCTCAAGGTCATAGGCCGACACGGAGACCGTGTCTCCCTGAGCGTCGAGAAGGACGCTTGCGAGAATAGGCATGGTGGCCTTGTTCTCGGTCACGGACAAGGCTTTTGACAAAATGGCAAACAGGTCGGTCTTCTTCACGGTAATCTTCATGACTTCTTCTCCCACGGAATCAGCGTTCCGTCAGTGTCGTAGGTTTCAACAGCGTCCTTCGTCCAGTACCGCATGAGCGTGGGCGAGGCCGTGATCTTCACATCGGGGATGAGCAGAGCCATTTCCTCGCACATAATCTGCGCCAAACGCCCCGAAGCCGCCGCCGCACGGGCTTCGGGAACCTCGGCGATGATCTCGTCGTGAACGAAGACCACCGGCCTCGACCCGAAGAACGCGGAGTCCGGCTCGGCATAGGCTTCCCGAGCGGCACGGTAGAGCGCGCGCTTCGCGCCCTGGGCGGCGAGGTGCTGGAACAGATGGTTGCAGCCGTCCGTATAACCGACGTCCCCGCGCACAAAGCCGGTGATAGGATGACGCAGGACCGCCTCGCCGAGACCCACTGCTTGATTGATCCACGCGAAGTAGGTCACCATCTCCGGCCACGCCTTGAGCCACTGCGCCTTCATCTCCCGAGACTGTTGCTCGGAAATCGTGACCCCGTAGCCGGCACGAGCGTAGTCGACCAGAGATGCCGCACCGAGACCACCGGGAGCGCCGAAGTTGAAGACCTTGGCGGCGTCACGAGCGGTCTTGGCCGGCGAACCCTTGACCTTCTTGCCCTTCTCGACGTCCTCGTAGGTCATGCCTAGCATCGTCGCGCCGACCTGGCTATGGAGGTCGCGGTCTTGGTTTATGCTCGCCGCCATCTCGCTCTTGCCGAACAACGTCAAACACACCTGGGCGAGAGCGCGCAGTTCCAGCGTGTCGTAGTCCACCGAAACGTACACGAACCCGTCCCGAGGAACGAAGCACTCCCTCGTGCCGCCGACCTTCCGGCCGGAGGGGAGGTTCTGGAGGTTGGGCTCGCTGCACGAGGTCCGGCCCGAGTTCACGAGGACGTTGAACCGCGCATTGATGGGCCTCTGCGTGCCGTCCTTAAGCACCGGAACGTAGGTGCCGAGGACCTTGTCCACGCCGCCGCCATCGGCCACGAGGTCGAGAAGATGCGAGCCGGTCTGCTTCAGCGTGTCCTTGGCCGTCGACACTCGCCCCGTGGCGGTCAGTTCGACGTCCTTACCCCTTCGGGCTAAGTAACGCTGGGTGTACGCCTCGATCTTCTTGCTGTCTTTCGCCCAGCGCATCGCGACCGTGGCTCGCGTGACGACGTAAGCCACGCCGTCTTCGTACTCAATCTCGACCGACGACCCGTCGAGCGCGGGCTGCAAGTCCTTCTTGGACGCCTTCTTGCGCTTGACGACCTCTTCATGGAACTCGGCCTCGTCTTCGGGGACGCGCTTGGGAACGAGGATACCCGCCTGAATGACCCGCTTGCGAAGACGCGCCTGTTCGGTCAGTAGCCGCTGCTCAAGGTCCGCCACCGAGGTCGCGTCGGTCCTCACGCCCCACACGGACATGAGATGCAGCGCCCATGCCGCTCGAACCTGTTCTTGCTCGGTCGGGAGAACACCTTCGACGCCACCCTGCTTCAGGAAGATAGCCAGCGTGTCCTCGGCGTCCTCCTTGGCGTAGTGGGTCGCTTCGACGGGCCACTCGGTCAACGGGACGTCTTCCAGTTCCGCGTACCGCAGTCGCCAGGCATTCGCATCGGTCTTCTCGGCAAAACGGTCCTTGCCGAGGTAGTGACCGGCGAGACCCGCGAGCGAGTAACCGGCCTTGACCCACTCGGCGTTACGCAAGGCGAACGTGGCACCGTTGCGTTGGCTGCGACCCGAGGCAATGTCGAGCAACTCCTGGCGGACCTTGGTGTCCCAGATGCGGCCCTGCTCGTAGGCTTGGAAGACGAGAGGGATCAGCTCGGGACGACGAGCGCACAGCACGCCCAAGTCATAGGTGACGTTGTGGCCAACGAGATGTGCGTCCTCATCCTTCAAGCGCAGTTCGATGACGTCCGTTCCTTGGAATCGGTCGTACAAGGTGACGTCGTTATCGTCGTCATAGGCCACCGAAACGCACACCAGCTTTGGAGTCAAAAGTCCCGGCTGAATGAGGTGCGTCTCGGTGTCGAAGGCGACGATGTTCATCGCACACGCTCACACGACACGGCGAGCACGGTAGCCCAGCGACGTTCGTCTTCGGTCATCGGCTTAGAGAAAAACGCCTTGAGAATCTTCAAAATCATGGTCACCCTCGTAGCGCCCCGCAGCGCCTTAAAAGAGAGGCCGACCGCTCACCACAGGCAGGGACCGTGCACTCGGAGAGGGGAAACCGAGGTCGGACTGTGGCAAGCGGTCGGCTTTTTGTGACGAGGCCCCTCAGCCTCGCCTTGAACTAGAACGGAGCAGGAGCGTTCGCGCCGCCATCGGCCACCGCGAAGAAGCGGTGCTTGGTGACGTTACCGAGACCGTTCTTCTTGGCCTCGCTGGTGACGTCGATCTGAAACTCAACGCCGATAGCCTCGTCGGTATCAACGATGCCGGTGATCAGCTCACCCGTGACCTCGTGCGCCGGCACGGCCAGAATGGCCGCGCACAGGTTCTTGATGTCCTTGAGGAAGTAGCCGTACTTGTCGCGCTTAAAGACCACGCACGCGACCGTGCCGGTTGACGTCGAACCCTCGCCCTTGGACTCGACCACGCGGTACGTCGCGCGGAAGTAGGGTTCCTTCGTCAGACCGCCCATGCCCTCCTCGGCCTTCACGAGGGACACGCGGTACGAACCCACGTTCAGGAACGGGAGCTTCTGCGAAGCGACCACGTTTTCAATGCCATCCCAAATCGCCATCTCAACCTCACCGGCCTTTTGGCCCACCGGGTCGGGGAAAGTCCCGACCGCTGCCAAGGCTTCTACGCCTCGCCTTCATTTAGGTCAACGACTTTTTTCCACAGCCCGCAAGCTTCCGACACGACAGGGAATTCATCGCCGAAGACGTTGGCTATCTGCTCGGCAACTAGCCGGTGTTCGAGTTGCGTGGCCGGGTCAAGGCGGGTCTTGAGGTAGTGAATCCACGACCGCACCGAGCCGGTCATGTAGAGCCTTGTCGGGGTCGCAAGCGGCAGGACGAACCGAGCGACCTCCTTCGCGATGCCTCGGGTGATGGCTTGTCGGTAGATTTCCTCTGCCTCGTTCATGACTCGGCCGGCTTCGGCCAGCCACCAGTCGTCCAGCGTCTCGTCCGAGTTCGGAAGCGAGGACTGTCGGTTCTTCTCGTCTTGCAGTCGGGCGGAAGGAACGACCGCTCGTCCGGTCGAGCGTGCGTACCGAAGTGAGAACTCTTGGAAGGTGAACGACCGATGCCGCAGAAGCTGAGCCGCTATGGCGCGAGTCGTCTCGATTTCGACGGTCATGCTTGCTGTCTCGAAGACGGACCAATGACCGTGTTCAAGGCAATATCGGAGCAGCTTTTCGCCCGTGTTGTGGTTGTCTTGGTTGTGCGGGCTGGATACGCGGGCCGTGTAGACGATGAGCTGCTCGGCGGTCTTCACGCCTCGCTCGACGAGCCACGGGGCGGGCTGGGTGGTGGCGACGATTCGTGCGCTCACTTGATCCCCTTCTCGTCAAAGTGCTTCCAAAGGTGCTCGGCAAGCTGCCTCGCCATCGAGTAGTCCGAGGGCCAATGCCACCCTGCTCTCACTCGGTTCCAGCCAACCTGCCGGCCGAACTCGTCGAGTGTAGGTTTTGCTCTCGGAAACTTCTCGCCGAGGAAGCGCGCCAGGAACGCGCCGATGAGCGCGTGATTCGACGGGTAGGACGGAGAGTTCGCGGTCTTGGCGGTCGGGAGAATAGTCTTGAACTTCTTGACCCGCAACCACTCCTGAGGGCGCATCCTCTTGAACCGCAACTTGTAGTGCCAGCCGATGGTCGCGATCTGCTTGGACAGTTCGTCGAGTTCCTTCCGCAGCTTCTTGGTCACGATAAAGCCGTGCTGCTCCAACACCTCGACGAACAGCTCGTCTACGTTGGGTTGGTCCTCGTGCCGGATGCGGAATATCTGATTGTCGGTCAGGTCTTTGAGCATGCGCCGGATAGAGCCCATCTCTTCGATGGTCGTCTTCGACGAGTTCGTGGGCGGCGGTGGCATGGAAAACGCCTTGGCCTCGACACCGAAGGCCGGTGTCGGACGACCCACAAGACCGGCATCGGTCTCGTCCGCAGACGGACGGTGCTTCAATCGGTCAAGGGCGGCGTTCTTGTCGTTGGGTTGACTAGCTTCCACAGACGCCTCCAAGGCAACGCTCGTCGCTCTCCTCGAACACGACGCCTTCGTTACCAGCGGCGACCGAATACGAGACCGGCGAGAGGGGTTGACCACCACGAGCCCCGTCCGGGTAGACGGTGATGCCGCGAATCTTCGGGAGGTACTGGATGAGAATACGCTCGTATTCGGCCAGCATGGACTCGTCGTTCGCTGCCGTTCCCCATGCGGGCATGTTGATGGTGGACGAAATGCTCATGTCCACGAACGTCTGAAGCCACGCCTGGAACTTCACGCGACGCTCCATGTCCATCGACAGCGTGTAAGCGTCTTCGATGGAGTCCGGTTCGACACCCTGCTCGACGAGCTTTCGAGCCGTAGGGTCGATGACGTACTGGAACTTCCAGACCTTGCCTGCGTCCAGATATCGACGCTTGTACGCCACGCAGAAAATAGGCTCGATGCCCGTGGTCGTCTCGGCCACGATGGCGATGGTGCCGGTCGGGGCGATGGCACGAGTGGCGACTGGGACTGACATGCCGTGGGTAATCGCGTACCCCTTGGCGTAATCACCACTTTTCGCGTACTCAACGAGGTATTCGCCCAGCCAGCGGGACGGCTCGTACTTGAGTCCTCGGACGGCGAGGAACTCGTGCAGGCCCATGAGACCCAAGCCGAGGCGGCGGTTCTTTGCTCGAATGTCAACCACCTTGCCGTAGGGAACGTCGGAGTAAAGCGTGCCTGCGAGGAGGAAGAGCGTCCCGAGGCGGGTGACCTGACGCATCTCTTCGAGGCTCGTCACGCGAGCAAGGTTGATAGAGCCGAGGTTGCAGACATCACTGTCGTCCTCGCTCGTGACCTCTGTGCAAGCATTGCGCAGTGTTTCGTTCTCCTGCTCACCGAGGTTCACCGAGAAGCCCGGCTCGCCCGTTTTGAACATCTGCGCGACGACGTCGGTCATCACCCGTCGAGCGTGACCGTACTGGGCGTGGGTCGTGTCATGATACGCGGCGAAGAAATCGTCGTCGAGCAGCACGCTGATGTTCGTCATGTCCATCGCGGCGGGAGCGTTAAAGTCCTTCTCCTTTGCCAGCCGGATGTACTCGGGCCAGTCTTTCAAGTGAATGAAGTCGAAGATGTCGGGATGGGACCACTTGAGCCCCGCCCAGATAGCCGACCGGCGGTTGCCTCCCTGCATCACCGAGCGACCCAGCTCGTTCACGGCCTTCATCAGTTCGATGGGACCTGACGCAATACCTCCCGTGCGCTTGATGCGTGAGCCCTTACCTCGTACAGCCGAGTAATCCACGCCGATGCCCGCGCCGGTCTGGAGCGACATCGCGGCCTTTCGGAACAGGTCGGCCCAACCCTCCCTGCTATCTTCGGCTCGAAGCAAAAGGCAGTTGTTCGTCTGATGGTAGTCCTTGCCCGTAGCGTACAAATACCTGCCGCCAGGGATGAACTTGCGGTCCTCGACGAGCCTTGTGAGGTCGCGGACCTCGTCGGACTCAGGGCCGTAACCGAGGGCCGCGAGCACGGTCGGCACGACACGACGAGCAGTCTCGGACCAATCGGTCTCGATTAGCTCGCCGGCCTCGTCACGGGCAGCGTACTTCGCGAGGTAGATGCTCTTGGCGAACGGGGACATCGGCGTCATGTCAGTTCTCTTCGTTGAAGGTGTAGGTAGCCGACAGCAGCTTCTGCTGGTTGCCGGTCGTGGTCTGCTGGTATTCGGCGTCTCGCAGTGCCTTGTTCACTGCCGAACGCATCTCCAAGGTGTGACGGTACACGTCGACCGTCACCTCGTCCGCCTCTTGTCCCGGCCGGTGTGTCCGGCCGAGTAACTGCTCCCAAACCGTACCCGAAGTGGGCGAGGTCGTCACCAAATTTCGGCTGAACCCTTGCAGGTTCTTGCCCGTACCGTGCGCCTTGATCGAGGCGACGATAGTCCTTGTTCCCCGCTCCTTCAGAATGCCCTCGGCACCCGGTCCGAAGAGCGGGAACCCGCCCTTGCGGGAGATGGCCGCACCGAGAGAAGCGTGCTCGTACCAGACGATGCCGGGGGCGTGGTTGCCCCACGCGACCGCGTCGTCCACAAGGTACTCGTCGAGCCACACGGCCTCGACCTCGGGCTTCGCCGTGTTCCTCACAGCCGCCCACCGCTCGTAGTTCATGCTCGACAGCCGTCCTTCGGCGCACGCCTTCGCGTACAGCATCGGCGAGTCGATGCCTTTTTGAGCGCGGTAGGTCAGGAAGTTCGCGACTTCGCGGTTCCATGCCTTGCGGGCCTCCGTCCAGTTCGCACGGACCTGTACGGACTCACCCTTCGGCCATATCCATCGGTAGTAGAACCCTGCCGCAAGCTGCCTCAAGTACCGATGCAGCGTCAGGATTTCGTCGAACGCCTCGCCTTCGTCCGGCGTGGTCCAAGTCTCGCGCATGGTCTTGAGCGCCTCGCGGATGACCTGCGTGGCGCGGATGTGCCGTTCGGAAATCACGAGGCTTGTGCCGAGCGACCCGTCCGTGGTGGCGATGACGCCAGGTGTCTCGACGACCCTGCGTCGAAAGCCTTCACGGGCCTGCTCGCCCGGCTCGCACATCTTCAACAGAGCGCCGGGCGGAGCCGGAACAGGTGCCGAGTCCAGTGCCGCCGCCCACTCCTCCAGCACCGTGTACTTCGTCGGAACCGGGGTGTTGTCGCGCAGGGACAGCAGCGCCAAGTGAGCGTAGTCCTTGATGCTCTTCGAGGTCATGGTCCCCGAGAGCACGCATAGCCGAGTCTCGGGGTGCGCCTTGAAGTACTGAAGGAACCGGCGTGTACGGGCGGCGGACGGGTGGCGAAGAGCGTGGGCCTCGTCGCAGATGATCAGGTCCGGTGCGAGCTGGTCGAGGAGGTCGTGCTTCAGCGGACTCGACAGCTCGTTGTAGCTGTGGACATGAAGGATGCACCCCGACTCGACGACCTGCACCTTCGCATTCGCGAGTCTCGGAAGACGGTACTGCGTGACCAGAGTCGGGTAGTCCTGGCGGAACACCTTCTCCCGCAGGTTCGCCGGCACGAGGAGCACGGCCACCTTCGACTTCATGACCTTCGGGAGAAGAAGAGCGACGTCGCTCTTTCCCGCACCCACGCCGATGGGTGCGAAAAGACCCCCGGCTCGTCGAGCTTCGACCAACGCTAACGCTTGAATCGGCCGAAGCCTTCGAGTGCCGGTCGGAAGGCAAAGGTCGGCATGAAGGCTCGCCGTTTCGACCACGCTGACGTTCGCTATCCGCCTTGGGACGGCAAGGATGCGGTCTAGTTCGGCCGAAGGCCGGACCGCAAAGCCGCCCATGTTCGCTTCCCTCGGGGGCGGAAGCGGCGTCTTCGGCGGTACGGGGGAAGAAGCCGGGATGTCGAGTCCCAGCTTCTGTGCCGCTGCTCGTACCCGCTCGACGAGCGCGTTACCGCTCGTCGGGTACGCGGTAGTTACCGTAACGCTCGATGTCGCGGAGGGCGTAGGCGATGGCTGTCGTTGCCGCAGTCTCTCCAGCAAACTGGATGAGGTCTTGGTCGGACCACTCGACGCGGTTCTGGTCGATGTAGCGTCGGTCGCCATTAATCTCTGTCTCCAGACGGAACTGCTTGCCCTGCAAAGCGAACTGTGTCGAACGCATGACTACCTCCGACCTCGAACCACGAACGTGGCCTTGGGGAGCAGAACCTCCAGCACCTTGCTAGAAGCCGGACCGAGCGTGGACACGGTCCACGGTCCCATAATGGGCTTAACCACGAACGACGCCGAAAGCGCCGAGTAGCCCCGCCCGAACAGTACTTCACCAAGGTCCGCGGTGCCTTCGGGAACGTCCTTGGGCGAAGTCTTTCGCAGATGCTCGAGGAGTGACGGAGTCCGAGCGGCGATCTCGTCCTCAAGCGCACGGAGCGTGTCGAACTCCGCCTTCTCGGGGTAGCAGTCGATGAACAGGCTCAGAGGACGCTTCTCGCCTTCGGCGATCCACTTCTCTCGGATTGCGTTGGCTGCGGCCACGACGTCGGGGTCGGGCTGACGGACCGGCTCGACAACCGGCTCGACGACCGCAACGACCGGCTCGACCTCGGCCTTTGCCTCGACCGGCTGCGCCTTTGCCACGCGGCGCTTTGCCAGGGTGGCCATAATGCCTTCGGCCTTCTCGGGGACCTTATCCCCACCCGGAGCGTCGGGCGGGACGATGCTTGCCACGACGACCTCGGGAACCTTGACTACGGGCTCGACGACGACCGACTTCTCAAGGACGACCTCGGCAGCGACGACCTCAGGGACGACGACCGAGGTCGGAGTGGACTGCGTGGCCTCTCGGCGAAGGCGAAGCTTCTCTGCAAGTGTGGACATGTCGATTCCCTCGGACGATACGGAGGTCTGCGCCTCCGCTTCAATCATTGACGCGACGAGACCTTTGGAAGCGGCGGGGCAGCGGTCTCGGAAGCTGCATCCCCCGTATGCCGAACAGTGCGAAAGGTTGGCCTGAGTCTGAGCCACGACTGGCAGGGGGCGGGTCGCGGTGGCCTTCATGCCCTCGACGGTCTGCTCGATGTGCGCCCACTGAGCGTCGATGAACGCGCGATCGACCACCTCGGCGTCAACCTTTTTCGAGCCGGTTCCCTTCGTCAGCAGGTACACATGGCGGAACTGACCATGGGTCGCGAATGGGTAGTTCTCAAAGGCGTAGCGCAGGTACAGCACGCCCTGAACGTCGCGCGTCAGGACGTCCGGCTCGGGAACGTACCGGAACGAGCTGGCCGACTTCCAATCCACGACCTTGACAAGACTCTCGCCCGCTGCCGGCGGAATCAGGAGGTCGATGCGGCCCTTGACCGGAACGTCCGCGGCCAAGATACGCATGGCGTAGTCCTTGGGTTCCTCGACGAGGTACGCGCCTCCGGTCGGCGGGACGTAACCCTTCTTCATCGCGTTCTCAACGCTCGGAAGGTCGGGCTGCTTACCGTCGAGGAGGTACTGCTCGACCTGAAGGTGGATGGCCTCGCCCAGAGCTTGGCTTGGGGACTGTGGCATCGTCCAACCCTCGACCCGCTGAAGGTACCACTGAAGGGCGCACGAGCGGTGCTGCTTGATCTGAGTGGCGGAGACGGAGCGCAGGGTCATGTCAGTGAATCCACGTCGAAGGATGCGCGTGCGTCGGCTTAGGAATCATCGGGTCGGGAACGACGGCTTTCACGACGTCGACCGTGACCTTCCGGCCACGAGCGGCGTAGTGCTCGGTGACCCACGCCTCGAAGGTGTCGTAGTCGGGGCTGGACTCCACGGCTTCCTGCAACGCCCACTCGCGAAGACGCTGGCAACGACCCTCGACGAGGTTCAGTGCCGCGAGCAGCCGACGTACAAGAAACCACCGGATGCGTCCGAAGCGGGGCGATGCGTTATCGATGATGGTCTCGAACTCGGGGTCGTGATGCTTGATCATGCGGTCCCTCGGGTAGTGCGGGTGGCGTCCTTCTCGGCCCTTACCGAGCTGAACGGGGAGGAGTATGTGCGACGATAACCTTTATTGCAAGCCCCAACGGATAGCGGTCTAGGCGACGTCGGACCACTGGGAATTGTGTCCATTTTCCACGTCACGCCTAGCGGCGTGCCGCGTCATGACCCACGTTCGGACGTTTTTTCCGCTCGGAGCCCAGTGCCGACCCTCGACCACGCCTTCCACGGACCGAAGCACCGGACCAAAGCGGTTGGCGGACATGGCGTGGCGGCCTTCCGCCTCGCAGTGAACACGATACGCCTCGTACACCACGGCTTTCGACAAACCGTGCTCGCCGAAGTCCCATTCCTTCCGGTTCTGGTCGCCTCGGAACTTCAGCCCCTTCGGGGAGTCGAGGAGGTCGTCGATGAGCGCGTCGATGCCGTCCTCTTCCAATCGCTGGATGAAGACGTCGTGAGCGGCATGGCTCGACGACACAAGGGCCTGGCGCGACTCGTTGCGGAACGGGTCCGAAGCGAAGGGGAGCTCGACCTCCAAGTCTAAAAGCATCCGCCAGAACGACCGCACCTCTTCGATGAAAGCCGGGTCGAAGCCCGTCCCGTCCGGCAGGTAACACGACCGCAGGAGCGCCCGGTACTGCGGCGTGATGGGGAGGTGGTTCTTGAAGTAGCTGTACCGCCGGTCGTCCGCCTCGATTCGGATGGGACTGATCTTGTCGTTCGAGGCGAACATCCAAGCTTTCCTGTTTGGGACGGTGACCGCGTTGACGTTCTTAACCTCGACCATCATTTTCGGAGAGGCGATAAGCAGCTTCAGCCGCTCCTCGACGTCCTTCTGGTTGTCATGGCTCTTGATTTCGTCGCCGAAGACAAAGAGCGCCTTGGCCCAAGGCGTGTACTTGCTTTCGAGCTGAGAGCGGTCGACGATCTCGCAGTTATCCTCGCCCAGCATCAGGGCGATGATGTTGTACAGAGTGCCTTTGCCCGCTCCCGGTGAGGTGCCGAAGATGGGTGCGACCATCGCCAGCAGCGCCGGGTTCTGAATCTTCCGCGCCATCCAGTGCAACACCCACCGGAAGCCTTCGAGCTGCTCCTCGGTCGGGTCGTTGGTCGGGCAGAACGTCAGCCACCGCAGCAGGCTCTCGATGCGCGGCATGGGTCCGGCGATCGTTGCCGGCGTGTAGCGGGGCGGGCTCCAGAGATTGATGACGCACTGACCGGCCGGAGTGCGGACGACCGGCGGCTCGTTTGGGAGAATCTCAAGGCTCAAGGCACGGTGGTACAAGCCCTTGCCAATGACCATGTCCACCACGTCCGGCGGGTAGTGGCGGGCGAGGAGGAAGTGGCGGATGCCCCGCTCGGTAACGGGCGTACCGTCCTGCCACTTGCCCATGTGGCGGTAGATGAACTTCTCGTGAGGCACCGAGTAGGCGAACTCGGCGACTGCGTGAAGGAATTGGGCTTCGTCGGCTTCGGAAAGGGTCTCGGACGTTGTGGTCATGCGCCCCTCGTGTGGTGTCACCCCTACCCTACGCAGGGGCTTGTTGGCTAGTGCTTGTTCGCGAACGACTATGGGCTGTGGTTAGAGAGGCAGTAGGCCCAACCGCTCGCGAAGCATGGTCTCGATGCGAGCGTCGGCCTCGCGCTGCGCTTCGAGCTTGAACCGAGCGGTTTCGTACATACGGGCGACGGTCTCCGAGGTGAGGCGACTGCCGGCGGATTGCATGGCGAGAAGGGATGGCTCGACGACCGCCAGGCATTCCCCCAGCGTCAGGTCCTCGAACCGGCGAACGAGATCGAAGACGACGCGGGTGGTGGTCTGATTGCGGGACCCGTGCTCGGCCAAGGGACGACCGGCCAAGAGGTCCTCGATGATGCGACGACGCTCGGCGGCGTCCGGCTTCGACGACCGCTTGAGACCCGAGATGGACTGCGTCAACCGCAGACGAAGGTGCTGAAGTCGCTCGTCCTCCGGTGAGGTGGCGTCGAGGGCCTCGGAACGATTCACGACCGGAGCAGGACGGCGGTGTGGGACCGAAGGAACGGTGTCCGGATCGAAGCACGGGCCTTCGTGATGAACGGCCACCGGCTCGATGTCCGGGGGGCAGCTCGGCGCGTAGTAGAAGTGTGAGAGCCCTCCGCACTTCTTCGGGTCGGCAGGGACGTGGAAAGCCTGGATGAAGTTCGCCCTCCACGAGGCCCATCGCTCGGCCTCGACCGGACGGGCGAGGGGGACGATGAGGCGTAGAGAAGGGCGCGGGGCTTCCGGCCGGTAGGAATGCGAGGAGTACCAAAGCCTCGCGTAGCCTTCGAGCAAGCGGTCGCACTTTTCGACCTCGGCATAGGTGCCGCAGTCCACATCGAACACGGCGAGGCTGACCGCGTCCACACAGACGTCGCAGCGGTGTGCCGTCTTCGGATGCCTCGGCCGGTCGCACGCTCGGTCGCGCAGGACGTAGGGGCCGAAGCCGGGGACCTCGGTCTTGTCCGTGGCGCGAAGGTGCTCGGCAAAAGCCGCGACGAGGTCCGCCCATGACGCCCTTCTATGGACGCCATCGAGCTGGAAGATGGAGGAGAAGAGGGTGAGGTCGAAGGTCGAAAGGGTCGTATTCGTCATGTCCGGAGGGTCGCACACCCGAAAAAGGGGGTCAAGAAAATACACCAGTCAAGGTGTAGGTCGTCAAAAGGCGAGGCACTGGAGCCAAGCTATGTTTTATTTTTGGGTTGGTTCAAGGTGGTTCAAAAACGGGCAGCTTGGTACACAGTTTATTTTAGGCTACGAGGGATAGCACAAGCGGTATACAAATTGAACCAAGTAGATCCAGAGTGCTTTTTGGTCACGATCCAGCTTGGATTAAGCTGTTTCCGCAGCACGTTTCCGGCATGAACCACCTTGTACCAGACTGGTTCCACCCCCAACGAAAAACTGGTATATATGTATACCATGACCCCTATTAAAGCATTTTAGAGTCATCACAGCACTAGCACTTTTCTATCTGCGCTAGGGAATGCCTCCGCGGGCTGGTGGACTTGGTGCATCTGGTTCAGAAGAAGCTTCGACCAGCCGGTCGAGAGGGCATCAGGCGGAAGGCGGTAGACAAAAACATCGGAGTCGGATACGAAGGCGGCATGACGGAAAACACACAGGCGATTGACATCGTGCGAGACATCCTCGCGGCGACGTTCGGACCCGGCACGGCGGCGGAGGTGATGAAGGACGAGGCGGCAGAGGCGGCGCTTGTCTCGTCGGTTCCCGTCGTCACCGGTCCGGACGAAGAGCGCCCGTCGTGGTGGCGGAAGAACCTCGACGGGTCGTGGCGCAAGAAGTGCCAAGCCCCCGAGGTCCTCAAGAGCGTTCCCCAAGGGGAGACGCGCCAGCGGGAGACCGACCTCGCGGTCCTCAAGGCCTTGCACTCCGGCGCGGAGACCCTCGTCGAGGTCGTCGCCTCGACTGGCTTCGTCAAGGTGACGTGCGTCCGGTCGCTTGAGCGCCTCGTCCTCGCTAACCGGGTCTTGCAGTCAAAGGCGGCACCCACCGGCAAGCGGGGTCGCCCCGCGTTCACCTACCGGCCGACGACCGAGGCGGCTGTTCCAGTCGATGTCTTCGGGGTCAATGCCGCGCTCGCTCTTGTGACCGGCCAAAAGATCGCCCCCGCGGACGCTGGCGCGGACGTCGCCATCGGGGGCGAGGGCTAAGTGGGCGAACGCGGTCGAAAGGCGAGGGCCACGAACTGCAAGCGAGGCGGCACCACCGGCCTCGCGGCCTCGACCTTTCCCCGCTCGGTCGCTTGGCGGGTCGACCAGGACTACGCGGACCGGCTTAGCCTCGACGAACGCCAGTGGCTCGCCGACTTCAACGACCGCTTTTATGGCGCGGATTTCCGAGGCGAGACCAACGTGACGTGGTCGACCGACGAACGGCGCGAAGTGTACCGTGCGAAGAACGCCGCTAACCGAGACCTGATGACGACCGACATTCCCTACCACGGATGGGACATGGCCGAGGAAGAGACCGTCGAGCTGGAGGAGGCCGTCGCCCTTGATGATGGTCCGCTCGACAGCCCCTCGTACAAGGCCGCTCGTGAGGCGTACCGCAAGAACCCATCGCCGGCCAACCGGGTCCGGCTCAACCAAGCCAGGAGACGATGACATGCCACGACCGAGGAAGGATGCCCCCATAACGAACGGAAACGATCCTCAGACGCACGAGGACGATGATTCCCTCCCCACGGTGCCGTGGCTCAGCCTCGTGAAAGCGAAGGGCGGTTACGCGGTCTTGCACGCAACGACCGAGGGCAAGGTCGTTACGAGCGTTCGCGTGCTCCACGGACCGCTCGGGCGGGCGGCAGCGAGCGCGGCATTGAGGACCGAGATGGCGCGGGCGTTCCTCGTTGGGAAAGGTCCCCAATGAAAACCCCCTTTCCCCCCTTCAAGGTCACCGTCATCGAGGCTCTTTCGGTCGGTGTCGGTCTTCGACTCATCGTCGACCCTTCCCTTCCGGTCTCTCTCGGCCTCCTCGCCCTCGCGGGCGCGTGGGCCTTGGAGAAGATTTTCGTCTCCCACGCGCGCGTATACCGAAATTCCTCTATAGACGCGAAAGAGGCCGCTGAAAGAGCGGCGTCCTCGGCGTCAAGGGCCGAGGCCGCGCTCGTCGTGCTAGAGGGGCGGTTGACGCGGCTCGAAACGAAGGAGGGGTGGAGGAGCGACGGCAACGGGCGCCGATAAGCGTTTGTCGCAGGGCGTCGCAGGGCGTCGCAGGGCGTCTCCGGCCGTCGCAGGCCGTCGCAGGCCGTCGTAGGCCGTCGTAGGCCGTCGTAGGCCGTCGTAGGCCGTCGTAGGCCGTCGTAGGCCGTCGTAGGCCGTCGTAGGCCGTCGTAGGCCGTCGTAGGCCGTCGCAGGGCGTCTCCGGCCGTCGCAGGGCGTCTCCGGCCGTCGCAGGGCGTCGCAGGCCGTCGTAGGCCGTCGTAGGCCGTCGTAGGCCGTCGTAGGCCGTCGTAGACCGTCGACGTGCGATTACCGGACCGGAGAAACGAAAGAACCCCGCGGCCTAGATAGGCGACGGGGCTCTGGTGTTAAGGGATTGTGTCTAAATTTCAGATCCATGGCCTTGCATAATAGTCGTCTGCCGCCTTGCGTTGCGCTTGCTTGCGGAGGGCCAATTCGGCAAGGGCCAAAGCCTTGTCGCCCTTGTACCACCACGCACCACCCGTGCATCGAGCGTCGGCGCTTCCGAACTCGATGTAGGTCCAGCCCTCGGCGCTTGGACTGAAGGTTGGAGTGTGAAAGTGTCGAAGCGTGTATTTTTCGCCCATGTTACGCCTTGCCTTTCGACGTTGCCGCGACCGCTACGCTTTCGAGTCCGCGTGCCAGCAGCTCGCGATACACGGCGCCGATTGACGGGATTTGGTAGGGGTTTTCGGTTGCGCGTTGATCCCGGAGTGCTTCGACCGCTTGCACAAGCGGCAGAGGACAGCGGATTGCGATGTTCTTGAATTCGGCCATTAGAGCGTCTCCCATTCGTCGCACTTGTCTGCCAACTCTTCGCAAAGCGCGCGCAATAGCCGGTCCGCGACAATATAAAGGGCCGCGTTCGCGACGACGTCGCCCGTCACCTCTTGCCGCGTGTCGATAAGCCCCGAAACGTCCTCTTCATAAGCAGCCAACTGCACGAAAGTCTGCCATTTGCGGTGCGTATAAACAGGGACGGCACTATCTGCAATTTCGTGCAAATGGCCGTTGTCCGCAAGACGTTCGATTTCGCGCCGGATGTCAGAAGCGTCTGCCTGCGCGTCGATTTCGTCGATAGCTGTAAACTCTAGTGCATTGATGAAAGAGTCAAACAAGTCGCATAGGAACGCGCCGCCTTCGATTTCGTTACGCTCTGGAGCCGCGCAGTCCGCTGACCTTGCGAGCATCCACGGCGCGAAGACCGACTGTCCCTGTTCGTGGCCGTCGTCACCGTAAAGCGGAGCGGTGTACTCTGCACGAAGGGAAGCAAGCGCGGCTTTCAGGATGGGATTCTTCATGGCAGGAGACTCCGGCCGCGGTAGCGGCCCGTGCGTGTAGTCCGGTGGCACCATGCCGCCGGACGGGTGGAACGGCTACTGATGCGGGCCGAAGAAGCCCTTGCGGCACAGGTAAATGACGCCGGACATGAGAATGAGCGCGGGTAAGGTCGTGAAAGCGTTGTCGATTAGGCCGTCCATGTTAGGCGTTCTCCACGTCGGACTGAGTGAGATATCCGGCCGAAACGAGCCACTCGTAATCATGCTCTTCCCATGCCGCGAGGACGTCCTCACGGGCGCTTCGGGCATCGTCGGCCGCACGCTGCAGGTCAATCAATGCTTGTTGCAGCTTGTCACCTAAAGTGCTCATTCTGTCGCTCTTTCCGGCCGCTTGTGCGGCCCGTACGTGTTAGCAGCTGCGAGTATCCCGAAAGGCCTCAAGGCGCATTTCGACCGTAACGAGTTGGTCCGCGTTCGCGGTCGCAATTTCAAGGGCCATTGCCTCAGTGAGCGTCTCTTCCCAATTCAGGGCCGCGACAGCGGTGGGCGTGGTCGCGACGAAACCGTCCAAATCCGCCGTGAAATTCTCCGCCCATCGGCCGAAATTCGATGCGTGAAAAACTGTCATCGTTCCCTCTTTCAGTGTCCGTCCGGCCCTACGCCGTTCGGGGTGAGTGCGCTTGTACCCCTAGCATCGGCACGGGTCAAGAAAAAATTAAGGGGTGCTTGTGCTTTTTTCTAGTGTGGCGTTTTGCCCCACTATCCGTGTAACTTGTGTGGCAAATTGCCACGATTCGCAGAAAGGTGTACAAAAAACCCATGACGCAGCGACCGCCCGCCACTGCATGGACTATCCCCAGTTCAAATGCGTCTTATTCGCGCACAAAGAGTATTGCGCAAATGGTCCGCGATGCGACGAACGGCGGGCAAGCCCTGATAGACGCCCTGGTCGAAATGGCCCTTGACTCTGACGCCGCGTACCGCGACCGGACGACGGCCGCTTCCATCCTTCTAGATCGCGGCTTTGGGAAGGCGGTCGAAACGTCCCTGACGCTGTCCGTGGACGCGGGCTCTTCGGAAGCCCTATCGCAGCTCGCCGACGCGGAGCTTGAGCGCCTAGCGGCCACGCTGGCCCCGTCCACGGTCCGGCCCGTCGTGGTCCTCCCCGCAGGTACGCTGTCGCCTAGCGTGGACAGTCTGCCCGACGCTCCACCGGAAGCCCTTGAGGCCCCGCTCAGGCCCCTCGAGCCCGTCACACTACCGTCCGCTCCCGTGACAACAACCCCTACCGACCCCCTCCCCCCTCCCTTGGTGCGCGCCCCACGTCGGCGGATCGTCGTACCCCGTCCCCCTGTATCGGGGCAGGCAAGCCCGGACACAACGCAAGATGTAGTAGACCGCAGCGATATTGACCCCAAGGCGTAGGGGGTATGGGGGGGGGGGCCAACCCTTTCCGCCCGCCCCGCGCTAGCACTAGCCCCCCTATAAAATTTTTCCCCTCCAAACCAAGTGACCTTTATTCAAGACCTTGACCGAACTTCCGTCATGTTGACCGAACTTCCGTCATGCTGACCTTGACCGAACTTCCATCATGCTCAACAAACTTCCGTCATGCTGACCTTGACCTTCCATCATGCTACGGTGACCCGATGAACAACCTCGACTCACAGTCTTTCGTGACCTTGATGAAGGTCGTTGCGGTCATCTGCATCATCGCGATGGTGCTGGCCGTTTGGCCCGGTGACAACGAAGAATGACCCCTACGTTTTCGCCCGAGGACATCCAACGTGAGCTCGCGAAGCGAGCGGCATCGGCTCTATGGGCGCGCGGCAATCTGACGTACAAGCTGGACGCGACTCAGCGGAGCATCAAGGCATCGCTCTCGGCCACGAAGGAACGCAAGTTCTTCCTCCTGTGTTCACGGCGCTTGGGCAAGAGCTTTACGCTAGTCCTTGAGGCATTTGAGACCGCTCTCAAGAAACCGCTGTCCCGCATCCTCTACCTTGCCCCGACCGGCAAGGACGCTGCCGACATCGTGACCGACATCGTGGATGGACACCTCTTGCCGGACTGTCCGTCGACTTTGCGTCCCGATTACGACCGGCAGCAAAAGGTCTACAGCTTCAAGAACGGGTCAACCATCCGTTTCAAGGGCGTGAACGGCGAGCACGCCGAAAACCTTCGAGGCGGTGCGGCAGACCTCGTGATTCTCGACGAGTGCGGAACGATGGACGACTTGGCCTACGTCGTGTCGAGCGTCGTCATGCCCATGACGCTGACGACCGGCGGACGGGTGCTGTTGGCGACGACCCCGTCTCGGAGCCCCGGACACGACTCGGTCGCTATCTACGAGGACTTGGCCGGCAGGAACGCGACGGTGAAGTTCACGCTTCTTGACAATCCCCGCGTCCCACCGGAGGTCAAAGCCGAGTTCCTGAAGGAAGCCGGTGAGCCGGACGCGCTCTTGGACGCCATCGTTGCCGGAAAGGCGTCACCGACCACGACTACTGCATTGCGAGAGTACTTCTGTGAGTTCGTGACCGACGCGGCCAGTGCAGTCTTGCCCGAGTTCACGGCGGACGCACAAGCGCAGACGGTCAAGTCGTCACCCAGGCCCCCGTACTTCGACGCCTACGTCGCCATGGACCCCGGCTTTCAGGACCGCACCGCTATCTTGTACGGGTACTGGGATTTTAGGCGGGCAAAACTCGTCATCGAAGACGAATCGCTCATGCATCGGCCGAGCACGAGTGACATCGCCGCTGAAATCGCGCGAAAAGAGCGGGCAGCGTGGGCGGGACAAGAGCCTTACGCCCGTGTCAGTGACGTGGACCCTCGCCTCATCGCGGATCTGTGGCAGCTTCACCGCATCCAGTTCCGCGCTTCCGAAAAACAGGACTCGCTCGGGGCGATCAACCTCGTGCGAAACATGATTCAGAGCCGCGAGCTCGAGATAGACCCGAGGTGCGTGCATCTCGTCCGGCAGATGCGAAACGCTATCTGGAACAACAAGGCTACGGACTTTGCGAGAGCTGGCTCCAAGACGCCGGACGGTCACTTCGACCTTGTGGCCGCGCTCAAATACCTCTGTCGAGGCGTTAATCGGCACCACAATCCCTATCCCGAAGGGTACGGAGCCGTCACGACCCAGAACTTGTGGCTTTCTCCACGCCCTACAGCGAGTCCGGTCGGCCTCGGACTCATGGCGGACACGCCTTTTTCGCGCAGACTTGCACGAACCCGCCGAAACCGAGGACCTTCGTCGCGGTACTAGCCAAAAACCAGTACCTCGAACGCTTCAACCGTGATACGGGGCGAACATGCCGCAGAATCTCTGGGACAAAGACACGCAGTACTTCGCGACCGAGCCTCCCGAGGAGTTGGGACCGAAGCTGGTCGAGAAGCTCCAGCAATATCGGTACGACACGGGCGTGCAGCAGATTGACACGCGCATGGCTCACGCCTGGCGGTACTACTACGGCTACGACCCGATGGGATTTCACGCCACGGGGCATGTGGCACGCGGCGGTCTTCAGGGAGAGTTGGCGGAAATCCGCATCAACCACTCCCGAAGCCTCGTTCAGACGCTGCTGAACCTCATCGTGTCTCCGCAGTTCGTGTGGAACCCTCGAGCCAGCACAATGGACTACGACGCCGTGCGTCAGGTCGAGGCGGCGCGGGCGATTTTGGAGCATTACTGGCACAACAGGCAGTTCTCGACCTACGCTACCAAGGCCGTCGAGAGCGCCATCGCCCTTTCCGAGGGTTTCATTCACGAGGAATGGGATTCCAGCCTCGGTGAAGAGTATTCGGTCGACCCCGAGAACCCCGGCAACGTCATCAAGACCGGCGACATCCGATTTACCAATCCGGCCCCGTGGGACGTCATCCGCGACCCTTACAAGAACGACTTCACCGAGTGCCAGTGGGTTATCGTCCGCCTTTTCAAGAACAAGTGGGACCTTTCGGCGCAGTATCCGGCCAAGGCCAAAGAAATCCACGATATTCCACCGGAATTGCCGGTTCGAGGCGATGCGGGCTACGCTCTGAAGGTCGCGACCGACGACGTGCCGCTGTACTACTTCTACCACAAGCCCTCGGCATCTCTGCCGCTCGGGCGGATGGTCAAGTTCGTGTCCTCGGGCGACGTGCTCGAAGACACCATCCTTCCCTACGGCGCGATTCCGCTCCAGCGCATCACTTGCGCCGAGCTTCAGGGAACGCCCTACGGGTACACGCCGTACTTTGAGATTCTCGGCATTCAGGAGGTCATGGACAGCATTAACTCGTCCATCACGACCAACATCACGACTTTCGGCACGCAGTCTTTGGCCGTCGAGGAGGGTTCGCCCGTTCAGCCGGACGACCTGGGCGGCGGGATGCGGATCATCTACTACCGCCCTGGTAGCCAACCCCCGCAGCCGCTTCAGTTGACCAAGAGCCCGCCGGAAGCGTTCAAGTACCTTGAAGACCTCAAAACGCATGAAGAGCTGCTCATGGGTCTGAACAACGTGGTGCGCGGGCAGATGCAGACGGGCAAGGAGTCCGGTGCCGCGCTCGCTTTGCTGCAAAGCCAAGCAATTCAGCAAGCGTCGGTCCTCCAGCGAAACTACATCAACGCGCTTGTGAGTGCGGGTACTTCCATCCTTCGCATCATTCGGTCGCGCGCGGCGCTGCCGCTCAAGATCGGCCTCGTCGGCAAGAGCCGGATGGACCTCATTCGCGAGACCGAGGTCAACAAGGACACGATTCAGAGCGTCGATCAGGTCGTTGTCGAACTTGGCAATCCCGTGAGTCAGACGGCAGCGGGCCGGTTTGAGTTGGCCATGCAGCTCGTGCAGATGTCGGTCATCAAGACACCGCAGGAAGTTCTTGAGGTCCTTGAGACCGGACGCCTCGAACCCATCATCAAGGGGACTCAGGAGGAGTTGGTCAACATCATGAAAGAGAATCAGGACATGGTGCGGGGCGAGACTCCGGTCGTGCTCCTGTCCGATGACCACCCGCTCCACGGCAAGGAACACACGGCTGCGGTCGCTTCGCCGGCCGCAAGGCGGGACCCAAACGTCCTTCGCGCTTATCGCGAGCACATGCACGAGCACTACTCGCAATTCTACGGGGTTCCGCTGGAACAGGTCGAGATGGACCCGATGTACCGACAGCGGTTCCTGATGCTGTGCGGTCGTCCGGTACCTCCCGAGCCGATGCCGCCACCGATGGGGCCGATGGGACCGGGCGGAGCACCGATGCCCGCCGGACCTGAAGCCGGTCCGCCGCCCGCGCCCACGATGGCCGCGACAGGACCGACGCTCGGGGCCGAGATGCCATCAATGCCTACGAACCCTGCAACGGGTCAGGAATGGAACCCGAACAATGGCGGCGGGGTAGTCCCGCCCCGATAGCGTCACCCGAGAGGTGACCGAGAGGCAAGGCGCATGGAAAACCAGACCGGAACGACCGAATCCACCCCCACGGGCGATGCGGCGACCGAAGGCAGCGAGGGCCAGGACCTCGTTTCTTCGGGCGCCGGGTCGTCCGAAGGAAGGTCCTCGGGTTTTGACTCGGCGGCTGCGGATGCCGCGATGAAACCGACTCTTGGTTCCGCCAAGAGTCCAGCCGACGCGGCCAAGCCGGCGGCACCAAAAGTTCCGACCGCTGCCGAAAAACGGCGATACGCGCTCAAGGTCGATGGACAGGACATCGAGGAGGAGTTGAGCGACGACGAGATTCGCGTGCGGCTTCAAAAGGCCCATGCGGTCGACAAGCGGTTTGCCGAGGTTGCTAATCAGCGCAAGCAAATCGAGGCGGCGCTGAGCCAACTCAAGAACGATCCGGCCAAGGCGCTGAAAGAGATCGCCGGTCTCGATCTCGACGAGTGGGCCGAGAAGCGTATTCTGGAGCGATACCAGGAGGCCATGCTTCCCGAGGCCGAGCGCGAAAAGGCCGAGATGCAGAAGAAGCTGGCCGATTATGAACGCCAGTTCGAGGAGCAGAAGACCGCCGCCGAGAGCGCCAAGCAGCAGGCGTACGAGCAGCAGGTGTTCGAGAAGACCGAGCAGGAATTCATTCAGGCGGTCGAAACGCTCGGGTACGACAAGGGCTTTTCGCGCACGGTGCTCGTGCCGATGATGGCTGAGATTGCCGAGTCGGCGCTGGACTACGGCGTCGAGCTAACGCCGTCGCAGATGGCAGCGGAAGCGAACAAGCGGCTGGAGACCATCCACCGTCGTCAGGTGCAGGGACTCAAGGGCGAGCAGCTTCTGAGGTACTTGGGCGACGACGTGGTAACCGAGGCCATTCGAGCGAAGCTGGCGGCGACTCGCGGACCTTCGGCCGCGCCCTCGACGCCTCCGCCTCCCGCTCGCAAGCCCGTGACCGAGGCCCCGCGCAAGCCGATGACGCCGCAGGAGTGGCGGATGAAACACCTGTACGGCATGGAATGACCATGCCGTCCGGAAAGCTACGGGATGGAATAGGGTTGGCAGTCGAGTAGCTCAGCGGGAGAGCCTCGGGACGCTGGTTCGAGTCCAGCCTCGACTGTCAAATCTAGGGGCCGATACGGACAGTCCGTATCGACCCCTATTTCTTTTTGGCAAGGAAACAAGAAAGGACGAAAGGGATAGGACGCTCACGCCATCTGACCACCTTTCCTCCGGTTCTTGGAGCAGACCGCACACGGACGCCGCAAGGCTATCCGCGGAAAGCGACAAGGAACTGACCGCACGAACGTAAGCCCAACGTCCGATAACCCCCTCCGCTTCGCAAAGCGAAGCCCCGAAAGGCAAGGCATCATGTCGAATCAGGCGAATGACGTTTCTACACTCAACGGTCTTTTCAAGACCCAGTACGCTCCGGATCTGAACGATCTCATCCCGCAGCACGCCATTCTTCAGCAGAAGATCAAGTACGTTCCGGCCGACAAGCAGAACGGTGCCTTCTACGCTGTTCCGTGCGTGCTCCAGAGCAACCAGGGCGTGAGCTACCTGGGCGAGGGCGGCGGCGTTTCTGACCTGAATGACGCGATCAACGCGATCATGAAGGAGGCTCAGGTCAAGGGCAGCGAGCTGAACATCCGTGGCCAGCTGAGCTACAAGGCGCTCTCGCAGGCCGCGACGGCTGGTGCTCGCGCGTTCAAGAAGTCCTCCTCGTGGCTCGTTGAGGACATGGCGAACGTGTCGTTTACCCGCCTTGAGCTGTCGACCATCTACGGCCAGGTCGGTCTTGGCAAGGTCGAGAGCAACACCTCGACGGGTTCGGGCGCGTGCGACATCGTTATCACCGAGCCGACGTGGGCGACCGGCATCTGGGTCGTCCTTGAGGGCGCTCAGTTCGACTTCTGGAACTCTGCTGGCAAGCCCTGCACGGCCAAGCTGGTGAAGGTCAACTCGGACCTCCGCAAGCTGTCGTTCACGACTATCTCGGGCAATGAGACGCTTATCGTCGCTGGCGATGACGTCTACCCGAGGGGTGCGAAGGTGGGTACCGGAACCGCCGCGTCCAACTACAACGAGATGGCGGGTCTCTTCAAGCAGTACAACCCGGCCACCGTCGAGCTGTTCGGCATCACGCGCACCCCGTACACCCTGCTTCAGGGCAACGAGTACGCCAGCGTGGGCGAGATCAGCTCGGCCAAGGTCGTTCAGGGCGCGAGCCTCGCGGTTGACAAGGGTCTGATGACGGACGCCGTGTTCCTCTGCGGCACCAAGACCTTCGCGGACCTGAACGCCGAGAACATGGGCCTCCGCATGTTCGACAGCTCGTACTCGCCCGCTAAGGCCGAGAACGGGGCGCAGGCGCTGACCTACGACCACATCAACGGCAAGATCACGGTCATCTGCCATCCGTTCATCAAGAGCGCCGACGCGCTGCTGATGGACGCGAACGACGCGCTGTTCGTCGGTTCCAGCAAGCCCACGTTTGAGATTCCGGGCATGCCGGACCGCTTCTTCCGCCTCGTGCAGGACAAGAACGCGGTCGAGCTCCAGAACTATGCGGATCTCGCGGTGTTCGTCCACAAGCCGGGTCAGGGCGTCATCTACTCGGGCATCACGCACGGGTAGTCGGACCAAGGTCTGAGAATCGGCCCACCTTCCGAAAGGGAGGTGGGCCGTTTCGTTTGTCGAGGACCGTAAACAAGACCGACGAGGAGTTTCCCATGCCGCGTTACGTCCTTCCGAACGATCCGGCCCTGTCCGCCGCCAGCGTGACACCGAACGACTTGGCCGACCTTCCGAACTACTCGCGGATGCTGTACGTTGGTGTCGGTGGGTCCGGTAAGCATGTTCGCGTCACGACGCTCAACGGTCACGACGTGGTGTTCAAGAACGTGCCGACCGGCATGCTCACGGTGCAGGCCGTAAAGGTCTGGGCCAACGGAACGACGGCCACCGAGATTCTGGCGCTCTGGTAATCGAGGTCACCGATGGCATTTCCGCGCATTGAAATCTACCCTAGAGCACATCAACCCCTCGTCGGCGATGAGGACATGGTCATCTCTCAGGGTGGCGTACTGCGAAAAACGAACGCTCAATCCGTCGCGGACCTCGCGGCGCAGGGCGTGTTCGTCACCCTGGCCGGCGAACTGTTCGTTGCCAAGAACGGGTCGGACACTGCGGGAACCGGCTCGTTGTCAAGGCCGTTTGCGACCATCGGTGCGGCCCTGACCGCAGCTTCAGCCAACTACACGGCTACCGACTTTGTCCGCATCAACGTTTCCCCTGGCGAGTACCCTGCCGCCCTCTCTATCACTCGGCATCGTACGTTTATCGTTGGTTCCGACGTAACAGCTGAAAGTCGAGCAACCAAGATTGGCCCCGTGACCATCGACTGTGCTTCGGCGACGCAGAAGTACAATGACACGGTCGCGCTCGGAAACATGCTCATTGAAAGCAATCAGGCCCAGCCCGCGCTTAAGGTCACGGGAGCCGGTCTGTTTACGGTGGACGTGTCCAACGTCTACATCACGACCGGACAGGCCGCTCAAAACGCGGTGCTGTGTGACGCAAGTCATTCGGACAAGGTTCGCGTCTACTTGCGAAACTGCGTTGTGACCAAGCAGTCTTCGGCCAGTGCAGATGTCATGCGTTTTCGTCGAGGAGATATCCGAGTCGAGTCCACGCAAGTTTACGCCTCGATTTCTGGCACGGGTAACGGTATCGCTTTTGAAAACAACGCCGTAGGTCTTCTCGACCGTGTCCTCGTTGACATCTCAACGACCGGCGCGGCTGTTCGCGCAAACTTGGCTTTTGCGACGGCGTCTGCGCCCTTGGTCGTCTCAAACAGCAGCCTCGCATCAAGCGCCGTTGGGTCGCCGTGTTTACAGCTTGCCAACACGCTCAGCCTCGCAGCCCTTGTCTGGCAAACCATCTTCACCAAGACCCTGAGCGGCGCGGGGGAGTACGCCATCACCGGCACATCGAACGGAAGCACGTTGACGCTGTTGTCCGGCAACATGGCCTTCACAAGCAACAGCACCATCAACGGCGTGACGCGCGTGGGCATGACCATCGTCTAGAGGTTCTTCATGGCGTTTCCGCGCATTGAAATCTACCCAAGGGCTCACCAACCGCTGTCTGGCGACGAGGACTTGGTCGTTTCGCAGGGTGGCGTTCTTCGTAAGACCTCGACTGACTCCATTGCTGCGCTGGCGACGGGCGGCGGCGGTGGCGACGGAACAACGACCTTCGGTGGTGCTGCTTCAACCTTGCCCGCGGGAACAAGTGTTGGAATCGGTCCTTCCGGTACGCTCATTGAGTGTAAGGCCTCGGACGGCACAAGCATGCCCTCGTTTGTCGGGTTTTTGCTCGACCCGACCACGAACAAGGTACAGACGCAGGGTTTGTTCATCACAAGCGGATTGACGCCTGGAGCTTCCTATTTTGTGGGCAATAGCGGTGGCATCACGCTTACGGCCCCGACCGCATCAGGATACGCGGTTCAGTGCATCGGAGCCGCCTACACTTCCACCAGGCTGTTCGTTCAGCCAAGCATCATCATTCTCAATGACGGCTAAAAGTCCCAAGCCCAAGATTTCCAAGGACGCCTTGAAGCCGAAGGTGTCTTTGTCCGACCTGCCGCAGCCCAAACCCGTTGTGAAGCTGCTTGATGACGAGCATCGACAGCTCGTGACCGCCGCTCTAGAGGGCGAGGCGTCGAACGAGAGAGCCGCAAGACTGCGGCTGGAACGTCTTGTCTTGCTTGCGCGCATCGACCCAGAGAATCGCGTGCTCGCCCTTGAAAAGGCAGTCGCCGAGTGCGGCGAGCGACTGTCGAAGGCGGAAACAAGGCACAACGAGTGGATGAGCCGTGTGCGCGAGCGGACGGGCATCCAGACCGAATTCACGTTCGACTCCGAGACCGGGGTCATTACCACCGAGATTTCCTCGGGGCAGTAGGAGGCAGCAATGGCTAGCATCAAGAGTGTGTTCAGTGCGGGCGCGGGCAAGGTCAAGGAGATCGCTGGTCTGGCGTACAACGACGCCGCTGGTGGGTCGCTCGACGTCACTTTGCCTATCGTTTCGACGGCGGCAATCTCGGGTACGGACCTGACGGCTTCGGGTTTGGTCACGGGCGACACCCTCAACATCGGCGCGGCGACTACGGCGGCGGACGGCTTTGCCATCTCGTCCGACTCGGCTGGCGGCGGCGACAGCAAGCTCGCGACCGCGGGTTACGTTGACGCGCAGGTCAGCGTCATCGCCTCGGGTGTCTCGCTCCAGACTTTCACGGTCGATTCCGCGACGGGTCTGGCTGTGGGTAAGGTCGTCTGCCTTGCGTCGGGGACGAACGCTCCGCTGGCGCTTGCCGACAAGGATGCGGACCTCACTTCCAATGCCATCGGCATCATCAAGAGCATCGACACCCTCGACGTCACCGTGCAGCTCGACGCCGAGATTGCGGTTCCGAGCCTCGGCGGTCTGGCTTCGGTCGGCGAGCCGGCGTTTGTGGGCGATAGCGGCGCGATCCTGCCCTACAGCTCGCTGGCTTCGGGCGACTTCGCCACGCAGGTCGGGTACGTTTCCGATGTGGCGGGCAAGAAGATCGTGCTCGTCCTCAAGACCTTTGGCGAGCTGGCCTAGTTCCATCAACTCGTGACCTAGCGCAGCGCCCCTCGGCCTTATGGTCGGGGGGCGTTCGCGTAAACAAGACCGTCGAGGAGTTCTCATGTCCAAGCCCGTCCTTCTCTCCGGTGGTAATGGCAAAGCGTCGGAGCTTGCCGGTACGAACGACAACGACGTCCTGACATGGGATTCGGTGCTGGACGGAGGGTCTTGGAAGTCGGCACCTGGCGGCGGCGGAGGAGGACCCCCTACCGGAAACGCAGGGGGTGACCTTTCGGGAACGTACCCCAATCCAACCGTTGCCCAGATTCAGGGTTTTCCTGTTTCAACAACCGATCCGACCGTGGGCAAAATTCTTCAGTTTGACGGTACGGAGTACGTTCCTGCCAACATTCCGCAGGGAGGGTCCGGCGGGGGTGGCGTCACCTACTTCTTGAACAAGGGAACGGCTCGTAGCGGCGGCAATCTTCCGGCAAACACCTATCAGCTTGGTCGTACAGCAGAAACCGGACAGAATAACGTCGCTCTGACGAATCTTGCGACGGGGTCTTGGACCCGCGTTGGCGGGTTCGTGACGGACGCTAGCGACCCGTCAATCACGAGCATTCCCGCAGGTCTGTGGGACTTTAACGTTTGGGCCGACACTACGGCAGCAGCCAATAACCAGGCGTACATCCGTTTTCGCCTATACGCCTACGACGGTTCGACGAACCCCGAAGCCGGTACGTTGCTTGCCGAGACGGACAACATCTTCCTGTACGACAAGGGCGTCATCGCGCAGTACATCGCGTCGATGCTCATTGCCGGCGGAACAACGCTGGCTTCGACGAACACGCGCTTGTACCTGCTCTTTGAGGCGCGGGCTTCAATAAGCAACCGAAACCTCACGGTCTACTTCGGCGACTCGACGCCGACGCACACGCACACGACCGTTCCTTCGGTCGCTGGAACGGGCATCGTTCATGTGGTCGACGGTGTGGTTCAGTCCCCGGCCTCAGCCGTAACCCTTTCGTCGAACACCACAGGCGGAGACGTTACCGGCGTCCTTAAGCTCGCTAACGGCGGTACGGGCGCGGCTTTGACGGTCGCGCCAGGCGGCGCGGTTTACGGTGCGAGTTCTACAGCGTTGGGCGTGACCGCGGCGGGTGTCGCCGGTACGGTGCTCGTAAGCGATGGCGCGTCGGCCCCTTCGTTCACAACCATCGGCGGTACGGCTTTTGGTTCGCAGACCGCAAAGTACGTTCTTGCGGCTCCGTCAGGATCGAGCGGAAATCCGAGCTTCCGCCAGTTGACGACGTCGGACATCACCAGCTTCTCGTCAAATGCCGTGACGTCCCTTGCCGGTACCGCGAGCCAAATCCTCGTGAACGGAGGAACGTCTGCGGTTGCGGGCGACGTGACGCTGACGCTGCCGCAGTCCATTGCCACCACGAGTTCGCCTACCTTTGTCGGTCTCACCCTGTCTAACGCAAACGGTCTTTCCGCAGCCAATGGCGGCACGGGAATGAAATCGTACACGATTGGCGACATCATCTACGCCAACGGAACGTCATCGCTCAACAACCTTCCGGCTGTGGCGACGGGCAATTCGCTGATTTCGGGTGGCGTCAACACGGCTCCAAGCTGGGGCAAGATCGGCCTGACCACGCACGTCTCGGGGACACTGGCCGTAGGAAATGGTGGTACGGGCGCAACGACTCTGACCGGCTACGTCAAGGGAAGTGGCACGAGCGCGTTTACGGCCTCTGCAACGATTCCTGTGGCAGATGTGACAGGTGCCGCACCCCTGGCATCGCCTACGTTCACGGGTACGGTAACGATTCCGGCGGGCGCGAGCATCGCGGGCTACCTTACGACGACCAGCGCAGCCTCGACCTATGCCCCGCTCGCGTCACCTACGTTGACAGGCACTCCGACCGCTCCAACCGCATCTACAAGCGACAGTTCAACGACCATCGCTACGACTGCCTTCGTCAAAAATCAGAACTACCTGACCTCAATCCCCGCTCAGCCCTACGACATCTCGGGCGAGGTTGTGGGTACGCCGACCACGGGCGCGACCATCCTACGGTTCGTGGCCGCTCGAACGTTTACGCTCGGAGGTACGGCTCAATTTGCTTGCACGACGGGTCCTACCTCGACCGCCACGTTTACGGTTTCCGTTGCAGGTGTTTCCAAGGGGACCGTCACCATCGCGACAAGCGGCACTTCGGGAACTGGAACCATCACATCGACCTCGGTCACCGCAGGCCAGACCGTCACGGTCGTCGCGACGACACCGGCTGCTATCGTCGATGTGTGGTTCACCCTGCCGGGGACGGTGTAGCGCATGCCGCTTCTTCGAGTGCATCGAGCGTCTTTTCCCTCGACCGGCAATCTTGATTGGATGATCACGGTCACGGGAACATACGCTTGCGGGAACACGCCGCAGCAGTTCGATCTTTCAAGCGCATCGCTGACCGCAGGCCGTTGGGTCATTTTGCGAGCGAACGCAATTACCGGATGGGCAGGAGCGACAATTACGCCGCCCTCGGGCCTGACCGTGTACAGCGTAGCGTTAGAAGATGTTGTTTATAGCGGGACCACTTACAAGTGCGTGGTTGTCACGCTCGTCTGAGCGAAGGGAGATGAGCGATGGCTGTTCGATACTTTGACCTCAACGGCGCAACGGCCGGCTTTGGCACGTTGACAGGGGCATGGAATACCAGTTCAGCGTTCTGGTCTACATCTTCGGCTGGAACAGCGACTCCTGCTGCGTACACGTTTACGAGCGCAGACAGTGCCAACTTTGGTTTTTCGGGAACGACAGCAACCGCCGGGACTGCAACAATTGCAAATGCAGTTACCGTTACGCTCAATAACATCACAACGGCCAATCTTTCGGGGCTGCAAACAATTGCGCGGACGGGAACAGGTGCTTTAACCATAGCAGGAACATCGCCAAGCATTACCGCCAATTCGGCAGGCGGACTGACGATATCTGCGCCCATTGGAGGAACGACTGCTTGGACCTCAAACGGTTCAGGCGTATTGACCTTGACTGGCGACAACACCTTTAATAACACCGTTACTGTTTCCGCCGGTACGCTCAACGCCAACTCAGCCACGGCTCTCGGTACGGACACAAGCAGCGTTACGCTGACTTCAGGAGCGGCACTCTCAATTGGCGCGGCACTCAACTACTCGACGCGCAACTGGTCTATTGGCGGTACGGGCGCTACCGGCGTTGATGGTGGTTCTGTCATCCTTGCCTACGCAGGAACGGTAAAGATCGGAAGCTCGATTGGGGCGACCAATAACACCTACATCCGCGCCACGGCCGATGGTGCGGGTTTGTCGTCCAACATCTCTTGGTCGTCCGGTTTGAGCGGTCAAGGTTTGCGTCTTGGAGCCGCCACAGGAACGACGGCTACGTTCTCGGGCGCGATCAGCGTCAGCAGCGGCACGCTGGTTGCGCTTCTCTTCGGACGCAGCAACAACCCAGATCTCGGAACTGTAGTTCTTACAGGCTCCAACACGTTCGCGGCTCCTACGCAAATTGATTACGGCACGCTTCGAATCAGTTCAGATGCTAACCTTGGAACCGCGCCGGTAGCGGAAACAGCTGCGTATCTCGTTATCGGCGGAAGCACGACGCTGGCAACAACAGCCAACTTCACTCTCAGTGCAAATAGAGGCATCGCTCTCGGGCCGTCAACAGGCAGTGGAACCGGCACCACCGATGTTGCGAACGCAACGACGCTGACTTACGCGGGCATCATCGCAAACAACGGCACGGGAACGGGTAATCTTGCCAAGACAAACACCGGCACACTCGTTCTGAGCGGCGCGAACACCTTCACCGGCACCGTCACCGTCTCCGCCGGTACGCTCAACGCCAACTCGGCTACGGCTCTCGGCGCGGCGTCGAGCACGGCGGCAATCTCAGTCGCGAGCGGGGCCACGCTGTCGCTGGGCGCGGCGCTTGACTACTCCTCACCAGGGCGAACGACGACTATCAACAGCACGGGCGTCTCGACCGGCGGCGCGCTGATCCACAATTACGCAGGCGCGGCGAACATCGGCTCGATCACCCTCGGCTCGGCGAGCTACGTTCGCGGTACGGCGACAGGCACCTCAACACTATCCAGCAGCTTCACGAATGCGGGCTTCGCGTTGACCACAGGCGCGGCATCGGGAAACACGCTCACACTTACGGGCGGCATCAGCGGACTCGGCGGCCTCGTCATCGGCAACAGTTCGTCGGACACCGGCACGGTCGCTCTCACGACGGCAAAGACCTATCAGGGCAACACAACGCTGTCTTACGGCACGTTGTCGGTCGGCAACGCAGGCGCGCTGGGTAGCGTCGGAAGCCTTGCCTTCAACGGCGGTACGCTTGATGCCTCTGTATCTGGCCTCACTATCGTCAATGCGTTTACACTCCCATATGGTGTTTTGTATTTTGCTGGAACAAACTCAATGGAGTTGTCAGCAAACATTAACATCGGTTCGGGTACACCCAGCATCCGCGTTTCTGCTTCGACGCTTACGCTCTCGGGGCTTATTAGCGGGTCCGGCGGTAGCCTTGATGTTTCTGGATCAAGCTCTGGCACCTTGCGGCTGCTAAATGGGTCAAACAGCTACAGCGGCGGAACGGGAATATACTCTCCTGTATCGTTTGCAAACGGAGCACTTGGCTCAGCGGGTTCGATTACGCTGGTAAACAGCTCGCTGAAATGGGACTCAGGAAATACTCAAGATGTTTCCTCTCGTTTGATTTTGAGCAGCATTTACGCGACGTTTGATGCAGGAGGCAATGCTAGAGTTCCTTTTGCATCTGCTTTTGGCAATAACGCCACTACCGACATTCATACGAACGGAACGGCAACGGGAGGCCAGACCGGGGTTATTGATTTTCGAGGTGCAAACACGTTTACAGGCGATGTGTGGGTCGACACGGGCTCTCTATGGGCGGCAGGCAGTGCGGCTCTGGGTCCAAATCGAGCCAGCACTGTTCGCATCGCGTCCGGTGGAAGTCTGACGATTTACAGTCTGTCCGCTGCTCTAGACTACAGCCTTTTGACGATAAACTTGCGCGGAGCAGGTAACAGCACGGACGCCGGAGCGCTCGTTCTTTCAAACGCCTACTCAGTCAACATGGGTAGCATTGTGTTACAGGAAGACGCGGCCATTTTGGGCCGAATGACGGCGGCGCTTACAAGTGGCGTAGACCTTTCGGGACGAACGCTTACCCTGAGGTCAACATCCGTAAACAGCACCTTTATTCAGGGAAACATTACTAGCTCGTCGAGCGGAAGCCTTGTCGTTGGCGGTGGAACGTACACCGGAACCGTGAAGCTGACGGGAACAAACACACACAAGAACGGCACTACAATCAGCACGGGTACTTTACAGGCTGGGTCTGTTCAAGCTCTAGGCACGGTAGGCACCGTGAGCCTTTCGTCAGGGGCCACGCTCCAGACGCTCACGTCGGGGTTCAGCGGCCAGAACGGCAAGCTGACCGTGGCCGCGCTCAACAACGCCTCTGGCGGCACCATCAAGATTGGCGGATAACCGGCGCAACGCGCCCGAAAGGTAGGAACACATGGCACTTCAGATTGCACTCCTCGCCGAGGATACGCTCGTCGGCACTCACTGTCCTGAGAGCTACGTCAAGGTGGAGTTCGTCCGCGCGTTCAAGGGCGAATCGCTCCTCTGGGTCAACTGGTACGCGGACGCGACCGCTCGCGCGGACATGAAGCAGCCGGTCAAGCAGCGCGAGTACACGGCCCCGACCGCTGACCTCGTAAGCGCGAACATCATCGCGGCCTCGTACACCTGGCTCAAGGCGCTGCCCGAGTTTGCCGGCGCGGTGGACATCTAGCCGTGGGTAGCGGATTCAAGCCTCCCGCCTCGGCGGCAGCGGCAGCAGCCCACGGTCTGGAACTTCGACGCAAGTGGGGCCGAGGCGGGACTCCTGTCGGAGTGGCGAGAGCAAGAGACCTGTCGAACGGGTCCGAGGTGTCCCGTGAGACCGTGGGCCGCATGGCCGCGTTCGCACGGCACCTCGGTCAACCGGAATCCGACCCGCCGGACGGCGGACCTTCAGCTAGGGCCATCGCCATCAAGTTGTGGGGCGGAGCGTCCGGTGTAAACTGGGCAAAGGCCAAGATGAACGCCATTCGTCGCCTCAAGAAAGGGGACTGACCGTGCCTTACAAGAGCAAGAGCCAGCAGAGATTCATGTACGCCGCCGAGGCCAGAGGGGACGTCGAGCCGGGGACTGCGGCTCGTTGGTCTCACGAGACGAAAGACATCAAGGGTCTTCCCGAGAAAGTGAAGTCGGCCAAGAAGGCGGCTTATGCTAGGATGCGTCGAACCGGCGGCAGCGAGTCGCCGTAACTCAAGGAGTACACCATGACCATCGAACAGTTTCTCGCCATCGTTGGGGCCATCGTCCCCGTGTTCTCGGCCATTGCATCGGCACTCAACCAGCGCGCCCGCACGACCGAGGCCCCTTCGGCCAACCTGGCGAAGGCTCAGGTCATCGTAAACACGCTGGCACTGAACCTTGACAAGGTCAAACAGGCCGCTGCTCTTTTGAAGGCAGCGAAGTAAACAAGGCACAACGAGGAGTCGAACATGAACCCGATGGACGTCAAGAAGAAGGCGCTTGGAGCCGTCAAGGGCTACGGACGCGAGGGCATCGGCGAGATGCTCAAGAAGAGCTACGGCAAGCCGGCCGTGTCCATCAGCGTCGAGACCGTACGCCCGATGGGCAAGCACACCGGCATGTCCGAGGAGGCTGAAGGCGAGGGCGACCTGTCTCCCGAGATGCTGGCCAAGCACGAGGGCGGCGAGTCGACGCCCGAACTGAAGAAAGAGGGCGAGTACGGCATGGAGGAGTCTCCCGAGGAGCACGCCATGTCGGACGGGTCCATGATGAAGGACTCGGAGATGGGCAAGGGCGAGTCGAAGATCACTCCCGAGCTGCTTGAGATGCTTCTCGCGAAGTTGGGGAAGTAGCCCATGGCCTCTGCCGATTACACGCTGGCGAACATGGTCGCTGACGTGCGTCGGCGAGCCATGATTCCCAACTCCACTCAGGTCCTGACGAACGCCGACATCACCGGCTTTCTGAACGACGAGATGTGGGAGTACATCGTTCCGATGCTCATGACGACGACCGAGGAGTACCTCGTCGTCGCCAAGGACCTTGGCACGCCCACGAGCACTGAAATCGACCTGACCGACGAGGTTCTGTTCCCCGGTCTTGTCGGCCTCAAGGTCCGTGACGTCCAGCTCGCTTCCATGAACGCCTGGGTATCTCTGCCCCGCATCGAACCCGAGTACGAGGCTCAGTTCCTCGCGTCGGGTACGGTGCAGGGCTATCTGTTCCGCGGGTCGAAGATTTTCCTCATCCCCGTGAACCAGACCCCGAACGCGAAGCTTCGCATCCTCTACTACAAGCGGCCGGATGCGCTTGACTACGACCATCCGACCGTCAAGCCGCAGATTCCATTGGACTTGTGCCCGCTGCTCATCCAGAGGGCTGTGTATCGTTGCCTTGACGCCATCGGCGACGACCGCGCGGAAGCGGCCGCTGCGTCGGCCGAGCGGACCCGTGTGACGTGCATCCAGCTCATCTCGCCGCGCGGTGAGGGTTCGGCTCGTGTGGTCATCAACTACTTCGGTCCCGGTTGGACCTATCGTCGCCGCCCGTATTACATGCGGTAGGCGGAGGCCCCATGGCCGGCATCTCTACCGTACTTTCCGCTCGTGGACTCGTCACCTCGGCCAACAACCTTGGCGCAACGGAACAGGGCGCTTTGGTCGAGGCCGACAACGTCGTCATTCGGTTTGCCGACATCATCGAGCCGAGGCGTGGTCAGGTCAAAATTGAGGCTCTTGTCGATTATCCCGAGAGCTACGCAGAGGGCGACTACCTTCGCCAGATCATGCCGTTTGTCGACTCGCAAGTGTTCAACACCCACGACGGCAAACTGGCTGATTTGGCAAACATCGCCAACCCCTACGAGGGAACTTGGTTCTCAGCCGACTACGGAGCCGAAGACAGCCGGATGAAGTCGACCGTTGCTAAGCAAAACCTGCACATGGCAACGAACAAGGGCATGTACGTCCTTGAATCGCTGACGTCGCAGCCCCGAGCCAGCGGCTTGCCGGTGCCTCCCGATCCCACGGTTCAACCCGTTACTGCGTCAGCAGGCTTTCTTGCGGATACAAATCGCTGCGGCTACAAGGTCGTGTACGGACGAACGGACATTCACGGAGCCAAGAACTACTACCTTGGCCCACCCAGCTATCCGGTCGTCGTTCTGAATACGACCGGAGGATTAGCCAACGTCCGCCTGACCATCCGAACGGATGTCCTGCCAACGAGCACGACCGACCCGACCAAATTTGCGGACGGTCTGTTTGTTCAGATCTACCGAACGGTGCAAGTTGCCCCCGGCATTCCGAGCGTCGGCGACAACTACCTTCAGGTCTTTGAGCAGCCTCTCGGTGGTGCGGATTTTGTCTCGACCATCAGCATCACCGATTCGACGCCTGACGCCTTCATTGAGGTCGGAAGCACGGGCGACGCCCTTCCGCTTTACACGAACTCGGACTCGGAAGGCCCGACCCAGCGCAACGACACGCCTCCGTATTCGCGGGATGTGGCGACGTGGCAGTCCCGTACCTGGTACGCGCAGACCACGAACCTGCATTCATTGTCCATCAAGCTCTTGGGCGTGGGCGGCGGAGGGACGGAAGCGAACGGTGTAACGGGTCTTCGAGCGGGTGACGTCGTCATCATCGACGGTGTATCGTTTACGGGTATCGGCTCAGGTTTTCCGTTGCCCGGTAGCTTCCTCGTCTACACGTCAGGAAACCCAACCGAAAATATCCTTGTGACCGCTCGAAATTTGGTCAATGCGGTCAACATCTACGCTATTGCCAACCCGTCATTTACCATCAACGCCTTTTTGACGACCGGCGATGCCGTTCCGCCGACCATCTTGCTGGAGCGGGACACCTACCCAAATAACACCGTCTTCTCAGTGACGTTTAAGACGCAGACCAGCAACGTAGACGTCGTTTCCGCACCCAACGTTTTTGGAAAGCGCCAAGTAACAACGGTTCAAGATCACCGCCTGATCGTCGGCGATGTGGCGACGTTCGTTCTTGATGTTCCCCACGCACCCACACAAACGTTCGTGGTCGAAGCTCCTGTTACGGACACAACGTTCTGGATCACCGACTCCGCTACGCTGACCTACGACTACGTTTACCGAGCCTACGGCGAAACGGCTTGGAACCCCGCGCTTCCGAGGACCGGAACGGCGGTATCGTCAAATAACGACGACGCACCGAACCGGCTGTGCTTCAGCAAGATTCAGGAGCCGGAGTCCGTTCCCCGCTACGTCAACTCGCTGGACATCGGCACTCCGGGCAAGAAGATTCTTCGCATCCAGCCGATGCGGGATCAGATGCTGGTGTTCAAGGAAGAGGGAACCTACGTCGTCTATGCCGACGAGCCGTACTCCGTGGCCCTGCTCGACAACACGGTCCAGCTTCAAGCCATCGACACGGTCTCGGCCGTAGGCTCGACGGTCTTCGCACTCGTGGACGACGGTGTCGCGGCCTTCACCGAATCGTCCATTCAGCCGACGAGCGTGGTTATCCAGAACCAGCTCATGCCGTACCTCGGGTCGCTCGGTCGTGACTCGACAGCGGATGCTTACGGCATCGCCCATGAATCGGACCAGCTTTTTTCGTTGTGGATTCCCGCGATCCCCGGACAGGCGTCGTGTCCAGCAAAGACCTTCGTCTACGGTCTTCGAGGAAACGCTTGGACTACATGGTCATTTCCGACCGCTCAAGACCGTACCTGCGGCAGGGTCGATCCGTTTTCTGACACACTGTACCTTGGCGTCAACGATGGGGACGGTGCCATCTTCAAAGATTTGCACTCGTCGCGTCGATCAGACTACGTCGACCTCGAAGAAGACCCCATTCGAACGACCGTGACGTGGGCCACTCACGTCTTCGGTCAACCGGCGGCGACCAAGCAGGCCCGTGAGATGCACATGCATTTCAAGCAGGCCGACTTCAACACAGGGACCCTGACCTTCAAGGTCGACAAGAATACTATCCCTGCGTCCGGTCCTACGCCCATCACGCCGGGGTCGGTTTACTCGGTGGACAAGTTCATCGGCCCTTGGGAGCAGCCTCAGCAGTTCCGCGTCCTCGTCCCGCAGGACGCCCAGCGAGGGGCCTATTTCACCTTCACCTGGTCGACAAACGAGGCCAAGGCATATTGGGCGCTCAACGGCTTCTCGACCGTCTACGAGAACACGTCCGAGCGGACAAACACCGTCCGCACATAAACAAGCCCGAGGAGAGGTAAGCCATGCCCCGTTTTACGAACCACATAACCTACGTCTACGACAACGTGACCAACCTGAACTGGAAGGTCTCTCCGAACAACCGGATGCTTTGGCGCGAGGCCGAAGCCGGTATTCCGCCCGGCTGGCGCATTCCGACCCTCGACGAGATGCAGAGCTTGATTGCCGGTCAGAAGGACAATCTCGCCGAGTGCAACGCCGCTTTTGGCGAAGGTCATCTTCCGACCGATTGGTTCTGGGTCCACAAGCTCAACGCTGCGGGTGAGGAGCAGGGTTCGCCAGGTGCCTTCGCGGCGTACTTTGTATCGATGGGCTTTACGCCCATCAACCGTCGCATGGAACGCGCTCTTTGCCGGTACGTTCAGACCAACTAGCTGGAGGTCCGTGTGGCGAAGCCTCCCATCCTCGGCCAGCTTCGCGTGGACATGCTGCGTGATGTACCGGAGGAAATCTCTCCGGTCCTTCAGCAGATGTTCTACGCCCTGAACCCGTTTATTCAGGCTACAAAGGGCGCTCTTGCCGGTAAGCTCGGGTGGGAGAACTTCCGAGCGGTCAAGAAAACGGTCGAGGTGGCTTCGCTGCCGTATACGTTCACGGTTCCCGAGCTTCGAGGTAACGTGTACTGGGTGACGGTCGCTCAGGCTTTCGACCTGTCTCAGAAGTCGGTTCCGTCCATCATCCCGCCTCGGGTGGCTTGGACGACGAGCGTGGTTCGCGGTGTTCCGGCCATCACCGTTACCGACGCTTCGGACTTCGACACGGCGAAGAAATATCGATGGAACTTGCTCGTGACCTCGTGACCTTAAACAAGGTCCAGTGAGGTAGCGCATGGCATCCTTCCCCATCAAAACCGATCCGATGTCGTCGCTCTCGGGCTATTTCCAGATGCGTCAGCCCCGAGCGGCGGATATGCAGCCGAGCCCGCCGCAGTCGTCCGGCTTCAGCGCACCCTCGGCCACCGAGAGTGCGTTCCATGTCCTCGCGTCCAATCCGCCGGATACGACCAAGAGCGCGACGTTCTCGACGCCCGCTCAGCCTCGGCCTATCGCCTACGCTCCGCAGCCTCCGCAAGCGAGCACGTTCGCGCCGGCACCGGTCAGTTCCCAGACCATTCAGGATCAAGCCGCCGGACGTGAGCAGCGTACCGCAAAGCAGGTCTCGCCTTCCCGTTTCAGTCAGGGGATGTCGAAGGACTCGACCCAGCCCGCCTATGCCTCGGCCGGTGACTCGGTTCCCAAGGGCGGCAAGGGCGGCACGGGCTTCACAAGCTTCAATCAGTACTTCGGAGCCAACGCGCCCGCAGCCGAGGCCATGACTCCGCTGACGACCGCCCCTACCGGATGGAGTTCGGCAGACGCTTTCAACGCAATGTTGAGCTATCCTGCTGAACAAAGGCAGGCCGAACAGATGCGTCAGCAGGCAGAACAGCGTGCAGCGCAGAATAAGGCTGCGTTCGCGCAGCAGCAGGCCGCGGCGCAGGCTCAGCGTGAAACTCGCGCTCGTTCCGTCGCTGAGCAAGGTCGTGGTCCTGAAGCGCAGCAGATGCGGGCGGAAGAACGTCCTGATACGCGAAAACAACAGAGCGAACGTCGAGGCTCGCGCTTTGACGACTACTTCGTCGACTAGGACACACCCATGCCTGTCATTCTCGGAATTCTCGGAACGGCCATCGTCGGGTCCATCATTGCTCAGGGCATGAACGACGCCGACACAGCCAAGGCTCTCCGCAACGCTGTGGCGCAGTACAAGCCAGAAGCTCTGGCTCAGGTTGATGAATACCTGAAGCAGCCGCTCGCCATCTCGTCGCTCCGTGCGGAGACCGAGGCCCCGGAAGCCGTGGCCGCGCAGAAGAACGCACTTCAGAAGCTTCAGCAGGTTACTGAGAAGGGCTACACGGCCGAGGAGCAGGCGGCGCTGAACCGGATTCAGCAGCAGTCCGCCGCTCAAGCCGCGCAGCAACAGGCCGCTCTCAAGTCACAGATGGCTCGTCGTGGTGTCGCCGGTACGGGACAAGAGCTGGCGATGAACCTCGCCAACCTTGGCCAGCAGTCCGCAAATCAGTATCAGGCCGGTCTTGACGTCGCCGCTCAGGCACAGCGTCGAGCGTTCCAAGCGATGCAGGCACAGGGCGGTCTTGGAAGCCAAGTGCGTCAGCAGGCGTACGGCGAGGCCGAGCGACGAGCCGGTGCGTTGGATGAGAAGAATCGCATTGCCGGTCAGCGGCGGTTCGACGTTCTTGACCGCTCGCTCAATGCTACGACGGGCATGGAAGCGAACGTCAACGAACTTGAAAACCGCAAGTGGGGCAAGACCGGCGAAGTGGCCACGGCCGCAGCCAAGGGCGTTCTCACGGGCTGGAAGTAGGAGACGACAATGACTCTCGACACGATGCGCCGCCGTTTTGCTCTGGACGAAGAGGCTTCGGTCGAGGGCGGGATGTCCCCGACGACGACCGAAGAGCAGTTGGCTCAATTCGCGACCATGGACGCGCAGGAAGAAGCCAACGCTGCGGGTCAAGGCGCGAGCGTCGATGACCTGCGCTTTGCCAAGAGGCAGAAGCAGCGCGAGCAGGAATACTTTGATGCTTACGGCATGCCAATGGAGACGAAGTCCTTTGTTCAGGTACCTCCGTCCATGCGCTCGCCCAAGATGAAGGCCGATAATAGCGAAGCGTTTGCTGCTATGGCCCCTATGGCTGAACGACTCATGGCTTCTCGTAAGCAAGGTCTTCCGGAAATGAGTGCAGACTTCGTTTCCCTTCAGAAGACTATGTCGCCTGGCTCGTTTACCTCTCCAATTCCCGTTGCCCGTCCGGCAGCTCGGGATGGATTAGACGCCGAGCCGGGGGTCATCAAAACCACGATGCCTGCGGTCGATGCCGCTAATCCCGCAGGCAAGGCCGGTCAGCCGACCGATACCCTGAAGCCTCCTGCGCCGCCGACGTCGAGTGCTGGTGGCGACGATACCGAACTATCGGACCTTCGTAGGCGGCTCGGCTTTCAGCAAGCCTTTGAAGGTCTTGGATCTGCGGCTTCGGGCAAGAACCTCTACACGGACGGTGGGATTCTTGCCGACCGCATGAAGCAGATCGAGGCTCTGAGGGCGAAGAAGGCTCAGGCCGAAGAGGACCGTGCACTAGAAGCGAAGACCTGGGGCGCGTCGAACCGTGGAACGCTTGCAGGGTACATTGCTCAGTTCAAAGACCGACCCGAGGTTGTCGCAGCGCTCAAGGCCATGGAACCAGCAGCGGATACGACCAAGCCCGGTGACTTCAATCGGAACGTCATCGGTGCCATCACAACGCCGGGTAAGGTTGCGGGAATGGAAGCGGGGGTCGCAAAGACCAACGTACAGATTCCCGACATTCAAGCGGGGACCGCAGGCAAAGTCGCCAAGACCGCTGAAATTGGTCCCGAAGGCGAAAGCAAGCGCAAGCTCCGCGCTGCACAGGTCGCCAAAATCTACAAGGACATGGAACTTGCGGGCACGAAGCTCGCCATCGACGAGCGAAAGACTATTGAACAGGCTCAGCAGTCCAAAGACCCGTACAAGAAGCTGGAGAGCTTGAACACCATCGCGGACAAGAAAGAGTTCGGCGGATTTACGACACTGGCCGGTGACCTTGGAGACCTTGAGCGTGCGGCCCCTGGCTTTGTGACGAGAGGCGAGGTTCCTGAATGGCTGACCCGCGAGCAGCAGCTTCTTGGACAGAACTGGCCCACCTCGACCGACCCTCGCGTTGTTGATTTCCTTGCCGCCTACGGCAAGGTCGCGAACGAAGAGCGGCATCGGCAGTACGGCAGCGCCCAGACGGATGGCGAGCTTCGCGCCTTTATGCAGCAGCTCAATGCTAGTCCTCTGTCTGCCGGTCCGCAGGTGCTCGCGCAGCAGGTCAAGCGTTTCGGTCAGGCGGCAGGACGTGTCGCCAAGGGTCGTTTGACTCGGTACAACAACGTCTTTGGTGCAGAGAACGTGGACACGGTCTTCGCTCCTGAGTGGAAACCGCTCTTCGACGCAGGAGGCGTGTTCGCGGCACAGGGGTCGCCGTTCGTAGCAACTCGGGCTCCTGCGGCAGCAGGCGGCATTCCCGAAGCGGCGACCGTGACCATCAAGCGCAAGGTCGGCGGCAAGATCAAAATCGTTCCCGCTGTAGACAGAGCCAAGTGGCTTGCAAACCCCGATTTTGAAGAGGCCAAGTGATGGCGACCTTGGATGAAGAGTTCGACGCGCTTCCTGACGCACCCGTAGGTAAATCGTTGAATGACGAATTTGACGCCCTGCCGGACGCTCCTGTTCCCGCCCCCACGCTTACCGCGCCTCGCACCAAGACCCCGCTCACGACGGCCATCGGTCGGAGCGTGGCTGAGGCCGTGCCGTTTGCTCCGCAACTGACCGGCGTCACGGAACAGGGCATCGCTGAGGCTCGTCAGGACCGTCCGTTTACGACCGCCGCTACGCGAGCCGCAACGACGCTCGGCGAGTATGCCGGAGCGGCACGTCTTGGTGGTCCGGTGGGCATGGGTCTTCTTGCGGCAGCACAGGAAGCCAGCGGTCTTCAGCGTGAGGGCAAGCTCGACTTCACGGACCCGATGACCTACGCCAAACTAGCGGGAGCCGGGGTTCTTGGTGGTGTCATTCCCAAGGCTTTCGGTTTTGCCGGCAAGGCTGCGGAAGCAATTGCTCCCGAGGCCGCGACCCCAGCACTTGCGGCTGGTGCGAGGCGCGTCGGTCAGGCATTTATTCGTACGGCCACGCCGGCCGCGCTCGCGGTTCCGCAGGTCTCGACCTTGCTCTCGCCTGAGACGGATACCAGCGGACAGGTAGAAGCTCTCGCGAACCTTGGATTGCTCGGGTCAATGCCTGTGCTCGCCGGTCGTCGAGGCGCGGCTCGCATGGGCGCAGAGCGAGCTGGGTCCATCGCTGAGCAGGCTGAAATGCAGGGCCGAAACGTCATCGCCGAGGGCGAGACCAAACGAGGCGAGACGGCCATCGCATCACAAGCGGGCAAGGAAGCCGAACAAGCCATTTCTCAGCGGCAAGAAGCAAACAAGCGCGCTCGTCGTGAGGTCTCTTTTGAGCAGAGTATCGACCTTGCTGCGGACAGGTTGAAGGGTGGCGCACAGAAGGCTCTTGCTACGGTTCAGACCGAACTGGCAAACCAGCAGCAACTGATTCAGGCTCTTGAAAACGCGACCGACCCGAGCCTTCTTGGCTGGCGAGCTAAACAGTTTCAGGACATGGCCAACCGCCTCAACTCCTACGAGGCGTCTTGGAATCGCGAGTATCCCGGCCAGCCGCTGCCGCCTGAGTTTGATTCCGTGCGATCCAAGCTGGATCAGTCGTTGATGCGAAACACGCAGCTTCTTGGCTCTAACGCGACAGAGAACTTCCTTGCGGATCCAGATGCCAAGTTCGCTGAGTATCAGGCGCGTAAAGTGGCTGATGGTAAGACCAAAGAAGCAGATATCCTTCAACGACTCAACAACGCCCTTGTGTTTGCCAACAAGGACTTCAACGCCGAAGCTCGATCACAGGCCGTTGCGCGTAAACCGCAGATTGATGACGCTCGACGCGGGTCCATCTACGCAAAGTACGGCTTGGCAGATCCCGGTCCGCAAGCCCCTTTCGCGTCTCCCGTACTTGCGGAGAGCCTTGCGGATGTTTCGCGAGGCATATCTTCGGCTCCGACAAGGAGGGGGGAGCTAGCAGACATTTACCGGCAGCAAGGCCTTCCTTCCGGCATGTCTGAGGCTGACATCCTTCGCGCCGCCAACGTCACGCCAGCCGAAGCCGCTCGTTTGCTTCAAGAGCAGAGGGTCGCGGCCAAGAATGTGGCGGAGTTTGGTACTCCGACCCCCACCGCTTCGACGCAGCGGCGCATGGACCTTGAGAGCACGGGCCGTGCGATGCGAGAGACGGTCGTTCCGTCGTGGCTCCGCGGCGGTGTCATCCTTCGTGGTCTGGGTGGCCGTATCTTTGGCTCCGACGTCATTCCGCAGACGCTGCCTGAGTACGCTCGGTGGACCTCGCCCACAAAGTCGACCGAAGCTCGGATGCAGACCCCCTTCGAGGCCCTTGAAATCGCCGGAGCCTTTGAGCGTTTGTTGAAGGCCGATACGGCCGTGGACAGCAACTACCGCAAGTTTGTCGAGCGCAATCCTGGAGCGACTTGGCTCTCGTATCTGCGTGCAAACCCCGTTGTCGCGGCCAAGGTGGAAGCGGAGCGGAAGGCTACTGCCGCTCCCTAAAACAAGCCCCATGAACCTCTCTATCACCTAGTGACGACACCATGCCCACGCCCAACGCTCACCCGCCCATGGACGCCCTTCGACAGTGGTGGCCGATACTTCTGAGTGTGGTGATGGGTCTGACGGGACTCGGGGCGATGTGGGCGAACACGAACAGCCGGTTCGATACGCTTGAACAGCGCGTGGCCGGATTGGAACTGGACCGGCAGCACGAGCGCGAGGCGATGGTCAAGGTGCTCGACGCCATTCAGCGCACCGACCGAAGGCTCGCCCTGTGGATTTGCAGTCAAGACCCCAAAAGGTGCGCGGAGTAACTGATGACGATGGACTGTCCGAAGTGTTGGGGCAAGAGCAAGACCTGCGTTCGCTGCGGCGGGGACGGTAAGTGTCCTGACGTCCAGCTCAGCCCCCACTTTCGCTTGAGCGAGCTGCTGGCGTCGAACACCGCCAAGTCGAAGGGTCTTGACAACGACCCTTCGGCCGAGGTGCTCGTCAACCTCAAAAACCTGTGCGTCAACGTCCTCGAACCCATCCGGGCCAAGGTCGGGCCGCTCAAGATCAACAGCGGCTACCGTTCCGACCCGGTGAACGACGCGGTCGGCGGGTCGAAGACGAGCGCACACAGCTACGGCCTCGCGGCGGACCTTCATCCGGCCCACGGCTGCAAGAAGCTGATGAACGACATTATCGCGAGCGGCGTGAAGCTCGACCAGGTCATCTTTGAGCGAACGTGGGTCCACGTTGGCTACCTCCACCCGAAGACGAAGGCTCAACGGAACGACAAGCTGTCGATGTTCGTCGTGGGCGGGAAGACGACCTACGAGCCGTACAACGCCAACGACGCCCGGATAGCCTAGTCTCTCCGGTAGTAGCAGTCCCAGCACACCGACTCGTATCGCTCCGACCCCCCGACCATACCCTCAGGCGCGTCCGGCTTGCGACGGGTTTGATGCGCGAGAAGGCCACACTTGCAGTCCGTCTTGAGCTTGTGAACCACGTCCGCTTGGGCAAGAAGCTCGCCCATCGGCCCGAAGGTCTTGCCGCTCGACTCTCGGTCCAGCCCCGCGAAGATGACCGAGATGCCCACCGACCGGGCGAGCACCGCCCATCCGGCCACGTCGCCGTCAAAGAACTGGACCTCGTCGATGGCGACGACCTTCACGTCGGGGTTCTGCTGCGCCAGGATGGCGATGTCGGTAACGTCGCTCGCCGACATGCAAGCTAAGGCAACGCCCGAATGTGTCGTGACCGACTGACCGCTACCGTACCGCTTGTCCGAGGCATGCTTCACGAGCAGCGTCGGCACACCGGCTCCTCGGAAGTAGTGGACCCGGTCGAGCAGCCCCGTGGTCTTGCCGGCGAACATCGGCCCCGTGAACACCTCGATGGTCGCCATCTAGTGACCACCAATGAAGCGGGGCATTCCGACCCAATGGTCCCGAAGGGCGATTGGCTGTTCGACCTCAAGAATGTCGCGCAGCCGGCGAACCTCGTCGACGAGGCGCTGAACGTCCTCGTTCGTCCATCGAACGCCGACCGTGCTCTTAAGAAGGGTGTCGTAGGTCTTCAGGTCCTTGTCGGTCACGGCTCACCTTCTAGCGTTCGGTTGACGTTGTCGAGGGCGTACTGCGCGATGGCTTCGTAGGTGCCGAGACCGTAGTAGAAGTTGACCTCGGTGTCGGTCAAGACCCGCTTGCCCCGCTTGACGACGAGCCGGTCGACCTCGGGTTTCTCGCCCTTGGCTCCGTAGAACCGCGCCTCGCAGTCCAGCGTGTCAAAGACGGTGCCGTCCTCGTTCTCGATGTCGTACTCAAAGATCATCGCTCGTGTCCTTCAATGGCCTGCTCAAGTTCTACGACTCGGGCCATGAGGTACTGGCTCAGGTCAAGCGCCTCTTCGAGCGCCATCATGGTCCAATCGTAGTTCGCCCGGTGATCAAGCCCCGTGCCGTAGGTCTCTCGACCCTTTGCTCGGCGTTCGGCCACGAGAGCATCGAATCGCTTTTCCGTCTCCGTGAGTTCCACGTCTCCCTCCATTGAAGCCCCTACAGCCTCGTTTAGTGTCCGCTCAAAGTCCGGTCGGTCTTGCTTGGAGTCGAACGCCCGAGCCGCTCCAATGGCCCGTACCGACTCAACCTTAAGTGTCGTCAATGGCTACCACCTTCGGTCCTCGGAAGAGCATCCCGACCTGTGCCGCCATTCGGCGAGCGTGGCGAGCGGCCATCGCCTCGACCTGGAGCTGAGTCATGTCCGACGAACCGTAGTGGTCAACCCGCACGCACCAATCCCACTTTCGGTCGTCTTGGTTCCACGACATCTCCCCGTGGATTTGAACGTCGCCGTCATCGGCGTACATGACCTTCTCGCGGCAACCGACCGTGTGCGAACAGTCGAGGTCCGAGCACTTCCATCGCAGCCGGTCCCCTCGGTCGGCTTTCGGTCCGTGGATGCCCACGTTAGGAAGCCAGCGTCGTGACCGTATCGGTCGACTTCTCGGCGATGGCCTTCTTGATGGCGTCGACCTTGGCGTCGAGGAGGGCCTGATGCTCCTCTTCCTTGCCATTCGGGACCACGGCGAGAAAGCCCTGAATCTGCCCGACGCGAAGCTGAAGGCCCTGATCGGGAACGAGGATGGTTGCTTGGCTGATACCGTCGTCACTGGTCACCCAGCCGGTAACCGAGCGCGTCTCGACCTTCTCGCTGGCCGGGTTGTAGAAGTGGGCGCTGAAGCGAATGCCTGAGTCGTTCTGGAAGCTGACAAACACGATGACCTCCTAGGGTGAGTGTTACAGAACCGCCTTGAGCAGACGGTCGGCGTGAGCCGGTGAGTTCCACGAGAAGTTGCGGAAGACGACCCCTTCGATACGAAACGTGGCGCAGATACCACGCATGGACTGGCCTTGTGAAGAAAGATATTTGGCCTGAAGGATGACTCGCTGCTCGTCCTCGTTGGCGACCAGCTTACCGTCCACGTCCGAGAAGCCGTAGGGAATGCCGCCGATGCGTTCGGCCTTGGTCTTCTTGACCGCAAGCGCCGCCTTCGTGCGCGCACCGATGATGAGCCGCTCGTATTCGGCGAAGGCGTCGATGATGGTTCGCATGAGCTTGGCGGCAGGGTCGGTACCGTCGCCCTCGCCTGCCGCGCTTACGATGCGAGCACCGAGTGCCTCGGCACGAGCCTCAGCCATCGCGGACTTCATAACGTCGCGGGCAAGACGGTCTCGCTTGGCGACAACGAGCAGACCGGCGGCATGAACACGGAGGTTTTCGAGCGCGGCCATGAGTCCCGTGCAGTCCGCCAAGGGCGTGGCACCGGACACGCCGAGGTCGCGGTGAACGGCGACGACCGTGATGCCCTGACGGCTCGCCCAGAGTTCGATGGCGGCGAGCTGAGCCTCGGGGCCGAGGTGCTGCTCCTCGGTCGAGACGCGGATGTACGCGACCGCTTTCAGCGGGTCGGTGACGGGACGGGACTTCTTGGACTTGGACTTGGACTTGGTCATGCGACCCTCGGTGTGCGTCACAGGCCCCTACGGCCAGCGACGGGAGGGAGTATGCCGGAGCGTTACAGAAGGGTCAAGAAAAAAGAGCATCGCTACTTTATCCCGCCCTCGGAGAGGTCGACAAACCAGTTCAGGTGCCTCGCGAGGTCACGCAGGACACGGGTCTGCGAGTCCTTGGTGCTGTCGGTCGTAACCGTGACCTCGTACAGCGTGTAGCCGTCGTCGTCCGTATCGACGAGACGTCCCTTCACGGACCCCGAACCGGCGTAGGTCAGCTCGACGATGAACTTCATGGAACGTTCAACAGCTTGGCCGTTCCCGGCTTCTGTCGCAGGAGCAGAGCCGTAGCGCCTCGCTGGGCCTGCTCGGAGGTCTTGCCGAAGATGACACTCGTCGAGAGACCACCGGCCCCATCCGGCTCGTGCATCAGCCAGAGCTGGTCGTAAGGAGCCTTCGCCTTCTCAAGAAGGATGATGCGACCTTCGTGAACGGCTCGGTAGCAGCCCTTCGGTCCCTTGCGCTTCCAGTTCATCGCTTGCTCCTGTTCTTGAACCACCACTGCCCAATGCCCACGGCGTCCAGCACATTGTGACGGAGGCTCGGAGGCGCTGCCGCTTCGACCATCGCCATCTCCTCCGGGGTCAGGGTCTTCACGAGACGGGCGTGGTGAACGTCCTTGGGGACCTGGCCCTTCCACTCCCTCGGCTTCACGCCCATTCGAACGTCGGACTGAATGAGCATGGAAAAAACACCGACTACACCCGCGAGCTGGATGAGATCGTCCGGGTCGCCTTTCGACGCCCCGACTCGGTAGACCTGCGGGACCTCCGAAATGAAGTACGCTGTCCTTCGGTTCCAAATGTAGGTGCTCTGGTAGCCGGTCCACGCTCTTGGGCCGTCACCCTGCTTCACGGTATTGCGAACGTAGGCGACGTGGGCGAGGGAACCGTCCTCGTTCCAGTAGGCGAGACCGCACCCTCTCAGGCCGGGGTCGAGAGAGACGAGGTGGGTCATCGGTCACCTTTCGCGACGGCGTCAAGCCGCTGCCCTATCCAGCGCATCACCGGCACCGCCATGGAGTTCCCCATCGCCTTGTACCGAGGGCCGTCCGGACACTCGGACGCGGGCTTGCCTTTCCAAGGAATCAGAGTCCAATCCGGCGGAAATCCCTGGAGGGCCTCCGTCTCAATGGGGAGCAATCTGCGACAGGCCATTACAGCTTTCCGCGTCTCGCTTGTTGCGCGTGTGTCCCGCAATAGCCATTCGCGTGATGCTTCTTCAAGCAGCCTAAGACAGCGCACAAACGAGTCGGATTCAACTCCGTGTCCTTCCGTGCTGATACAAACTGATTGTCCTTGACGATCATCGGATCGCCCCATTTCTTGAATCGAGCTGCGTGCATCGTGCAGTATCCGTAGCGTCTCAACGGCCTGTCGCACACCTTGCACAATTTGCCGCCACGATGCGCTCGAATGTGACAGCCCCGACAGGTACGCTGCAAGTTCTTGATGTCGTTGTTCGTGTGATTCCCATCGACATGGTGAACGTCGAGCGCATCCGGCTTCCCGCAGACCGCGCAGGGTCCAGGTGGCACCATCTTCCGCGAGTGGTAGTGATACGCCTCCCACGCAGTGCTGCGTTGCGGCCTCGCGTCGAACGCTTTCCCCATGCAGGTAGTGTTGCAGAACTTCCGGCGATTGAAGTGAAGCAGCGACTCCAAGTCCCCAGACGACAAACGCTTCCGCTCCAATTTCGTCGAGCACTGTTCGCAGTACTTTTCGGGCGTCGGCTTGCGTGGCATCGGCATGGCTCAAGTCCTCCAACGCCAAGGTATCAGCCAGCGAACAGTCTTGTAAAGCGTCGAATCCTACGGGCTGCAACCCACCCGCGACCTCGAAATCCGTCCCGAGTCCGCCGCCGGCGGTCGCGCGGCTGGATAGGGTGCCGGTGACCTCGGTCGCCAAGTAGGTCGTCTGCTTCATGCCAGGCTGTGCCACGAGCGCACCGACCGTCTGACCGTCGCCGCCGACAAGCCGCACCTCGTCGCGGGTGTTTTGGGCGAAGGCGACGGCTCCCACGCCCATACCGTCGCGCCCACCGCCGCCGCTCAAAAGAGCGTTCGCAACGCCGTCTTGCCGATACTCAAGTTCGCGCCCGTCCGCTCGACCTCGGATGGCGAGGGTGTAGGGTTCTGCGGCCAAGGTCGGGGCGATGACGGCGATGGATGCTTGGCCCATCTTCGACCCGCCCGTACCGGGGGCGTGCGTGACCGCGACCGCGTTGCCCTTCGACCCTTGCATATTGATCATCGCCACCGCTGCCGTCGCACACCCGCTCTTCGACCCCGTGCCGAGCGCGTGCATGACCTCGACCGAGGAGATGGGGTCTTGGGTAGGGTGGAAGGCAATCGCCGGCACT
>Ga0209191_1000182_pt1 | contig 51054 bp, 32 predicted proteins | sample S_130626_EF_Meta_FD_187320 | JGI IMG/M metagenome (GOLD analysis project Ga0209191, IMG submission 187320) | Freshwater microbial communities from Lake Simoncouche, Canada to study carbon cycling - S_130626_EF_MetaG (SPAdes) (version 2) | ecosystem: Environmental > Aquatic > Freshwater > Lake ...
CTTTGGCCGCGCTTTGTAATCCGTCAAGTTTAACATTCTGCATAAGAGTTTGCATTTTATCTTCTGGCACAACATACTCTTTTCCTGCTTCGCCTATGATAGCCAATTCAGGATTGTTAATTATCCCGCCTTCGGCCCGTTTATTTGGCTGTATGCCGTTTACCTTGTCAGCAATCTTATCCATTGCTGGAACTATTCCTTCTTTCATTGCAAAGCCAGCGGTGTGACCTATTACTTTTCCAATACCTTCTGCACTAAACATGTCCTTAGGTTCTTTAGCACGTTCTGCTAAGGTACGTTTATCGTTTGGATTTTGTCCGTCTGCGTATCCTTTTGTAATGCCTGTTTCAAAAGATTTAACTTTAGTAACAGATGTGCCATCTGCTAATTTGTCTTTACTGTTTAATATTCCTTCATTAAACTTTTTCAGTGCAGGGCCAACTTGTTCATTCATTGGCACTACTAATTTGCTATACATAGCACTTTCGGCATCGCCTACTCGAGCAGCTAATTTAACCATGGCTTCTGTACTTTCAGAGCCAGGTTTCTTTTCAGTTTGTGCTTCCTTTGCCTGCTTAATTGTTTCTTCTTGTATTAACTTGGCTTTTTCGTCAGCCGTTATATTTTTAAGTTTACCTTCTCTTTCTAATTGTAATGTAACTGCTTGCTCTGCTTTATAGTAAGCATTGTTAGCAGCCATACTTTCCATTTGAGTCTTACCAGCGGCTGTTGAGTCACCAATTACTGCAAGTTGTAATTTGTTTACATCTCGCATGTTCTTACTATTTTCAAGACGTGCTTCTTTTGCGGCCGCAGTTGCAGCTTCAGAGTCTCCAACAGAAGTTGCTCTAGCTGCTCTCATAGTAGCTTCTGCTTCTTTACCAGATATAGCTACTTGATTAGCAGCTGCTTCACTTTGAATAGTGCCTGTTGCAAATACTTCTTTGAACATTTGGCCTTGGCCGCGTAGTTCAGCTTCTTTTTGTTGTTTATAATAGTTGTCACGGATGGCAGCAGCTTCTTCTTCACTCTTGCCCATTGTTATTAAACGAAGTTTAGCTTCAGCTTGCATATCAGCTTGAGCTTTCTTCATCATTTCTTCTTGTTCTGAACGAGTCTTGCCTGTTAACTTAGACATTTGATCCATTTCAAATGCCAGTGCAGTAGCTGACTGTATAGCTTTAGCACGAGATTTCTCATCATTCATGTTAACTGTTTGTTGTCCAGCTAACTGTATTGCAAGGACTTCATTAATGTCCTTGCTAGTCATACCCATCATTTTAAGCTGATCAGTAACTCCACTATCAGCCATTTCTTTGCTTAGTTTGGCAAAGTTTTCTGCGCCTTTAGAAGCGTTGCCACCAAGTCCAATCAATGCGGTTGAATTGTTTTTAATTACACTTGCAAATTCGCCAAGGTCTAATCTAGCACCTTTGGCCGCAGCAGTCATACCAACTATGTCATTGCCAAAATTAACACCAGTCTTACTTAAATCTTGCCAAGTGGACATGCCATCTTGCATTTTATCTCTTAAAGTAGTGTATGCAACACCTACTCCGCCGGCAGCAGTAGTTAACGGTTTACTAAACGCATCGCTAAAAAATGTAGCTGTTTGATTAAGAGCACCGCCGCCGCCTTTTTCTCCGGAACTACTTTTTGATCCGCCGCCACCGCCACCGCCAGATCCGCCCATGGCTTTAGCAAGTCGTTCAGACAATCGGTCTAACGTTTTGTCACTTAGATTGAGTTCTTCAGCCATAAAAAAATCCTAGAAATATAGTATATTTATAGGATTAATTAAGTGTGTAGTTTTGTTATTTTGCGGACATTTTTGCACGTACTTTTTTAACATTAGGATCATCTGGATGTAAGTCCATATAATTTTTAACAAACGGTCCTGCAAGAACAAATTGGTCTAAATTACCTTTTTCATCTGTTACACGTTCACCGTTGATAACAATAGCATTAGGTCCTTCTAAAGGACGATTTCTTAATAGAAATTGTTTTTCTTCTTCAGCATCTCGTGCAGCGGCCGCTGGATTTACCACAGCTTTTTCTTCTTTCTTACGTACATAGTATTCTTTGTTAGTAAACAGTTGTTGGAATTCATCCCAAATACCATCACTGATTGCGCCAACAAATGTTATTTCTGTGTAGAATTTTTCAGCCCACTTTTTAAAAGCAGGTGTTTCAGTAACAGCTATTAAAGCTGCAAAAAATGCTGCTTGTGAAACAAATGATGCTACTAATCCGCCTAATACTGCAAGACCCATTCCGCCTGTTGCAAGTCCCACAATAACAGTACCCAAAGCTGTGATCAATCGACTGCTTTGAATAAATCTAATAATAAAAGGAGTTAATGCTTGAATAGTCCAGTAGCCAATGTACCATTGACGTAGATTTTTATACTGAGTAGCATTTATTTCGCCTTCCATATACTGTTTTTCAAGTATGTGCAAGTGCCATAATGCATCAACTGAAATAGTTACATACCCAGTTAGATAGAAAAAACCCTGCCAGCCTTTTGCAAATTTAGATAGCCATGTTTTTTTAACTATTTCTTTTTCAGCAGTTAGGCCTCTTGACACTGCCCATCTTTCTAGTCGAGCAATTTTTGCTGCATCACCGGTTAGCTTAACAGTTGCCGGAGCCGCTGGCGCGGGCTTGCCCCATTTACGCGGATCTAGGCTCCATTCTTCGTTGATAATTTCATGAACTTTCATGATGTATTTATTAGTTATTACACTCGAATTAAAAATACCCCATAAACTACGTATATAAATACAATACATTCATTTGGAGTTGACAATATGTCCGAAAATCCTTTACAAAAATACTTTAGACAACCTAAAGTTTTTATCAAATTGCCCAGCGGTGGCTTGTTTAACAAACCAGGCACCATTCAGGGAGACGTTGCCAACATGCCTATATACGGTATGACGGGCATGGACGAGATTATTATCAAAACGCCCGATGCGCTACTAACTGGGGAAAGCACTGCTGCTGTTATCACCAGCTGTTGCCCAAGCATTAAAGATCCATGGGATTTAAGTATTCTAGATCTTACTATTATCTTAGCTGCAATTCGTGTTGCAACTTACGGTGATAAGATGTCTGTTAGTCATAAATGCAGTGGATGCGGCGCAGACAATGAATATGATTTGGAACTAGGCACTGTTATTGAACACTATATGAAGTGTCAATATAATAATAAAATTGTTATGAAAGATATTTCTATCACATTGCAACCATTAAACTATCGTAATAGTACACGATTCAATCTTAAAAACTTCCAGTTGCAACAACAAATTGCTCAAGCAGAAGTTATGGAAGACAAAGATGAACGTCAAAAAATCATAGCCAGACTATTTAGAGACCTAGCTGAAACTCAAAATGAAATTTATCGCGAAACAATCGAAAGTGTTGATACAGGTGAGCAAGTAGTTACTGAAAGAGAATTTATCTTAGAATGGATTTCAAACTGTGATAAAACTGTGTTTGATGCTATCAAAGCACAAAACAACATAAACAGCACAGCATGGGAAATGCCCAAGTTTCCAGTTAAATGTGATGAGTGCGAAAAAGAAGTCAACTTGGTTGTGGACTTAGATCAATCAAATTTTTTCGTTCAAGCCTAATTAATCTTTCACCTCAGGAAATCGAACAGCAGTTAATTAGGCTCGATACTCAAATCAAAGTATTTAAACAAGAACTCTTTAGAATTAGTTGGTATATGCGAGGTGGTGTTACAGTAGAGGAACTACTGCATTTATACAGTCACGAAGATCGTGACATGATTTATAATGTAATCAAAGAGAATATTGAAACTACTAAAGAAACACAAATGCCACTATTGTAAGAAGAACTAACGTTCTTCTGTTCTTCGCTTTCGCTCGAACTATTCTTTCTTTTTAATGATTACTTAACGCGAAGCGTTTTAAATATTATCTAGATCGTTCAGTCACACTTTGCCCTGGCGGGCAAAGTAACTTTGGACATTATCTGAGTCGAACAATATCACTTAGCGTTAGCACTAAAACGTAGGCGGTCATCCTGTACCTACTCATGCTGTCTTTATATGACGGCGGCTTGCACACATACGCTAACATGTATACAAACGTGGGGCCACAACCCCTCTTTAGCCTTGAAAAACTGTTTGCTGTTGACTAAATGGATTCATTAGGCATATCCCATCATCGTCCTGTAAAGGATAGTAATCAACATCTCTGTCACCAAGCAGAACTACCTTGCCGTCACACATCAGAACGGATTCAGGGCACTATATCAACGCCAGTGCGGGCTTATTTGGTGATTTAATTGCCTAGTTTATTACGATTTAAGTATATGTGAGCCGTGTACACGAACGCTAATCTGTCCGTTATAATAGTCTTTTGATTCCAAAACCCTGCGACTAAACTGTTCACGAGCCTCTATGTATGACGTTTCTGCTTTGGATTTACAATAAAATAGTATCTCTCTGCGAAAGTTTTCTTGACCTAACTGCGCGATATCCTTGAGCAATTCATCCGACGACCCATAATAGGTGCGCCAATCACTGTCAACTTTACCACGGATTTTCTTTTTTTTCTTTGTGCCATTTTTTAACTTAACTACTCGATAAGTTGTTTTGGCGAATTTAGCTAGTTTTTTGCCTATGTACATACGCCCGCTAATTGTGTTTGTTATAAGATAAACAAACCCAACACAATCATCGGGCAATTCTTCTATTAATTGATTTTCGTAGTACCAAGACATACACTAGTTAGTGTCATCTGGGTCCTTTGCCTGTGTCGTTTGGTTTGCCTTGCGAGCAGCCTTGTCCCGGTCCAGCCAAACACGATATTGTTGTACGTGTTCACGGCGGTCACGGGCTATGATTCTAATTTGAGCAAGCCAGTAGCGCATGTTCTCGCCAGCCCGCCTTGTGCCTTTATTTTGCCAATCCTGATTTGCCTTAAAATATTCCTTGAAAGCCGCCATGAGTTTTTCGTGTGACTCTTCATTTTGATATGGTGACGGCTCAACACGCTTGCTCATTACTCTGTGACTTCTAAATCATTTGCATAACTGGTGTAGCCATTTTCTTTAATAACTTTCAACACATTGTTCACACGACCAATCAATTCGTCCTTGTGAGATATCAAGAAAATGTTCTTCTTGCGTTCACGTGCCATCTTTTTAAGCACAGCCAATGCACCTTCAACACCTGCGGCATCTAGCCCGTTGTCTATGAGTTCGTCCACAAACAACAAGTTAATCTGCTGATACAAACTTTCCCACACATCACGGAAACTCCATGACAAACCAAGTATAAGTCTATTACGCTCTCCTCGACTTAGATTATCAAAATCCAAGTCTTGCCCTAGTTGTGTAATTTCTACGGTCAAGTCGTTCTTGAACACAACAGTGTGGGGCAAGCCCATCTTGTCCAAGTAATAGGTCAACCGGTTGTTAAGATATGCTAGGTTTTGATCTATGATCTTTTTGCGTATAAACGAATCTTTGCTAGTCAATAACTTTAGCAAAAACTCTTGGTGCTCTTTCAATCTAGTAAGCTCGTTGACTGTGTCCCAAGATATTTCCTGTATGGCAGTATCGGTGAGTTCGTCAATTTGCTCTTGGTATGGGTCAGTTTCACCAGCACGAACTGTCAACTGATTTTCCAGTGTTTTAAGATTGTTCTGATGTTTAAGTGCTTGTTCAACTGTGTCGTAGTAAGTGTTGGGTCTGCCATTGATATCTCCAATAGCATCTAGCTCTTTCTGAATCTTGCCTTTGTCTTTGGTAACTTTGTCAAAGTAAGTGTTAGCTTCTGCCAAGTGCTTGTCAGCTTCAGCAGTCATTTCTTCATGTTTGTGATCGTGCAGTTCTTGTTCGCAAGCGTGACACTTTTTATCTTTAAGTTTAGCAAGCTCGCCAGCGTACTTTTTTACGCTACGCTCTGCTTGCGCCAGTGCAGCTTCTAGCGTGGCCCGCTCTTTATTAAGGCTCTTTAACTTGGCCGCTTGTTCATCATACACTTTTAATTCAGCATGTTTAGCAAGTTCAGCATCGATGTCCACACTTTCTAGCTCAATGATCGCACGAGCAATCTTTTCTTCATCAGTGTCTTTTTGCGAATTCCAAGCAGATTGTCTTGTTAGCAAACTGTCAATGCTTATTTGAATTTTGTCATTACTTTTCTTAGACGCTTCAATGTTAGCCGACTCTTGAGTAATGCTGTCTTTAGTTTCTCTAACCAGCTCTTTAAGCACTTCTGCTTTTTCACTAAGCAATGTAATACCTAGCAACTGTTCAATAATAACACGTTGGTCATTGGCCCGCATACTTAAAAACGGTTCTGTATAAGTGTTGAGAGCAACAACATGCTTGAACATGTCGTGACTCATGCCCAGTAAGTCGTCCACATCTTTTTGTGTTTCACGCATGTCACCTTGTGCGTCGTCTGTTTCTTCAGATTCTTGCGCTTGGTCATTCACATAAAATTGTAGTACGTTGGGTTTACGTCCACGTTCAATACGATAGTCAGTGCCGTCTTTTTCAAACGCCAATGTAACCAACATGTTCTTATTGTTAATTTTATTAATAAGATTGTCTTTTTTAATGTTGGTTAATGCATTACCAAACAGCGCATAACTGAGTGCATTCACAATAGTTGTTTTACCAGTACCGTTGCGGGAACCGTTATCATCACCACCTTGGTCTAAGTTTTCGCCCAACACAAGCGTTAAATTTTCTTGGGCAAAATTCACTGCTTGAGTTTGGTTGCCCACACTCATGAAGTTTTTAACAGTTAGTTCTTTAATTTTTATCATAGGCTATTATAAATGGATAACAATGTGTTCTTGTCAAACTGGTCGCTTTCAATACTGATGATCTGACTAGACACAATTTGATCCACACTTTCAAATGCTTGAATATCAATGTTAGTATTAATTTCTAATTCTTTCTTTTCTGCAATAAGTGTAAGTTCTCTAATGTCATAATCTGCAATGAACTTTTCTTTGATAAAACTTGCTTCTTCAAATGTAATGTCAATATCTAGACTTACACGCAAATGCTGTTTGGATTTGATAATAGTTTCTGCACCGTCGATTAACTCACTAAGTTTAAGTGTACGGAATGTAGGCTGATTATTCCAAGTATGATACTCGGGTTTGCCACCCCATTCCATTACCATCATACCGCGCTCATCGTCCCATGCATCTGCATAGTTGTGCGGAAATGCATTGCCAATATAAATCATATTGCCTTTTTGTTGACGCTTGTGAAAGTGTCCGCTAAAGCCCAGTTCATAATTTTTAAAACTGTCTAAATTAATCTCACCGTGATCCGGCATCTGTACCATTGCATTCATAAAGAAGCTGGGCAATTCAAAATGGCCAAATATATACTTGCCACCTTTCTTGCCTACCGAGCGCCATTCCTCACCCACGAGCCACGGACAGAGAGTAACATCGCCAATAGTAGTAGGTTCGTGTACAACGGTGATTCCGGGGATATACTTTCCAAACTCAACTGAGTGGATGTCACGCTTATCTTTATAGTATAAATCGTGATTGCCAGGAAAAAAGTAAAATTGATCAAACGCCTGACCCAGCTTTTCCAAGGCCCTAAGGCTATAGTCCATAGTAGTGATATTAAGACTGTTGCGATTGTGATGCCAATCGCCCATAAAAATTCCAACATCGCATCCTTCCTCTTTGGCTTTGGCGATATACCAATCTACAAAGTCTTCGCAGTCTTGATTGTGTACACTGCTATTAGATTTTAAACCGAAGTGGATGTCGGTAAAACATGCTATTTTCTTGAATAAATTCATTCACTAGGTCCTGCTTCGTCGTTTCGTTTAACAGCGGCCGCATGTTCACCGGCACCAGTTCTGCTGTAACTTGGATTCATACCATTAATCTCAAGTATGTCATCGCGGATATTTTGATTGCGTTTTTCAATGTTAATAACACGAACAAAGCTGTTGGTAACAGCCGCAGTAAAATAAGCAAACGGATTATCCGATTTGCTTTCATCAAACTGTAATCCAATTTGTGTTAGTTGCAAAATAGCTTGACCCTTCATTTCGTCATTGTATGTGTAGCCACGCACGTTACCGCGAGTAGCGTACCTCTCACATAATTTTAACATCATTCTAGCTAAGGTGTTAGTAATTTGGCCCGCATCTTTGTCAAAGTGTCCGGTATCTAATGGACCCTTCCAATGACTTTTTCCAACGCAAATTAATGTTTCGCCAGTTTCGTCGTCAAACTTCCAATGTTGGAATGGAGGGAAGTTTACTTTGTCTCTATGATCTGCTAGACTTTTTGGATTCTTCTTACGAGTATTGTTTAATGGAATGTGATCAAAAGTCATAACCCTAAACACAACATCTGTTTTGGCAATTTTTTTGTAATCAACCTCGCAGTCTGCTTGTTTAATTTTTTCGCCGGCTTTCTTACGTGTAGAATACTCAAGGTCGCCTATACGTTTAGCTCTATTACGTTTAGCTTCTGCAACAGTTCGAATATTAATCTTGTCCAAACTTGCAACAATCATGTCATATTGATGATATTCTGGTTTAGTAAAGCTACAGTATGAGCTTTTTGATCTATGTATTTCTAACAACATATCCTTGTTGTTTAGGTAATTCACTTTAGGTGTCGTTGGTATCATTCAAAAGAATCCTCTTATACATAATTATAAACTACGCACATTAAAAAGTCAACTAAATATTATACCAAAAGGAAAACATTATGGCATTTAATATCGGTTCACTATCGGATGCATCTCAACTAGTAAGCTCTGTTACAGGCGGCGCTAACGCAATATCTAACTTTGCATCAGGGCTATCGTCCGCTGGGTCGTTTGCCGAATTTGCATCTTCTGGACGTTTAAGCGGAGCTCTTAGCGGACTTGCCGAGGGTGCTGGAGACCTAATGGGTGCAGTTGCCGCGTTTGGTGGCGACTCAGCAGACCCTGCTGATTGGCGTGTTCGTCTAAGCCTTGCTAATTGGACCAGCTTTAAAGGTAGCCCAGTTTTAAAACCATTAAAAGATGCAGGCGGACTCATTTTTCCATACACTCCAACAATTAATATTTCTAGCTCTGCTAGTTATAGTGCTGTACCAACAACTCATACAAATTATACTTTTCAAGCATTTAAAAATAGCGACCCTGGCAGCATTACAATTTCAGCACCTATGAACGTTGAAGATAGTACACAAGCCTTATACTGGATTGCATCAGTTCATTATTTAAGAAGTCTTACCAAAATGTTTGCAGGAACTGATCCTAAGGCAGGTAACCCACCGCCGGTTATATTTTTAAACGGTTATGGAAATTATATTTTTAAAAATGTGCCAGTAGTAGTGACTGCTTTTAGTACTCAGTTAGATGCTAACTGCGATTACATTGGATGCAATGTTGTTGGTAGCATGGCTGGAGCAATTGAAGGCGCCACAGGTGGCATTGGAGGTTTAGCAGATTCTATTGGTAGTGCATTAGGCGGATCCGTGTCTGGCCTAGGCAGTATTACCAGTGGAATAAGTACAATTGCTGGAGGCATTGGACAAATTGCAGGATTAGCAGGGTCATTAGGTCTTGGTGGTACAACAAGCGGTGGCGTAACGCACGTTCCTACTAAAAGTTCGTTTAGTGTAACATTACAACCTGTATACAGCAGAAATAGTGCTAGAAACTTTAGCCTTGATAGATTTGTTCAAGGCGGTTACCTTAATAATTCTTTTGGATACATTTAATCATGCCTGCAATTTATAGTAACACTAGCCCTTGGTACAACACATTAACAAAAAATTCATATCTAGATGTACTAACTATACGTCCAGTTAGCGAAGAAGTTGACGATTTTTTATACACAATAGAACCGCAATATGCTTATCGTCCTGATTTATTAGCACACGACTTGTACGGAAATTCTCAGTTGTGGTGGGTGTTCATACAACGAAATTTAGATGTACTACAAGATCCTATTTTAGATTTTGTTCCAGGTACACAAATATATCTTTGCAAAAGCAGTAGTTTAACAATTGCGTTAGGTTTATAATATGTCATTATTTGGGAATATTTCAGGTGCAATAAATTCTGCAACAAGTTCAATAGGAAATGCAGTAAGTTCTGTATCAGGTTTTTTAAATGCAGGCCCAGCATCGGCACTGTCGGCAATTACAGGAGCATTTGGTGGTGCCTTTAGTTCTTTAGGTCTTTCAATCAAACCGTTATCGGGTGTAACACTTCCTTTAAAAAATCCTCTCTTTAATTATGCAACCTATGATTATGTTTTAGGATTATCAGTTTTAACTAAAGCACAATTAAACAAGCCAGATACAGGTTATATGAAAGGTCAACGACTTCCGTTGATTGCTAAGACTGCAAATGCAGATCCTTCAAATAGAATTAATACACCGTTTGGACAGTTTGATTTTTTTATTGATAAGTTAGAAATTGAAAGTACAATTGGTATGGAAAAAGGCCATAATACTAATATGCATAAGATGAGTTTTCAGATTACTGAACCTTATAGCATGGGTATGTTCATGATGAGTTTGCAAGAAGCCGCATGGATGGCAGGTCACGATAACTATACGCAAGCACCGTTTTTGTTAACAATTGATTTTAGAGGAAATACTGAAACAGGAAAAATGGATAATATTCCTACTACTGCTCGAAAAATTCCTTTTAGATTAAAAGATGTTTCAATGACTGTTACTGATCAAGGATCTGTCTACCAATGTTCAGGATTTCCAGTGAATAGCGAGGCGTTAAGCGGCCATGTATCTGAACTTAAAACAGATGGTAGTATTAAAGGAGTTACTGTACAAGAAGTTTTACAAACTGGAGAAAAAAGTCTCCAAGTTATGTTAAACAAACGACTAAAACAATTGAAAGAAGAAGGAACGATCAGCACTCCTGATCAAATAGTAATAACATTTCCTTTAGATATTTCTTCAGAAGGCACAGCCGCACCAGGAGGAGAAAGTGGCGCCGGTGCCACAACATTAGTAAATGCTTCCAGTGAAAGTGCAGTAGTTAAACAGTTAAGATTAACAAAGAGTACAATTCCAGCTAACGGTACTCTTGTTCAAGAAGACGGCACTGTAAACGAAATAGGTAAAGCTAGAATGGGATTTAGTGATATTAGAAAAGGCGATACACCGGTTGGAAAAGACAACGAAGTTATTAAAAACGGAAATGTGCTTCGAGCTAATAATACCGTTGACAAACAAATAAGCGATATGAGATTTAGTCAAGACACTGACGTTACAACGGCAATTGACGCGGTATTATTAGCAAGCGAATATTCTAAAAAACAACTAGAAACTGAAAACGTTGACTCAACTGGTATGAGAAAGTGGTGGAGAGTTGATACCCAGGTATATCAGCTAACAGATCCTACTACAGTTAAACAACAAGGTACAGATCCTCGAATTATTGTATATCGTATAGTGCCTTACGGCGTTCACACCAGTGCTGTCACAGCAAATAACACAAAAGCTCCTGGCTTTGAGGAACTTGAAAAACAAGTTGTTAAAGTTTATGATTATTATTATACTGGTAAAAATGTTGATATTTTAAATTTTCGTATAGAATTTAAAGTAGGTTTTGCTGCTAAATTTGCTGCTACTAGTAACAAAAGAACAGTTGATGCAAAACGTCAAGAAGCTGCTTCTGGAGCAGACGATAAAGTTGATAATATAGAGCTACCGTTGGTAGCAGGCGCAATCCCTCAAAAAACTTTGGGTATGATACCTTCGTCTGTGAGATACACTGCTACTAAAACCGCAGGAGATAACACTGGAGGCGGCGGCCTTGAAACTCAAGACTCTCGATCTGCAAAATTATTTCATGATGCAATTACTAGCGCCTCTGGCATGTTAAATTTAGATTTAAAAATTATAGGAGACCCGTACTATATTGCACAAAGTGGCATGGGTAACTATACAAGTGCTCCAACACAATACTCTAATTTAAACACAGACGGTAGTGTGAGTTATCAAGCAAGCGAAGTTGATATTAAAGTAAATTTTAGAACACCAGTCGATTTAAATCAATCAACCGGATTATACGATTTTGGAAAAAGCACAAAATCTGCTCCTGTATTAACTTGGAGTGGATTGTACAGAGTAACACATGCTACTAGTTATTTTGATAATGGCCAATTCACCCAAACACTGAAGGGTGTTAGAAGAAACGGACAAGAACTTGCAGGAAAAGGCGATGCTAAGAATACTGTTAATACTACAAATTCTAAACCAGATAAAGTTAAGGACGACTAATGGAACAAAACGAAGAGTATAGTTCCTCGCCTAAAGAACAAAAACCGGGCCCGTTCCTTGCAAAAGTAGTGAGTAACCTTGATCCCACATACATGGGTATACTTGAAGTTGAGATTTTAAGGCCTGTAGGCGGCTCAAGTTCAGAAAGCCAGTTACACCAAGTACGTTACATGAGCCCTTTTTACGGAGTTACACCAGTTAGTGCTAACGGCCCAAACAACGATTATAACGACACACAGAAATCATATGGTATGTGGATGATTCCACCAGATGTTGGTGTTACTGTTGTTATTATTTTTATTGACGGCGATCCTAAAAGAGGATACTGGATTGGTTGCGTTCCTGATGAAAATATGAATTTTATGATGCCAGGTTATGCTTCAACACAAAGCATTGTAGAAGATGTTAACCCGGATAACTCTGATAATCTAGGAAGAGTGCCGGCAGCAGAATACAATAAAGCAATTCCTGATAACAATAGTTTAGCTGACCCAGAAACTGTTTACAAACCAAAACATCCTTTCACTGATGTGTTAGACTATCAGGGATTATTGTTAGACGATGTTAGGGGAATTACCAGTAGTAGTGCCCGCAGAGAAGCTCCTAGTAGTGTATTTGGAATTAGTACTCCAGGGCCGTTGGATAAAAAAGGAAAAACAGCTGACATTGGTAAAGCCGAGTGGAAAGTATTAAATGCTTATGTAAGTCGTTTAGGCGGTAGTACATTTGTCATGGATGACGGCGATGCTAACTGGTTACGTAGAACACCATCAACTGACGGTCCTCCAGATTATGCAAGTATTGATGCAGGTGAAGATGATGGCGATGTTACATTACCTGCTAACGAATTAATTAGATTCCGTACAAGAACTGGGCATCAAATATTGATGCACAATACAGAGGATTTAATTTACATTACTAATGCTCGAGGTACTAGTTGGATTGAACTGACTAGTGATGGCAAGATTGATATCTATGCAAAAGATAGTATTAGTATTCGAACACAAAACGACTTAAATTTTTATGCTGATCGTGATATCAACATGGAAGCAGGCCGCAACATTAATATGAAAGCTACTGATGCTGCCGGTGAAGGTGACACAACTGTTGCCGGAAGAATTCAAATTGAAGCAGTTGGTGATTTTATTAGAATTGTAAACGGCAATTTTTTCACTAAAACAGATGGTACTAGAGACGACACTATTACTGGCGAACTTAAACAATCTTTTGAATCCACATGGGATGTTACCGCGGGCGACGCTGTTAATATATCAACTGGCGGAGATCTTAATCTTAACGTAACCGGAGCAAGTGTTGTTTCAAGTACTGGAGATTTTACTATTGAAGCAGCCAATACGGCAATAGATGGCGGCAATGTTAATTTTAACTCAGGCATTGCTGGCCCAGCTGGATTTGCTACATTGTCAACTCTTCCTGAACCGTTACCAACTATTCTTAATCCAACAGATCAAGACGGGGAGGTAGTAGAAAGTATAATGGCACGTGTGCCAACCACAGAACCGTACCCGCATCACGAAAACTTAGATGGTACACTGTTTAAACCAGAGTCAACAGACAGAGAAGCAGCAACAGCAATTGAAGTTCCACCCGCGTGGAAAACATACGGCGTTCCAATGGACACGTTCTTAAAAGGAAATAGTTAATTATGGCCAGTTTATATACAACAACACCGGTATCAAAGAGACCCGCCCCAACTCAACGAACAGTTCAGAGGTATAGAGGATTTAGCACAATAAGTGGCACAACGCAAAATTTTGCATTGTATGATTTTGAACTAATCAAGCAAGATTTAATGAACAATTTTCACATTCGTCAGGGCGAGCGTTTAATGAATCCAACTTATGGAACTATAATTTGGGACTTGCTGTTTGAACCCTTAACAGATCAAGTTAAACATTTGATACTAGAAGATGTCAATAACATTTTTAATAATGAACCTCGTGTCAGAGCAGGCAACATTGTTATAACACCTTATGATACTGGTTTGCAAATACAATGCACACTAACATACCTGCTGTATAACATCCAAGACCGCATGAAACTTCAGTTTGACCAAGCTAACGGACTGAACGCACAATAAACTACGTACATAATTTTATTCAATAAATACACTTATTAGGACATATTATGAGCTCAACGGATAGACAAAATAACTTGCTGGTCAGTGAAGATTGGCAGAAAATTTATCAATCATTTAAGAACGCCGATTTCCAAAGTTACGATTTTGACAATCTACGCCGTACGATGATTGACTATATCCGTACAAATTTCCCAGAAGATTTTAACGATTACATTGAGTCTAGCGAATACCTTGCCCTAATTGATCTTATTGCTTATGTGGGCCAAAGCATAGCTTTCCGTGTTGACTTAAATGCTCGTGAAAACTTCTTAGAACTAGCAGAGCGACGTGACAGTATATTACGTTTAGCACGTTTGATTAGTTATAATCCTAGCAGAAGTGTTCCAGCTAGCGGATTATTAAAAGTTAATACAGTGCAGACTACAGAAAATGTAATAGACAGCAATGGCAGAAATTTAGCAGGACAATATGTTACTTGGAATGATCCAAGTAATCCAAACTGGTATGATCAGTTTATTAAAATTATCAACTCTGGTTTACCGCAACAGCATCAATTTGGAAACCCAGTAGATCAAGCAAGTATCTACGGTATCCCAACGGCACAGTATAGATTCAACAGCACAAATACAGATATTCCAATTTATACTTTTAGCAAATCTATTTCTGGTCGAAACACAGTCTTTGAAATTACCAGTACTACATTTGCCGGCCAAGAAAGAATTTATGAAGAAGCTCCTAAAGTAGGAAATAGTATTGCTTGTGTTTATAAAGATGACGGCCGCGGTGCAGGTAGTCCGTCTACAGGTTTTTTCTTTAATTTTGTTCAAGGAACATTGAATCAGGGAACATTTAATGTAAGCCAGCCTACAAGTAATCAAGTACTTGATATTGAATCACAAAATATTAACGATACCGATGTGTGGTTGTATTCTTTAAATCAAAGCACAGGTTTAGAAGACACTCTATGGACACAAGTTCCTGCCCTGACTGGTAACAATATTATCTATAATAGTTTAAGCAGCAGTATTAAAACAATTTATAGTATTATTTCTAGAGCTAACGATGCGGTTAGTTTAAGTTTTAGTGATGGTGTGTTTGGAAAATTACCTCAAGGTAATTTTAGAGTTTATTATAGAGTTAGCAATGGCATAACATACACAATTAATCCTACAGATATTGTTAATGTTATAATTAATATTCCATATACAAGCTCGTCAAATCAATCAGAAGTATTAACTCTTAGTTTGAGTTTAGCAACGTCTGTAGCCAATGCTACCGCAACAGAATCAAATGCTAGTATTAAAACAAATGCGCCTCAAGCATATTATACACAAAACAGAATGATTACAGGTGAGGATTATAATATTAGTCCGTTATCTGCTTCAACTGCCGTTGCAAAAATTAAAGCATTGAATAGAGCTAGTAGCGGTATAAGTCGTTATTTTGATTTAACAGACCCAACTGGAAAGTATTCAAGTACAAATTTGTTTGCCGATGATGGTGTGTTATACCAAGACTTGTTTACTACAACTACAAATTTTACGTATGCTAATCAAACTGATATTCAAAATGTAATTTACAATTCAGTTTATAACATTCTTAGAACACCGGGTTTAAGAGATTTTTACTATACACAGTTTGTTGATTATCTTACAACTAGTTTAAATGTTGCATGGCACAGTGTAACAACAGATAGCAATACAGTTAGTGGCTACGTGTATGATACTAACAGTAACAAAAAATATGCAGTTGGAAGTTATACGTATACCGATTTAAAATATTTTACTACAAATGCATTGGTTAAATTTTTGCCACCTACTGGGTACTACTTTGACACATTAAATCAAAATATATTAAAAGCACTCCCTGCTGGTCAATTGCCTAAAGGCGGCACAACCTATATATGGGCGCAAGTTACATCAGTGAAAGATGACGGTACAGCAAGCGATACTGGTGTATTATCAACTGGGTTTGGACCAATTGTGCTAGATGATGTAATACCAACCGGTTCTAAAATAACACAGATTATACCTAAGTTTGCCACTACTCTTAGTTCGTCAATTATTACCACAATGATTGATTTGATTTTTTCAAATGTTCCGTTTGGCCTGCGTTACGATGTTACAATACAAAGTTGGCAAATAATTTTTGAAAACAACCTAAATCAAACAGGCGCATTTAGTTTAAGTAATCAAGGAAGTAGTAGCCCGTTGAAATTAGATTCAAGTTGGTTCTTACTGTTTACTACAGACAACGAGTATTACACAATAACTTCACGTCAATTACGTTATGTATTTGAAAGTGACCAAGAACTTACTTTCTATTTTGATACCAATGTTAAAATTTACGATACCGTGCTAACGTCGACTGTAACAGACACCGTGAAAATTTTAGGTATTAATACAGATCCGTTATCAGCCGGTGGTAATGCTTCTTATACTAAAGACATGCCATGGCAGGTTGTTGGCGAGTTTGTTGGCGAAGATGGATATGTGGACCCGACTAAAATAGTATTGAGTTTTGCTGATAGTACTAATACTGGAGTAGTTGATAATCCACAACTATTCACAGACATTGTGCATGTTGGTTCTAGCGATCCTTATGAAAAGTACATTGTTCAAGAATTATACTCCATTAGTCAAGGCCAAGAAGATTATCGTTATGTTTCTAATAATCCATTGACCGGCCCAGTATTCTTCACGTTAACAAATCCTGTTAATGGAAAGTATTATTTCTCGTCTGGACTGGTTACAAAATACAATGCAGCAACTGGTAAATTTATTCCTACGCTTGACTATATTGTATATTTAGGTAGAGACAATTTAAAATTTCAATACATACATAGTGCTGATTACGACAGTAGGATTGACCCAGGCCCAAGCAACTTAATGGACTTGTATGTATTAACTAATGATTATAATACTTCATTTAGATTATGGATTGCATCCGGTGCTCCAACAGACGGTAGCGAGCCGTTACCTCCTAGCTCTGACGAATTGAATGTAATGTTAAGTCCTAATTTAAATTTAATTAAATCTATAAGTGATGAAGTAATTTATCATCCTGTAAGTTACACTTTATTATTTGGCGCAGCCGCTACATCAGATTTACAAGCTAATTTTAATGTTGTAATTAATCCTGCTAGTACAGTATCTAGTGCAGATGTGTCATCAAGAATATTATCGGCAATTAATAGATTTTTTGCACTTGACAATTGGGATTTTGGAGATACGTTTTATTTCTCTGAACTTTCAACGTATGTATTGACTCAGGTATCTCCCGATGTGATTAGCTTTGTTATTGTTCCGTCTAAATCAGATTCTTTCTTTGGCGGATTATTTGAAATAAAATGCCCAAGTGATAAATTATTTGTTAGTTGTGCAACCACTGACAACATTATTATAGTAACAGGTTTAACTTCTACTAACTTAAGAACAGTAACAGGAACAGCATTGAATTCTGTAATAACATCACAAAATATAATTAGCGCAGCATCTGGAGCAAATTAATGGCTAACAAAACAAATCCGCTAGGAAAATCAGGACTTACAGCAAATTTACTGCCTACTTTTTATCAAACAATTCCTAACAAGAAGTTTTTACAAGCAACACTTGATCAATTATATCAGCCTGGTACTTTAACTAAAGTCAATGGGTTTATTGGAAGAGAAAACGCCAAAGCTGCAACAGGTAAAGACATATATGTCACTGCGGTTGACTCGACAAGACAGCAGTATCAACTAGAGCCAGGCATAGTAATTAAAGATAGTTTAAAAAACATTACTTTCTTTAAAGATTATATTGATTATATTAATCAAATTGGAGTATTTGGCGGCAACAACTCTAATCATGCAAGATTAAACAAACAAGAATTTTATAGTTGGGATCCCCATATTGATTGGGACAAGTTTACTAATTTTCAAAATTATTATTGGGTTCCTTATGGCCCTGATACTATTAAAATATACGGTCAGCCTTTAGCAATTACAAGTTCTTATACTGTAACAATGCAGGATGTTGGATCAAACAATCAGTATGTGTTTACTCCCGACGGGTTTAGTCCAAATCCTCCTTTAAAACTTTACAAAGGACATACTTACACTTTTAATATTACAAGCCCAGGTAATCCTTTTAGTTTTATGACAAAACGTTCTACTGGAACTGTTTATCGATACATCACTGGTAACATTGACAATTACGGTGTCACTGGTGGATCAATTATATTTACAGTTCCGCTAGATGCGCCAAGTGTGTTATACTACCAAAGCGAATCTGATATTGACCTAGGCGGAAGCATTGAAATTTTTTCAATCAAAGAAGATACCTTTATTGATGTTGAAAAAGATTTTCTTGGCAAAGCAACTTACCAATTAACTGACGGCACACGTATTAGTAACGGGATGAAAGTTTCGTTTGGCGGAAATGTTAACCCAGTAAAATATGCAACTGGTGAGTATTATGTAGAAGGCGTTGGTTCGGCTATTAAATTGGTTTCAACATCTGTTTTAGAAATCATAACACCTTACACAGTAGATCAAACAGTTGAATTTGCAAGTGATCCGTTTGGATCAATGCCTTTTAGTAATGCTACTGGATTTGCTAGCGAAAAAGATTATATTACAATTAATAGATCTAGTAGAGATCATAATCCTTGGAGCAGATATAACCGTTGGTTCCATAAAGATGTAATAAACATTAGTGCTACATACAACAACAGTATTCCATCATTAGATCAGCTTTCGAGAGCTAACAGACCTATTATTGAATTTACAGCCGATCTAAAATTATTTAATTTTGGAACTCGTGCAATTGCTGACATTGATTTAATTGACAATTATACTGATGATATTTTTTCAAAGATAGAAGGATCCATTGGATATAGTATTGACGGTGTAGCATTGGTACACGGCCATACAATTTTAGTCACAGCAGATACTGATCCAGTGGTAGTAAACAAAATTTATCAAGTTGAATTTATTGATGTAAAAAATTTAAACACCGGTAGCAAGCAAATTCACCTGGTTGAACTTTCTCAACCAGCGGTTAATGAGTGTGCAATTATAAAATCTGGGATTGTTAATCAAAGTTTAACATATTGGTTTGACGGAACAACATGGATTAGTAGTCAACAAAAAACAAATACAAATCAACGTCCGTTGTTTGACGTAGTAGACGACGAAGGCATTAGTTACGGCAATACTAGTGTGTATAGCGGTTCAACATTTTTAGGAACAACAGTTTTTTCTTACAAAGTAGGATCAGGGTTGCCTGATACTGTATTAGGATTTCCTTTAACGTATCAAAATGTTAGTAATATTGGCGATATTGTTTTTGATTTTAATTTTTCTACAGACACTTTTCAGTACAAGCAATCAACAAATCTTATCACGGTGCAGATAGAACGAGGATATTTGCTAAGTCAGGATTATGCAGGACATGAATTATATCAAAATGGTTGGCAAGTATGCAAGGCTGATTATATACAAGCTGCTTTAAGAATTTATAACAATTCTAATTTAACTAACAATTTTGATATAGATATTTTTGATGCATCTCCAGAAGAAATGCTATTAGATCAAGACGATGTAAGAGTGTACATTAATACACAACGAGTTGCAATTGATCATTGGTCGTTAGTGACTACCCCGTCTTATTATCAAGTTGTTTTAAAACAACCTGTTGAATTAACAGACATTGTGACACTTAAAGTATATTCTACAGAGCCAATAAATTCAACAGGATATTATGAAATTCCTATTAATTTACAAAATAATCCATTAAATGATGTTGTTAAAACATTTACACTAGGTGAAGTAGTTGATCATGTTAACAGCATTATAGATAATGTTTATAATCCAAAAGATGGAGATGATGCAAACGGCATTGATAATTTGTCGTACGACAGAACTGTTAGTGATATTAACGGAGTTACGTTTATTGGAGTATTTCCAGGAACTAGTAATTTAAGAGACTTGGGAAATATAACTCAATACGGCACTAAATTTGTACAACATAGCGGACCATTAAGTCTTAGCTTGTATCACATAACTAGCCAATCCACCAACGTAATTAAGGCAATTGAAACTGCCAGAGATGACTATAGTAATTTTAAACGTAAGTTTATAGCAATTGCTGGATCATTAGGAGTCGATGCTCCTCCAGTAGTTATGGTTGATTTAATTTTACAAAAAATAAATGAAAATTATCCTACTACTGCTCCGTATTATTTTAGCGACATGGTGCCGTATGGAGCATCTATAGTTTCTGAAATAGATGTAGTTGATTATAGAATTAAACAATATCCATTATCAACAGCATTTAACTTAGACGTATTATCTAATAAAGCAGTTTGCATTTATCAAACAAGTTCAGTAACTGGAACATCTGTTACCAAACAACTAATACACGGTCAAGATTATACATTTAATTTGCAAGATTTTTATATTGATGCCAGCGTGGTTCTTACCAACGGCGACATATTAACTACATACGAGTACGATAACACTGATGGTAGTTTTGTTCCAAGTACTCCTACTAAATTAGGTATGTGGCCTGCGTATGTTCCACAAATTTATGTAGATTCAACTTTAATTACTCCTAAGAAAGTTATCCAAGGACACGATGGAAGTACTATTTTAGCATATAATGATTATAGAGATTCTCTTATTTTAGAACTAGAAAGTAGAATTTTTAATAACATAAAAGTAAAATACAATCCTGACATTTTTGATATTACTGAAATTGTTCCTAGTTACAATCGCAAAACTGCTTATAGTTTATCTGAATACAATAACGTATTAGCCCCAAGTTTTTATAAATGGACTGGATTAATAGGTAGCGATTTTAGTAAACCGATTAATTATAATGTTAGTAATCCGTTTACTTATAATTATTCAAATAGTGTTACTCCTGATGGAACGAAAAATGTTCCAGGCTACTGGAGAGGAATTTATCGTTGGATATTAGATACAGATAGACCGAATTTATGTCCTTGGGAAATGCTAGGATTTAGTGTAAGACCACAATGGTGGATATCTTTATACGGCCCTGCGCCATACACTAGCGACAATTTGCCAATGTGGCAAGATATTAGTTTGGGTGCTATAAGAGAACCAGGCAAACCAGTATTTTATTCATCTAAGTTTGCAAAACCATTTTTAATGAAATCTATCCCTGTCGACAGTGATGGCAATTTAAAAGATCCAAACTCAACAGGACTAGCCAAGGGTATGATTACTCCAAGCTCAACTGGTGATTATGTGTTTGGAGATATTGCACCAGTTGAAGCAGCTTGGCGACGAAGCAGTCATTATCCGTTTAGTGTAATAACTGCTTCAATGTTGTTAACTCCTGCTAAAACATTTGGTACACTGATAGACAGATCTAGGGTTGTTAGGAATCGTGCAGGCCAGCTTGTATATAAAGATACTGGTTTAAGATTGCGCCCGGCCGATATCAAACTACCAAATTTAAATAATAGCAAAACTCGTGTACAAACAGCTGGTATTATTAATTATGTTGTAGACCTTATTTTAAATTATATTTTCAGTAATAATATTGAATCATACAACGATTACGCCAATGACTTAGCTACTATGGCAGTTCAACTTAGCTATAGAGTTGGATCATTTACTAATAAAGACCAGTTTAATTTATTGTTAGAGTCTAAAACCCCGCTGACTAGCGGTAGTATATTTGTTCCTCAAGAAGACTATGATGTGTTTTTAAATACATCTAGTCCTGCTACTAGATTAACCTACAGTGGTGTTAGAATTACTAAATTGCAAACAGGATATCAAATTCAAGGTTATAGCAGAACTCAGCCATATTTTAAATATTACAATTATTTAAATTCTGGAACAACTATTAATGTTGGTGGTATTAGCCATAGTTACGCTCAGTGGACATCTGGTGAAGAGTATCTTGTTGGTAATGTTGTAGTTTATGACGGAAGATACTACAGTACGATTGTACAACACACTGCTGATGATACGTTTAACTCAAGATTTTTTCAAACATTGTCATCGTTGCCTGTTACAGGCGGTGTAAGTGCAGCGTTCAGAACAACTTGGGATAAGACTGAATTGTTAACTATGCCATACGGCACGGAATTAACTACTGTACAAGATGTGGTTGATTTTTTATTAGGCTACGAGCAATATTTAATAGATCAAGGATTTACATTTGACACTTACAATAGTAATCTGGGAGTAGTTTCAAATTGGTCAACTAGTGCTAAAGAATTTATGTTCTGGACTACACAAAATTGGAGTGCTGGACAAGACAAGTGGAACGACTGGATTCCAAATAAACCAATAGCCTACGGTACAATTGTTAGATATGAAGGCGAGTATTATAGTGCATTAACAAATGTGCCTTCAAGTTCTGAATTTAACCCAGACGATTTTAATAAACTAGAAGGATTAAGTATTGCAGGCGCAGGCGTTATTAGTTTAAGCCCTGCTGCTGCTTCAATATCTTTTAAAACTTCGCTAACTGTGGTTGATGATGTTGGTAATAAATTTAATAATTACGAAATATTCAAAGTTGACGGCACGCCAATAACACCAAATCAATTAGATAGTTATAGAACTGGCAATGTTGTAACATATACTCCAAGAACTTCTGCTGGAATTTATTGCGCTAGTTTTTATCTAATACAGCATGAACATGTTATTATTATTAATAACACAGATATTTTCAATGATATTATATATAATCCTCCTAGTGGATATAGAAGAGAACGAATTAAAGTTAGTGGTTACATAACTACTGACTGGTACGGCGGCCTTGATATCCCGGGATTTATTTTTGATGCTGCAACTGTAAAAAGTTGGCAACCCTGGAAAGATTATAACATGGGTGACATTATTGCCTATCAAAGTTATAATTATAGTGCTAATAAATTCCTTCCAGGAACTAGTACGTTCGAGTCTACAAGCTGGACACAGTTAGCTAAAGCACCAACAAGTCAAATTTTACCTAACTGGACAAACCTTGCTACTCAATTTACAGATTTTTATAGTTTAGAAGTTGATAACTTTGATGCCCAACAACAAAAAATTGCCCAGCATCTAATTGGATATCAATCGCGTCAATATCTAAGTAATATTATTCAAGATCCTGTTAGTGAATTTAAGTTTTATCAAGGAATGATTAGAGAAAAAGGAACACAAAATGTTCTTAACAAACTCTTTAACGTTCTTAGTTCTGATAATGAAGAAAGTTTAACATTTTATGAAGAGTGGGCATTACGTGTAGGACAATACGGCGCTTCGGAAGCATTTGAAAATATTGAATTTGTATTAGATGAAGACAAGTTTAAAAATAATCCTCAAGGAGTTTTGCTTATCAGTAAGACTACGGAACAATTGAGTCCAGTAATTATTCAACAAACAGCAAATGACATTTATTTGGCTCCACAGGGATATTCTTCTACCCCATTCCCGGCTGTTAACAACTATCAGCCGTTACTAAGAAGTGCAGGATATGTAAATCCTTCTGATGTTTTTGTAACAGTAGGATCTTTAGATGAACTCACTACTAAAGATATTACTACTTTTAAAAACGGTGCCTATATTTGGGTAACATTTGACTTGCCAGCATCTCAATTTTGGAATGTGTACAGATTTACAGATACTAGTTTAAAAATATCATCTGTAACATACGATAGTAAAAATAAGTTACTAACACTAACGTCTGACAACATTGTTAAATTTGTAGAAGGGTCTTATATTGGTATTAGTCAAGTAACAGGATTTAGCGGATTTTATAAAGTTAAAAGTGTTACTTTAAATAACTTTGTTGTATCAGCAGATTTACCTTCTTGGAAACCTCCGTTTGACCAACAAGCTAGCATTAATATTTTTGTCTTAACAAGTCAACGTGCTTCTGATATGGATAGTATAGGTTCTATACTAACTTCAGAATTTAGTAACGATGAATTAATTTGGGTAGATAATACTGCACCAAATGACGGTATCTGGGCGACTTGGAAATATAATCAAGTTTATTCTAAATCGGCTATACTTAATGAAGACCCTGATACCTCTCTAGGGTTTGGAAAAATATTAGATGTATCTGCACAAGGTGACTTATTAGCAGTAGGTGATAATACTGGCGCGGTAACTGTTTATTATAAATCTGGAACATCTTCTAGTTGGTCGGAAAATCAAGTAGTTCCAAATCCAAATGTGTGGGGAAGCGGCAATCTATTGCCTAGTTCTATCAAATTTAGTCCTGATGGATTATGGCTCGCGGTTGGTTCTAAGTATGCCGGTGCAGTTTCATCTAGTCTTTCATCGCATAATTCTGGAGTGTATGATTCAACGCACACTTATAGTTCTGGCTCAATTATTACATATGGTAATCGATATTACAAAACTGAAAAAGCTATATCTCCGTTGTATACTAGTGTAACTGGAACAGTAACCCTGACTAGTAGCGGCGCAATATTTGACGTAGTTGTAGTTCCTACATCTACTACAGTAGTAGACGGTGAAACGGTTCCAACTAACGGTTATTACCAGGTAAATGTAAGATATGGTGGTGTTGGCTACAAAGTTGGAAGTGTTATTAAGGTACTTGGAACATTACTAGGTGGCGTTTCACCAAGTGACGATTTAACTTTTAAAGTAGGAACTGTAAATTCTGTAAACGGTATTTTAACTATAACAAATTTACAAGGTGTTCCGTCATCTAAATCAAATTCTGTACTGTTAGCTAAAACAAAAGCAAATGTAAGCGGTATAGTTGTTACGGGAACTGGTGCGTTGTTTAACGTAGCAACACACAATGCCGGTAATTTAGAATCATACAGTATTCCAACTGGTGGAATCATTTCCGGTGGAACCGGATATCTAACTGGCGATAAATTTATTATTCTAGGTAGTATACTAGGCGGCGAAGACATTGTAAACGATTTAACATTAACAGTAACAGCTCTTTTAGGAGTAATAACTGGATATTCTTCTAAATCAGGAAATACAGCATGGACAACAATTAATTATCTTCCAGCTGCAATTACTGAATACGGGAATAATGTACAAAGTGGAAATTTTGAAAAAGGAAATACATATCAAATATCTTCTTTAGGAGAAACTGGATTCCTTACTGATTTTACATTAATTGGAACTGCAACAACTAATGCAACTGGAACTCCAATAGTTTGGTCTTCTATTAGAATTCCACAGATTGGGGATTTTTTTGTAGCAACAGCCACTGGTGCAGTTACTGACGGTAATTTTGTAATAGGCAAGAGATATGTTGTTACTGTTCCAGGAACAACAAATTTTGCTCTTCTTGGCGCAACGGGCGCAACTCCTAATACTGTTGGCACAATATTTACGGCAACTGCAACAAGTTCAAGCGGAACGCCGGGCACGGGAATAGCATACCAAGGTAGTGGAACAGCAACAGAACAAATTAATGCAACCGAATCTATCTACCAAGAGCAAGGTGTAGTTACATTATACAGGAAAGATAATAATAATTTTTATTCGGTAGTTGATACTATTGTTAGTTTGAATTCTGCTAATTACGAACACTTTGGTTCTAATTTAGAATTTAGCGACACTGCTTTGTATATTTCTGCAAGCGGTTACAACAGTGAAGCAGGCCGAGTATATACTTTATTTTATCAAACAACTAATTTAGTATCTGTATTTTATAACCCAGTTGGAAGTTTTACATCTGCAGAACCAAATAAACTAGTAATATCTAGTAATTACTCAGTTCCTGTGTCTTATATTAAACTTGGAATGACAGTACATGGAACTGGATTCACATCAGGTCAGTATGTTATACAAATAACTAGTACCAATTCTGTACTGCTAAGTGCTCCGCCAGATTCCACTCCAGACGGTGAAATACAATTTCTTACACAGGGATGGACTTATAATGGTGATAGCGGCCAGCAGACTATTAGCGGCACAGCGCCTAGTCAGGGAATTGGTATTGATGTTAAGATAAGCAAAGATAATTCAACTCTAGCTATTTCAACTTATACTGATATTGTAAAAATTTATAAGCGTAATAGCACCACTGGGTTATTTGTGTTCTTAGAAAATATTACTGGAACTGATAATACATTTGGCCAAGGTTTGGATATTTCTGATGACGGAACATATATTGCAATATCGGATTATGCTTTAAATAACCAAGGTGTTGTTAACGTATACAAATTAAAAAATAACTCTTATAATACAGTTCAACCTTATATTATAACTAATCAGTACCCACAAAGTTTTGCTAGTTTTGGAAGCAAGATTGCTTTTATGAACGATTATAAAACATTGGTGATTTATAGTGAACATGGTAACACATCAACTTTAACTACTATTGACAATAATACAACTACACTTGATAAAGACTCAACAAATTTTGTAACCAACCAACCATCTAGTGGCCGTGTAGATGTGTATGATATGTATGCAACTAAATGGGTATTCAGTGAAAGTTTAGCAACAGGAAATACTGTAACTGATGGCTACGGCGCAGGAGTTGCAGTATGTAATAATCAAATTATTGTAAGCGCACCATATGCACAAGATAGAATTTATGCACAATCTGGATTACTATATGCTTATATTAAACCTGAAGGCGCCCAGTCTTGGACTGTTGATTGTACTAATGTAGCAATAGCTGATGTCAAAAAAATTAAACAAGCGTTCTTATATAACAAGGCTTCTGGAACATTGTTAAAATATTTAGATGTAATTGATCCAGGACAAGGAAAAATAACAGGCCAAGCTGATGCAGAAATACAATATAAGGCTTATTATGATCCAGCTATCTATTCTTATTCAACGGCAGACGCTTCTGTTAATTCAGACGCAACAACATTCTGGACATCTGCACAAGTTGGAAAAATTTGGTGGAATCTAAGCACTACAAAATTTGTAAATGCCTATTTAAACGATGTTGCTTATAGAAATAATTCGTGGAATACACTTGCTCAAGGTGCAAGTGTTGATATCTATGAATGGGTTCAAACTAAACTACTTCCAGCAGATTGGGACAAGCAAGCAGACACACCGGCTGGATTAGCTTTAGGTATTAGTGGAACAAGTTTGTACGGTAACAATGCTTACTCGGTGACACAAAAATATAATAACATTACAAAAAAACTTGTAAACACATATTACTTCTGGGTAAAGAATAAGAATGTAGTACCTACTACTCCAAACAGACATTTATCTGCATTACAAGTATCTAAATTGATAGCTAATCCACGCGGCGAAGCATACACTTATCTTGCATTAATTGGAACAGACAGTTTTAGTCTTGTTAATGCAGGGTCTTATCTATCGGACAAAGATGTTGTACTATCTGTCGAATATTGGTTAACAGATAAAACAGACCAGAATGTTCATAGTCAGTGGAGTTTAATAAGCGATGACATCAATGTTGATTTACCTGTAGTATTAGAGAAAAAATGGTTTGATAGTTTGTGCGGCGTGGACTTATCTGGCCGATCGGTGCCAGATACAAAACAACCTCCTAAACTTCGTTACGGAATTGAGAACCGCCCACGTCAGAGTATGTTTGTTAATCGTATTGAAGCATTAAAACAATTTGTTGAACGAGCAAACATCACTTTACAACAAAATCAAATTACTGAAGGTTATAATTTAACAAAACTTGAAAGTTACGATACAACGCCTACTACAGTTACTGGTTTATATGATCAAATTCAGGATACTACTATAGATTTAGATTATATTAATATTAATTCTTTTAGACAAGCGAAATTAAGCCCGGTCATTGTTAACGGTGTAATTACTAAAATTAATATTGATTTTGAAGGAAGCGGCTACGGTATTGCACCAAGCGTAAAAATTGTAGGAACAGGCAAGAACGCACAACTTACTACAGTTATTACCAATGGAAAAATTACAGAAGTTATTGTTAGAAACGGTGGTATAGCATACGATGAAGGTAATACTATACTTGTTGTTAGAAGTTATTGTGTGTTAATAAACAGCGATAGTCAAGCCAATGGAAACTGGAGCATATATTCTTGGACTCCTAGCTCAACTTCTACAGGCACAGGTGTGTGGTCTCGTATATTAACTCAAGCATATGACGTTAGAAAATATTGGAACTATACTGACTGGTATTCAACTGGGTATAATCAATATTCTTCCGCAGATTACTTAGTATCAACATTTGTAGGATTAAATGATATTACTCCTGCAATAGGCGAACTTGTAAAAGTTACAACAGTTAATGCTAGCGGCTGGCTATTACTAGAAAAATATGCCAATAGTACTAGCGTTGATTGGACACAAAGTTATCGTGTTGTAGGTATACAAAATGGAACTATCCAGCTAAGTTCTAAACTATACAACTTTGTTGAAACTGACATTGGTTACGATTCAGATATCTTTGACAACGGGTATGACGTTGTTGCTTCAACTGAATTGCGCATTATTTTAAATACAATTAAAGATGATATTTTTATTGGCAATCTAAAACAACATTATTTAGATTTGTTTATTGCATCAATTAAGTATGCGCATAGTGAACAAGTGTTTATCGATTGGGCGTTTAAAACCAGTTTTGTAAGAGCAACACATAATGTTGGTAATTTGGATCAGCCAGTTAATTACCCGGTAGATAATATTGCTGATTTTGAAAATTATGTAAATGAAGTTAAACCTTATAGAACTAAACTACGAGAGTATATTAGTAATTATAAGAATTTAGACATTGGATCAACTGCTGTTTCAGATTTTGATTTACAACCTCTTTATACAGATAGAATAGTTCCTCTTAACACAGTAGTTGCTAATGGTAAAATTGATGCTGATAATTCTGCAATACAAAATTATCCTTGGAAATTTTGGTTAGACAATGTAGGGTTTGTGGTAACTGAAATAATTTTAGTTGATGGTGGATCTAATTATGTAAATCCTCCGTCTGTTGTATTCACTGACAACAGTGGATCGGGCGTAGAAGCAACTGCTTATATTGCTAATGGAGTTGTTAACAGAATTATTTTAACATCTAGCGGTAGCGGATATTTGGCAGCACCGACTATTACAATTGTTGGAGGCCTTGGTATAGGAGGCACATCTGCAAAAGCTGTTGCAATTATAGGTAATAGTGTTGTTCGCTCTTCTTTAGTAGGAATAAAATTTGATAGAACTAGTTCTAACTATTACATTACACAAATTAAACAAACTGAAACATTTACTGGTACTGGCTCTAAGATACAATTTGCTTTAAAATGGGCACCTGATGTCACAATTGGAACATCGATTGTAACCGTGTCAGGAGTTCCTGTGCTACGTGAATTATATTCTTTATCTATTGTTAAAAAGAAAATTAACGGCAGTACACAATATACTGGCACAATTACTTTTGAAAATGCACCGGCTAATGGAAGTTCTATTACGGTTGAATACATCATTGACAAATCTGTAATGTCAGCAACAGATCGAATTCAGTATTACTATAACCCTGTAACTGGTCAACTTGGCAAAGAGTTATCTCAGCTAATGTTAGGAGTTGATTACGGTGGAGTTCAAGTTAACGGTTTAGGATTTAGTTTAGATACAGGCTGGGGAACAACTCCTTACTACTCCGACAAGTGGGATAATTTTGATAGTAAATTTACAGATTATTTTGTAACAGTAGCTGCTAACGTTCATACCTTTGATCAGTTACCGTATGTTGCTGATTTAGGAACAGAAATTAATATCTATAAAGCATCTACTACTATAGATACGCATGTGTCGGACGGGTTGCAGACAAAATATACATATAACATTCTCGCAGATAAACCAGTAGTAACACTTGTAAATAATATTGAAACAACAAGTATAGCTACAATTTATCAGTCTACTGGTAGTTATCACACAACATTAAAAGTTGCAAATACCACAGTAAATGGCAAATCCATATTGCCAGGCATGGGTGTTATTGGTAACGGATTTGAATCTGGACAAACTGTAACATCTGTGGGATTAGATGGTCAGACAGTAACACTTAGCGCAGCTCCTGATAGTAATCCGGCAAACAAGCAATTTATTAACTTAACTGGTACAAATCAGAACAGTATTACAGGATCGGGGGCTACATTCAATATAGTTACTACTGAAAATGGTTATTCAGCACAAGTAGTTAACGGTGGAACAGGGTATTCAGTTAGTTTAAATTTTGGAGCTCCTCACACTATTAAAGTATTAGGTACAGCAGTTGGCGGCACAACTCCTCTCAATGATGTTACAATAGTTATTGCATCAGTTGGAGATAGTTCGTTAGGCATTCCTGGGATGATTATATCTGTAACAGCATCTGGAACTCCAGCAGTTGTTCCTTTAAAGTTTACATTTAACTATCCAGGCAGTAACTATTTGACGCTTAAAAACACATCAGGGTTATCAGTTACGGATGTAATAACTTGTCCAAGTATAACTCGATTAGTTAATAATAAAACAATACCGTCGATTGCTAATGGTACTGTAATTAAATCAATAGATACTGTTAATAATAAAGTTGGTCTTGGAACATTAGATCCTGTAACAAACTTAAATGTTACTTCTGTATCTGGAACTGGTTCTAAGGTTACAATGAAATTTGTAACGCAGCCAGCAATTCCGTATCCTGTGAATTCTTTAATTAGTATTACAGGATTTACCCCAAACAAATACAATGGAATTTATACAGTAACAGATGCTACAACAAGTAGCATGAGTTTTTCTAGCAGTGTATTAGCATCTGTTACTACACACGGAAGTATTACAACCGTAATTGATTCAATACTATTCCTTGACTCAACGTTATTTAAATCTATACCAGATAATACAACTGTGGTGTTTACTAAAACATTAAAAGAATCATTAGAAGTTAATATTTTTGATGACGGCACTATTAATTTAATAGATGTTGCACCGTCTGGTACTAATGTTGTTATAACAGGCACTGTTAATCCTGTTAGGTTAGATGATCCAAAGTTTGGAACAGTTAATCAAAAGAACGACGATGCAATAATGCAAACACCGTTCCCTGTTTTATCTACAACAGTTACAACTGCTGGCAGATATACAACAATGCCTACAGTAACAGTTAGTCCTAGCAACTTAAATGCGCCATTATATACAGCAACCGCTAGTGCCGTAATGACTGCAATTGATGTCAGTTACAACGGAAATAATAATGGAATTGGTTATCGTGTTGGTGATATACTTATTGCTCAACCGTCGTCTGGGGTTACACCAGCTGTGATGAGTAATTCAATTATTTCAAATAATACACTAACAGTTGGAACCGTTGATTCGGGAACTATTCAAGTTGGTATGGTACTCACAGGCTCTGGAATTGCACATAGACAAGCTCCTATTATAACCACTGGTGCTAGTTGCGATACTACTACTGGTACAGTTACTTTAACATTTGCTTCTTTAGGATCTAGTTATATTCCGTTTGCTATTGGTCAGCCAATTACAGTTGCTGGCATAGCACCTGTGGCATTTAATGGAACTTATAATGTAACTAATGCTACAACAACTAGCGTATCGTATGCTAAGGTTGTTACTCTAGCAAGTTTTACAGCTAAGATTGGAAATATTGCCGGAACAGCAGCCGGCAATCGATTAGTTGTAACCGCAGTATCTAGTGGAACATTGGAATTTGGTCAAACAATAGCAGGTACTGGTGTATCTGCTGGTATTACAATTACTGGACAAGTGTCGGGGTCAACTGGTTCAACAGGAGTTTACACTATAAGTAGTTCATTATTTGTTAATAATTCTACATATATGTATAGTGCGGCAACGCAAACATCATCGGGTACTGTAACAAGTAACGCTATAACATATATTACCGGACGTATAAGTGGCAATGGTGCAGGAAGTAAGTGGACTGTTAATCTTAAACAAACTACAGCATTGGTTGGCAACAACACATCTACAACAGTAACAGGCAACGGTGCTGTAATATTTGAAGTTACTCGGGTTGCTAGTAATACTGTTCCGCCAGTTGGTCCAATTGACGTATTATCAATTGTATCGTCAACTTCGTTTACCGGGTCATTAGATCAAAACAATCAACAATTAATTGGCGGATCAGGCCAAAACGGAACAATATCAATTATATACGGTGTTAATTCATTAACAATAACAAATTCAGGCAGCGGATATTTAAATAATCCAACAATTACTATTAGTGCTGGGCAACCAACCGCAACTGCAACCGCAACTATTCAGCAATTTGTTAATGGTTTGCCTAAAACAATAGTAAGTCTTCCAAACTCATATACAGTGAACGCTGGTGATGAATTTATTTTACGCAAGAGTACTAGTGACGGATCTATTGCTCCTTCTACTCAAGACTTTGATACTGCAATTTCTGGTGGCGATTTAGCATATTCAACAGCAACAGGTATTGCTGCAGATGATATTGTTATAGACGGCGACGGATTAGTTACGCCAACATCAAGTCCTGCTCCTGAAGAAGTTGTTCCAGGGCAAGTAGTTGATACACTTGCAATTAAAGTCTATGACCAAAGTAGTTCTGGTAGTGCAAAAATAAAAGTAGATAACTATGTTGCTAACGGATCTCAATCAACATTTAAAATCAATCAACAAATGAATAGTCCAGACGCTCTTGTTGTTAAAGTTGGATTTATTATTAAACAACATAGATCAGATTATACAGTTAATTTTCAAAATAATACAATTAATCTTAATACTACTCCTGCTAAAGATGAGATAGTAAGTATTTTCAGTCTAAGTCCAAGCGGAAATAATATTTTAGATAATGATTATTTTATAGGTGATGGAGTTACAACTGAGTTTGTGACTAAAGCTAATTGGTCTAAGTCAGTAACATCATTAGTTTATATTAATGGAGTTGTTAATAATCCTGTTTTATTTAAAACTGATAATACTTACGAGTTATCGAATGCAATTGGATTTAGATTTATAGCGCCACCGGCTGCTGGTGATGTTGTTAACTATATTGTTACTTCTGGAATAATACAAAATTTTGCTGTCACACAACGACAATCATTTAATGGTAATAACAGCCGTGTATACTCGCTTACAAATCCGATTGAAACTAGTTTTCCAGTGGAACAGAGTATGATTGTAATTGTAAATGATTTTGTATTACGCCCACCAAGTGGAAATTATTTTATAATAGGCAATAACATTAAATCTTTTGCTCCTGATTTTTCTAAACAGCCTTATGATTTTGCAATAAACTCTGCTTCAATTTCAGATATTAATGTATATATAGACGGAAAAAAACTTAGTTTATCTTCCGATTACAGTGTCAATGCATCGACTCTTACAGTGACTATTTTGAACAATGTTTACAATGAAAATATTGGTAAGAAACTAGTTCTTACTTTGAATTCTTACGCAGACTATACAGTAAATGACATAGCTAAAACAATAACTTTTAAATCAACTTATAGTAGTAGTGATAAAATTGAAATTTTAAGTTCTTATAATCATGCTTCTTTAGATATTGAACGTACTACTATGACGTTGCAAACTTCGTTAACTTTTAGTAACGAATCGGTAGAGTACCACTATTTTAAAAATTTAAGTCGAGGTGTGATGCGTTTAGATAGACCTGTGGTAGACGAGCAACATGTATGGGTAGCTAGAAATAATGTAACATTTAGTACATTGTTAGTTCCAGGCGTTGATTACGTCTTACTAGGCGATAAATCTAGTATTCAACTTGCTCCTTATTTGACTAGTATTACTGATACATTTACCATGATGACATTTGGTAATAACACGTTATCTTCAAACATATCTTATATGCAATTTAAAGACATGCTTAATCGTGTAATTTACAAACGATTAAGTAAAGATAAACAAACTAGATTAGTAAAAGATTTACATTGGAATGATGTTGAAATAGTAGTTGAAGATGCAAGTAATTTTGACATTCCTAATATTTCTACTAATCGTCCAGGTATTATTGAAATACGCGGAGAACGCATTGAATTCTTTGCTATAACTGGTAACACACTAAAACAAATTCGTCGAGGTACATTGGGTACTGGAATATATGCACACAACATAGCAGGCACATTTGTTCAAGATATTGGTACTGGATCAACAGTTCCTTACACAGATACTACCTTAGTGCAGAATATTATAGCTGACGGCGTTTCAAACTCACATCAATTAACTCTTGGAGTAACACTTAACAGTGGATTTACTGAGTATAATTCATTATTTGAAGTGTTTGTTGGGGGTGATAACGACACTGTTCGATTGAAGAAGGCACCTTACAGCATTTTTGATGTAAACAAATCGCCTTACAGCCCGGCAGGAGATGTAAGTTTCCCAGCTGAGTTTACAGTTTCTAATGTAACATCAACTGGCGCCCAACTAACACTAACTAACCCTGTTACACAAGGCACAAAAATTACAGTAGTACAAGTAACTGGGCGCGAATGGGATGGAAACAAGAATAATCCATTGAATATATTGGATGATAGCGGATCAATTGCTAGTTTTATTAAAGCAACCCCAGGTATTTGGTACTCGGGATTTAAGGATTAACAGATTAAACTATCAGATTATAAGACATGATAAATATAAGATAAAGAGAGATTGATATGCAGACTAAAGACGTAACAGGAATTCATATTGAAGGTCATATTAAGATTTATGACCCGATTTCCGCTGAGGTGTTTATTAACAAACGCAATGCTATTCACTACGAGAACATAAGCGTTGCCATAGTTGAATCCATGACTAACAGTGGCCAGGGCTTTGTTTATCAAATGGCCTTTGGAAATGGCGGCACAAGTATTGATCCTACTGGAATTATTACATATTTGACTCCTAATACTTCAGGTACAAACGCAAGTTTATACAATCAGACTTATCAAAAAATTGTTGATCCTAACTCTAGTACTAACACAGACCCAACCCGTAATTTTACTGAAGTTAGACATACAACCGGACAAAATTATACAGATATATTTGTAACTTGTTTATTAGATTACGGCGAGCCAAACGGTCAAGCTGCTTACGATACAAACAGCGACGGAACATCGACTTATGTTTTTGATGAATTAGGCTTACAAAGTTATAGTTCAACAGGCGAAAGTTTACTTTTAACCCATGTTATTTTTCACCCAGTATTAAAAAGTTTAAACCGATTGATACAAATTGATTATACAGTGCGAATTCAGAGCTTAACTGGCTTAGTAGGAGTTTAATCGATGCCTTATACCATTCGCTACACAGAAAGTAACAATCCAAATAAGCCTCCTATTACAGTACAGGATCAAAGTTTAGATACCACAACACCGGTAACACTAGTGGGCCAGGGCTACAGTGGTTATGCTCCAGTATTTGCTACAGATTTACTACATCTCTTAGAAAATTTTGCTAATCCTACAGCTCCTGCTCAACCAGTACAGGGTCAGCTATGGTACGACAACGTTAATAACTTGCTTAAAGTTTATGATGGCGCGGGAACATGGAATCCTGCAGGTGCAATAAAGAAATCTTTAAACAGGAATCCACCAACAAGTGCTAATATTGGAGACGTCTGGGTAAGTACAGATACTAGTCAGTTATATGTTTGGTCTGGATCTAGTTGGGTTTTAGTTGGCCCACAGTATAGTTCAAATTCTAATACTGGTCCTCAGGCAGAGGAAATTGTTGATACAAATAATTTATCTCACTATGTTATAACGTTTTATTCAAATAATAACAAAGTTGCAATTATTAGCCAAGACAGTTTTACTCCAAAGCAAACATTAGCAGGATTTCCTGCAATTAACAAAGGTGTTAATTTATATACAGTTGCTAATAGTTTAGACCCAGCTAACGGAACAACTGCTGGAGTCTGGGGAACTGCTAGTTCGTCAAACGGATTGTTAGTTAATAATAAAATTATATCAGCTGCTAACTTTTTAACAACAGAAGGCACTACTAATACCACTAATACTGTATTAAATATTAGAAACAACGATGGTTTAAAAGTAGGAAGTGATTTAAGTTTTCAAATAAAAACTACTGGTACTGGTACTGTCTTTAACTCAATTAATACAAATAACAGTATTGCATTCCAGCTAACAAATAGCCTAAACGCATCTAATACAGTTGTACAAATTAATGCAAACGGGTATGTTGGAATAAACAATCCTAATCCTACAACATCACTTGATGTAGTTGGCACCATTCAAGCAAGCACAAGTGTAAATGTTACTGGTACTACAAATTCAACATCGTCAACAACTGGAAGTATTACTACAACAGGCGGTGTTGGTATTGCACAAGATGTGTTTGTAGGCGGAAATACTAATATTTCAGGAAAAATAACTGTTGGAAATTTTAGCGGTGTAGCAATTCAGCCATCCGCATCTTCACAGTATGACATTGGAACTCCAACCAGTCAGTTTAGAAACATCTATGCTCAGAACTTTGTTGGAGATTTCAGTGGAACATTTGCTGGATATTTCACAGGTTCAGTTGATGGATCAGCTACTCAATTAGCTAATCCAACAATTTTTAGTTTAGCAGGAGATGTAACAAGTAATTCAATTAATTTTAATGGTGCTACTCTTAATGGAACAGCTACATTTAATACAACATTAAGTTCTGCTTTTATTACTAATAAAAATCCTGCATCAGACTCTTCTACATTAACGTCACCGTTTCCAGATTCCTTAATAGTATACCAGTCAGCTAGTCAGTCGTTAGTTAAGATGACTAAAACTACACTCTTCAATCATGTACCGTTAGTGCCGGTTGGTGCTATATTTCCATTTGCTGGCCCAAAAGCTAAAGTACCAGCTGGTTATTTACTATGTGATGGTAGTGAAATTTTACAGCAAACTTACTCTGTATTATATCAAATAATAGGTTACACTTATAGCAGTGGTAGTCCAAGTAACTTATTAGGAGCAGCAACATTTAAACTTCCTGATTTAAGAGGAAGATTTGCATTAGGTGCTGATAATATGAATAATGGCATTCAAGTTCCTGCTAGTGGTAGTGCTAATAATTTAGTTAGCACAGTAGGAGCCGCAGCAAATCGAGTACCAGATACAACTGCTGATAATATTGGAGCAGGATCAGAATCAACATCGGGACCTGGTGTATCAACGGTTACATTAACAACAAGTCAATTGCCACAACACACGCACAATTTAAAAAGTACAGGAAACAGTCAATATTATGCAGTTGGCGATACATCTACAGCTTCGGATTCAGATGCAGCAACGCGAGCAAGTTATGGTATTACACCAGGCGGAACAAATAGAGGTCTTGCAAATTCTGGACCAGTATTGAACACAACTACTAACTCCACTTTAACTGGTCAATCAATTAACATTATGAATCCATACCTTGCTATTAATTATATCATTTACACTGGAGTTGGCATATAATGAGTTATCAAATACTTAAAACTAACGGTGATCAGCTAATACAAGGCGGATTAATTGACGGTGCAGTCAATCAAACAGCAACTGATATTACTTTAATTGGTCAAAATGCCACAGGATACGGTCTTTTTTTAAATGACAATTTTGTGCATTTATTAGAAAATTTTGCTAATACATCTGAACCTCCGCATCCTATTCAAGGGCAATTATGGTACGACACGCAAAATGCAGTATTAAAAGTTTATGATAATTATTCATTCATGGCAGTGGGCGGAACTACAACATCGTCAACTCCTCCTAGTTCTTATTCAGCAGGAGACATGTGGATCAATAGTGTAACCGGTCAATTAAATTTTAATGCAGGTACTGGAAATATTTTAGCAGGACCAATTTATACACAAAGTCAAGGTCCTTGTGGATTTTTTACAGATGATATTTTAGATGTGTTTAGTATCTTACATACAGTTGTTTATATGTATGTGGCAAACACATTAATTGGAATTTACAGCAAAGATACATTTACACCTCAAGAAGCAATTCCTGGATTTACTGAAATAGTTGCTGGGTTTACTGGTAATAGTACAGTAACAAATTTAAAGTCTAAAATGTTGGCAAGTACAGCCAGTGCAATAACGGACGGTAACGACATTTTTCCACCTAGCGGCCTAGTAAAAACTTCAGGATCTTCTATCATTTCTCCAGATATTAGTGGTAATGGTGCTCTAACAATCACTGCACCACTTCAACTAATTTTAGGCCCAGGAAATGACATTGAGATCAGTGTACAACCTGAATATACATTAGCGCAAGCATTTCAAATTAAATCAAATACATCAAATCAAAATTTTGATATTAATTTAAATGCTACTAGTGCATTTTTTATTGATGCACAGTTAGGTAATGCCGGAATTTATAATAATTCTCCAAAAGCAACTTTAGATGTGGGCGGCTCATTTAGAATTGCTGCTGGCAAAGCTCCAGCCACTAGTACTTCTGCAGGTGTTGCTGGACAAATTGCGTGGGATGCTTCGTACATTTATGTTTGTGTAGCAACCAATTCTTGGAAAAGAACGCTATTAAGCAGCTCAGCATTTTAATTATGAACAACAATAAGAAAAGACACAAGGAGCAAACAGCATGGCATACGCAATAAACAATTATAACGGAACACCGGTAGCATCGGTTGTTGACGGAACAGTTAACAACATCCTGGATATTGCGTTAATTGGTAAAAATTATGCTGGGTACGGCGAAAGCCTCAACGAAAACTTTGTTTGGCTGTTACAAAATTTTGCAGGTCTTCAAGCACCTAAAAAACCGGTTGCTGGAGAATTATGGTTTGATGCAACTACTACTAAATTAAAAATAAATGTATATGATGGCGCTGTTTGGAAAACTTTAGCAATCAATAATATTAGTGAGTCCGCTCCAACAGTACATACATTAGGTGATTTATGGTATGATACTGTAAATAATCAATTAAATGTTTTTGATGGAACTGCTTATACAAGAATTGGCCCTGAAAGTGTGTTAGGTTTTGGCCCAACTAAAATGACATCAATAGGGTTACAAGATACAGCTAATCCGTCGGCAACTCATGCAGTACAGTTAGCATACTCTAACAGTAATGTGGTATATATTGTTAATTCAGGTGCAGATTTTACTCCAGTTGATGTTGGTATAGTTTCAAATTTTCCAACAATTTATAATGGTATTACATTAAGTGCAAATGTAAAATTACACGGCACCTCAACTAACGCAGATAATTTAGGAAATAATCCTGCAACATACTATGCACCTTTACGAGATACAGTATTTCCTACTCTAACAACTTTTCCAGATGCAGGTATTGCCGTTGGTTCTGCACTAAACATTTTAAATATTTCTTCTGTTCCAACAGTACAATCAGTTGGAACTAAACTTGTATTAAAAACTTCTACTGGGTCTGTTTCTATAACTGGCGCAGATATTTTACCAACTTTAACGGCAACATCTAATATTGGTAGTTTGACATCGCAATTTCAAAATATTTACGCTGGTAGATTTATAGGAACATCACAACAAGCAGATGCATTAAAAGTAGGTTCGCAATATGTAGTTGCAACTACTATTAACAGTGCTAATTCTATTGTTGCCAGAGACAGTAGCGGCGGAACTGCTGTAGTCAACTTATCAGCAGCAGTGATTTCATCTGGTAATATTAACAGCACTGGCAGTATTGTTGTTACAAATAATGTAACTGCTCAGAATTTCTTTGGTCATGCAACTAGTGCTGATACTGCAAACTATGCTAATAATGCTGGAACTGCTCAACTAGCAAATATTGCAAATTTAGTAGAGTGGTCAAATGTTGCAAATAAACCTCTTAACTTTGTATATAACGATAACGGTTTATATAATATTAACATTACTGGAAACACAGTATCGTTAGACGGCACTGTAATGATTGACACAAATTCTGCCGCAAAACAAATTGGTTATACAGCAGCTAGAATTGTTGGTAATTTAATAGGCAGTGTAAGTTCTAACGATAATACTCTTATTATTAATACAATAACTAAACAAGTTGGATACAATGGTGCAAATCTTGTTGGTAACTTAACTGGTAACTCTGCAGGAACGCATACTGGTCCAGTTGTTGGTAATGTGACTGGGGATATAACCGGGTCAGTTTATGCACAAAACGGTAGAATATTTTTGTCTAACGGTACTGCATCTAGCCCAAGTATTGCGTTCTACAATGATGGTGCAATTGACACTGGATTTTATTGGGGCGGCGACGGATTCATTAACATATCCAATAATGGTGTATACTCTGGCCAGTTTAAACCAAGCGGTGCCCTGACAATGGCTGGAACTGTTACTGCTCCAACATTTATTGGTAATGTAACTGGAAACTTAACAGGTGATGTGTTAGCAACCGATGCTACTAGAATTTGGAACTCAGCATCTAAACAACTGGGTTATGTAGGTGCCAACATTGTTGGTAGTTTAACTGGACCAGTAACTGGCGCCTTGACTGGCGATGTTCTTGCAACCGATGCTACTAGAATTTGGAATTCAACTTCTAAACAGCTTGGCTATACAAGTGCTAATATTGTTGGTAATTTAACCGGCCCAGTAACTGGCAATGTAACTGGCAATGTAACTGGTAACTTAACTGGCAATGTAACTGGCAATTTAACCGGTAATGTAACAGGAAATATTACAGGTAATTCAACAGGTACACATACTGGTCCTGTTATTGGAAACGTAACAGGAAATGTTACTGGTAACTTAACAGGTAACGTTACTGGTAACATATATGCCCAGGGTGGCAGAATATTCCTTGGAGACGGATCTGCGTCAAGTCCGAGTATTGCATTTGCAAACGATGGCGCACAGGATACTGGATTTTATTGGGGCGGCGACGGATTTACAAATATTGCTAACAATGGCGTATATTCTGGACAATTTAAACCGGGTGGCGCATTAACAATGGTTGGAACAATTACTGCTCCTACTTTTAGTGGTAGCTTATCTGGTAATTCAACTGGATTGCATACAGGTAATGTAACAGGTAATGTAACAGGTAGTTTATTTGGAAATGCAGATACTGCAACGGTAATTAATTCATTAGGTAATGTTACAGCAGAAGCAAATGGTACAGCAGAACCTGCAAACAAATTAACATTACGTTCGGTATATAATAACGGATACCCCGGACCTTATGGTAATGTAATTACACTAGGTGGCGCTGGCGGCGGCGAGTTGTTGGTTGGTTGGAGTGGCACTACTGGCTCACACGCTGACAATTATGTACGTAGTCGTAGAGATACTGGCAACACCTGGAGTCCGTGGGCAAAGATTTTAACTGATAAAAACTTTGGTGATACACTTGCAGTTGTTGCATCAACTGGTAGCTATAATGATTTATCCAATAAACCATCAATACCTACACCAGTTAACGTTACTAATCTAAATGCAAATTTGCGTAAACTTGTTCAAACAATTACTGGTACGGTAGATTTATACATGAGTCAAGGTGTCGGCGGAGCCGGTAGTGCAGTTAGCGGTGTACAAGTAACTGGTGACGGTGCTATCAACAGTTGGTATTCTTACATGGAAAATAATATAGTTAAAACTGTTGCAGGCTCAAGTGGCAATAGTTATTGCTATCTCTATGTTGATCTTGCAACACTAATGGGACTTAGTAACGACCCTACAAATTTAAATTGGAAGGGTAATTATGATTTTAATATTGCTCCAAGTTTAACCAGAGTACAGGACTTCCGAAATGTGTGGTATGGGATGGGAGTTGGCACATGGGGTGTAACTGTTGCACCTTATACAATTAATAATCAAAGCGGTGATTATGGAAAATTTACAATTTCAGTCACAGTGCAAGACTCGGGGCATTATTATCATGGTTCTAATGTACAAGCAGGTTGGATCGCCGTTGGTGTGAGAGGAACAAATGTCTACAACCCATAAGTTCAGTGTACCTTATACACACGGCATGATTGATGCCCTTGAAAACTTAGATACAACCAGTATTTCGGATGTGTATTTTAGCGACAATAAATTTGGCAGTGCTAGAAGCATTTTTAACGGCACAGAAATGTTTGATGAATTATACGCTGTTCGTGAAAAATACGGAATAAAAGTTCATTATCTAGTAAACCCGAGTGTTTACGAAAATGAATTTTATTCAAAAGTTCCAGAACTTATAGAGCATGTTAAAGAAATAAAAGCTGACATGATAACTCTTAACAACACATATTTGTTAAGGGCAAACATTATTAATGATTTTAGAGTTGGAAATCCTAACATTGAATTAAAAAATAGTGTAAATAACCTAGTCCGTACTTTAAAAGACTTTGTGTTTATGCATCAAGTGTTGCACATGACAAGTATCATAGTTGATAGGAGTTTAAATAGAGATCTTGATACACTGACCAAAATGAGTAATTATGCCAAACAACATGATATTAAAATTACTATGCTGGTTAATGAAGGATGTATAGTTGATTGCAAATGGAAACAGTGGGACGATGTTATTATCAGTCAGATTAAATTTCAAGATGACAGATCAGTTACTGACAATGTTCATAATAAACTAGGATGCATTAGTTATTTTAATCAAAATCCTGCGGAGTGGTTAAAGACGGCATTTACCTTGCCTAATGATACAGGCAAGTTTGACGGATTAGTTGATACAATTAAAATTGCAGGACGTAATTTTCCACTGGAACAATGGCATCGTGTGATTGACTGTTACCAAAAAAGAAGCGGTAATGTTCGTTTTGGAGATTTATTAAGTACAAGCGGCGACCAAAAATTATCTAGAATACTAGTTAATCAGATTTCTGATTTGGGATTTAATGAATTAACAAAGAATTGTAAAACAGTGTGCGGTATAGAATGCGATCACTGTGATAAAGTATACAAACAGATAACAAGGAATTTTGCATGACAACAATATCAATGGCACCAAAAACCCTATCGGGCGGCTGGAAAGAAGACAACCTTTATAGTGTTGCGTATGATGTGACCACTAGGATGGTCACCGGTTTATTTGGAGCTGTTGTACCGTTTGACGATATTGTACACAGTGATACTAATTTAGACAATCATTATCTTGGAGCAATATCTCAAGAACTATACAACAGTATTGGAGAAAGCATCAGTAATCCGGTTAGTTTAGCATTCTGGAACACAGATAATACTTTAAAAGTTAGAAAAATATTAGTTGATGCTGGCCCGGGAACATACTTAGATGGTAAAAGGGAAGCATTTGTTGGGCTTAATAATACAGTTACATTGATTCCAAAATGTGTTGATCAACAGGGAACAGTATGGAATGATGTTACTATTGTTCAAATCAAAAATATGGGAAAATTAGAAGTTCCTATGAGTATTAATGGGCAAGCAGCTTCTGCGTATAAAGGAACTGTAGCCAATGGTGAACCTGTCTCATTCCAACTTCAGCAGCAAGGTCGTGCTACTATACGATTTAAAATATCAGTGCCCGAATTAAGTACTTTGTGGTTATCAGTATACCCAGAATTATACGCTTACACTGACGAAGCATTAGCAGGTTTAACAGCTTGGGCGGCTGATCAGACTGCATAAATATAGAATAAGGAAAGAGTAGAATGTCATACACAATCAATAGATACAACGGAAATGCAATAGCTACTGTTGTAGACGGTACAATTAATAATACACTGGATATCACGCTAATTGGTAAAAATTACGCCGGCTACGGACAAAGTCAGAATGAAAATTTTGTTTATTTGTTAGAGAATTTTGCTAATTCTACTCAGCCACCAAGCCCGCTTGCTGGACAAATCTGGTACGATACTACAACCAACAAGTTGAGATTTTACGACGGACAACGTTTCCGTGCAGCAGGCAGTGCAGAGTCTGCTCCTAGTACTGCACCACCGGCCGGATTGGCTCTTGGAGATTTTTGGTGGGACAGTACCAACCAACAATTAAACATATCCAACGGCACTGGTACATTTACTATTGTGGGCCCGTTCACATCCAGTACAAATAGTGGGTCAACCCAGTTTCAAATAAACACAGTAAGTGCAAGCCCAAGTGGATCGTATCCAATTATACAAGCTGTTTTAGGCGGCAGTAACACTGTGTTCACAGTGAGTAACACTGCTTTTGCTTTGAATACAAATATTAGCTCAAGTAACATATCTGGCTTTACCACTAACGGAATATTTCAAGGAATAACACTAAATTCTTTAGTACAAAATACTGTGACTGGTATTCCTGTATATACAACAAGAGCTACAAATTACAAGTTCTGGGGAACTGCTAGTGATGCAGATGCACTAGGTGGAATACCAGCGGCAAACTATGTTACAACTTCAAATGCTAGTTTCAGTAACAGTGTTAATTTTGCTGGAACTGGATTTTCTGTTAACCAAGTATTGGGTGTGCAGAATCAATTGTTTAGCTTCTTAGGCGGACAACAAACAACCACTCCTATTATTTCTAGTAGTGTTACTGGTGTACCGTTAGTATTCACAACAAAGACAGGTTCAACACCAATTACAACATTGCAATTATTGGGTAATGTAATTCATCCAGGAATTAGTGGAACAACTACACTTGGAACAACTACATCTTATTTCAATAATTTATTCAGTGTTGCATCAACATTGCTACCAGTAGGATCTGCACCAAGTTCACCGTCGGCAGGTCAAATGGCTGTGGCCAATGGAACTAGCTGGAATCCAGCTAGTGATGGTCGACAACATTTAATGATTTATATTAATTCTGCTTGGACTGTAGTAGTCTAAAGATCTGCCATCATTGGAAATACTTGGCTAATAACCTTAGCACATTCGAGCGCCACAAGTTGGTGCTCTTTTTGTGTGCCGTTAGCTGAACGTAATTCAATAAAGTGTACCCAGCTGCGCAAAGTACCATTCATATAAATTCTACTTTCTGTAAGTCCTTCTGGTAATACAGCACGGGCTTGCTCTTTTGCTATGCCGTTAGCAATGGCCCATTCGTATTCACGTTTAGCGGCATAGATAACTCGTTGTTGAGCTCTGTACCATTCATTTTGTAACAGTTGATCATCGACTTCGACACTGTTCTGTCTGTTTTTATCGTCTTGCAACCGTGCTTCTCTACATACAAACGACAGGTCTTTAGTAGGGTCAGCATATCGCTGACTGAACTCTTGGAAACTGAAACTTCTGTGTCGCAAGATTTGACGAGCAATGTCTCTTGTTGTGGTGATTTCGATACAGGCACTGACCATTTCAAGTGGGCTCCAGTGCTGGTGTTTGACCAAGTATCTGATGAGTTTGTCTGATGTCTCGGTGTTAAGTTGGTTGCTTGGATTGGACACACGGGCGCAATACGCAATGAGTTCCTGTGCATCTGCAATGCCCAGATCCGCAAATTCTTGTGTGGGCTGGCTGTAACTAAGTAGTCGAACATTCATTATTTATAACTTCTTTTTCTTTAAAAATTTATCAGTACCTTTTTCAACATCTTTCCGCACTCGATCTGTATCTAATTTAAAATCTACATTATCTATTGTGGCTTCGTAGTTCTTAAAAAGTTCAGCTAAACTCTTTTCAAAGGCACTCCAGCCTGCACGTTTAGTTGACGATGTGATTTTTATTTCCCAAGTTTTACCATCTTTAAAATTAACCAGCACGGCATGCAAGTACCTAAAAGGTACTACATTTAACCTTACGTCACCGAATACTTCTGGCCAATGCGCTATGACATCCTTGGGAAGAATTCTTCCCTGTTTTGTCACTCAGCTTTCTTCTTGGTCGGAACCAACTCCTCGGCCAATCTGCGAAAGTTTGCTGCTTCTTTTGCTAATTTATCAGCTTGACTACGATAGTGTTTTGCAGTGGCAATTGGATCAGTTAAATCAACTGCTTGTACTGTTTCTACCGTAGCAGTAGCCTTGGCTTCAACCATAGGTTTCTCAGTTAATTTCTCAGCAAAATTTTCTTTAATAGAAAGACTGTCAACTGTCAAACCGCGTTGTTCAGCAATAATTTGATTAAGTTCGCTTAATACAATTGCAGTACCTGGTGAAGGAACCATTTCAATTGAATTTGTAGGAACTTTAACTAGACGTCCAGTTGCGTGTAAACCACGTAACATATTTCCACCATCTGGAAATTGAGTTCTATCTAATGCTTCTGCGAACTCGTATGCATCTTGTCCAGTCTGACTTTCAGCCAAATTGATAATAGCATCGTGGTAAATGTCAGGTAAGTTTTCTGTCGGAACAATCAAACAAAAATTTGCATCGCCGGGCAGTGTGCGATATGCTACTAGACATTTTTTGTTAGTAGCAATAACACGCCCTACGTGTTTAAGTTCGGACATATTAAGCTCCTGTATCTACTGCGTCAGATGCTGGCGCTGCTGGATTAGCGGCTTGTTGTGCAGCTACAGCATTTAAAAATGTTTCTAGTTTAGTATATGTTTGTCCAACAGCTACCATTTCATTTGGTTTAAAAGCACCTCTTGAGCTAGCAATATCAATAATAACCTTCATTGCATTTAGGTCGTTAATTGTTAGTTCTGTAGAACCTTGTTTTGGGGCATCAGCCGCCGGTTGTTGATTTTGTACATCAGCCATGTAAATCTCCTTGTTTGATAAAGTACTAACTTAATTATCTCGTTTGTAGCAGTGGACAGGCAATCGTGAAAAAACTTAGTTCTTTTTCAGATTCAAACCCAATACGTGTAATATACACGATTGTATTGGTATTATCTAATGTAATACCCTGTCCTACATAGTACCTATTATTTAAATTCTTTCGTATCCAGGAGTCGATAGATTTGATTAAAGTAGGGTTATACTTGTCTATACTAGTATACTTAAAATGAGGACAGGCAAACTCAACCCTCCTTAAACCAAAATAATTTAAAGCGTTGGGCTTGCCTGTTTTTAAAGCCATTAAGCAGTTTCCTTAACTTCTTCGTAATATGCAAATTCACCGAATGGAGGAACAATACTGTTATTACCGTGAATAATGAATACGGTATCGCAGTAATTTTCATCGCCCCAACTGCCCCAAGGATAACCGTCTGTAAACATGATAAACTTTTTAGGTTGAATATCATTTTCTTTCATGTAATTCCAGTTAGCATCAAACTCGGTGCCACCACCGCCCATGGGCTCGTAGTAGTCAAACTCATCAATGTTGTATCCATCAAAGTCTGCTTCGTTGTACACTCGAGTATCAAAGCACCACACTTTAATTTTAAAGTCTTGATACTCTTGCATGATACCTTTGATTTCTGACAAGAAGTCTTTTGCTTGCTCGTCACCGATACTGCCTGACATGTCAATTGCTACACAAATATCAATTGTTTCTTGAAATTGTGTGCCAGGCAAAATTGCACTCATATGCCAACCCTTACGGTTAGGACGCATAAAACTATAATCATTCTTAATAGTGCTTTGAATTTGTTGACGTAAAATTTCACGCCAATTCATTTTAGGCTCTGTAAGTTCCTTAATCATGCGTTGTACATTTGCAGGAGTATTACCTGCACCCGCGGCTTGTGCAGCCTGCATTGTTGCTTCACGAATCTCGTCACGAATCTGTTTTAATTCTTCTTTAGTGTACGAAGGTTTGCCGTCTTTGCCGTTCTCACCCCAGTCAATATGGTCGTCAAGCAATTGACCAAGAGCACTTAATTCTTGCTCGTCCATTTCGTCAAAGATTTTATCGTAAACTTCTTCAGCACCCATGCCGTAGTATTTTGGATCATGAAAGATTTTAATACCTTCAATATTGTGCTCACCAATACGGTCACGTACCAACTGTCCGTTTACACAATAGTCTGCGGCAATGTTAAAAATCTTAGCATCGCGACCTTCACGACGTCCCATGTGATCAAATACGTTGTGCAAAATTTCGTGAGCAATAACAAACTCAACTTGTTTAACACTGAGTGGTTCAAAAAACTTACGATTGAAATAAATGGTTCTGCCGTCTGTTGCGGCTGTGCCCATCCATTCGCTGCCTTCCTCAATTTTAAGACGTGTAGCCATGTTACCAAAGAACGGATGGCGAAGTAGTAGACCCACACGGGCTACGATAATTTTATCAATAATTGGATCTGTATGTGACATGCCTGCTCCTTAACTGTTACTATGTATATAGTATAACACCTCCCGAAGGAGGTGTCAAATGGTGCTAAACCAAATTATTTGCGACCATCTTTCTCAGTTGCGGCCGCAATATACTTGCCGTATTTGGCATGGAACTCATCGAAGCATTTGATTTCGTCCGGATCCAGTGGCAGTTTGTAAGTGCTCAATGCCAACTTAGTACCCATAATAACCAATTCTGTTTCAAAGTTATGCATCATAAACTCAAAAAAGCAGTTAACTTGGTCGTTCCAACCTTTAGCTTTCTTCTCGCAAGCATCTTTCAATTCGTAGCACAAAGACACAGTCAAAGAATACATTGCTGAAATTTCTTTTGAGTCCATCTTCTTAACTTTGCCGCTCAAAATGTCACTAGGGTTAGGCATCTTGCTTGCGTGTTTGCGGTGAGCCATAAACTTAATAGCCAAACCTTCTCCAACAGAACCACTAACCAAATCAGTTAGGGTGTCTGTATCGCAGTCGTCGTCTGTGAGCAATTCGCTAACAAAAGACCAGCTACGAGGAGTAGCAAACGCACGTGAGCTAGACTTAGGATCAAAATCATACAAGTCCTTTTTAGAGAAACTCAAGAAACCAACAACATCTTGGTGGATCTTGTTTTCAACAGCCCAGTCAAAATAGTCTTGCCATTCAACTGTCATTTCCAAGTGAACAAAACGATTTGCCAATGGCGCAGGCATACGGAATGTAACACCTTTGTCAGTTTCACGATTACCTGCCGCTACCAACATAACATTGTCTGGCAAGTGATAAGTGCCTACACGGCGATTCAAAATCAGCTGATAAGCAGCCGCTTGTACGCTAGGAGCTGCACTGTTCATTTCGTCCAAGAACAAAATGATGTTTTTATGCTTACTAGCCAATTCTGCACTAGGCAGTTCGCTAGGAGGCGCCCAACGCATAGTATTGTCGTTGGAATCAAAATATGGAATACCTTTAATGTCGGTAGGTTCCCAAAGACTCAAACGAACGTCAATTACGTGAGCATCAAGTTCAGTACCAAGTTGTTTGATAATGTCTGACTTACCAATTCCGGGAGGACCCCAAAGGAAAATTGGACGTTTGTTTTTAAAAGCCTTACGCAAAGACTTTTTAGCACCGTTTGGGCCCACTGTGCGGCTACTGATTTCTGCCATTTTCGTTCCTATCTTAGTTAAAAAACACGTTGTTGAATTGCGCTGTCTATGTATGTATTATACGGTAAATCCAGTAGTCAGTCAACTGTTTTTTAAACTTTTTAGGAAATTTTTACTCGTTATCGTCCAATTTTGCCAGCTCTTTTTCTCGCTCATTCATGGCCTTTACCAATCCAAATTTGCGAATATCGTCAGAAAATAGGTACAATTCAAAGCTCTTGCGCTCTGAAAAAACAGTAATACTTTGGGTAGTTAGGTAGTACGGGCAGTCAATGTACCTTTCCAAAAATACAATAGTCTGAGGACTAAGTTCAATTGGTTCGGTAAATGGAATCTCATACTCTTTAAGGTCCAATTCTTTTATCAAAAATTCGTACCCATCGTCGCTTAATCGAAATGCTGTTTGTTTGTTTACTCTTGTACTTTGCCACCACTTGCGGCTAAACAGTTTCATGTTAACATCATCTGTACTCTTACCCCATTGTTGTAAGAATATTTTGGTTAACGCATCTCGTGTAATCATTTTAAAATAGTACCTTGCGTTAACTTGACTACTTGGAAGTCTGTGGTTCCAAATGTTAAGTTAAGTTTTTTAGCAAGGTTAATAGCGTGACCAGGATTTGAAAAACTTGTTTTCTTATATTTTGGTCCAGGATAGCTGGTGAGGCTGTTAAAAGACTTTAGATTAAAAGGCTCGGCTTTGTAGAATACTGCCCAGATGGCCTCGGCTTCTAAAATCTGTTCAGATTTATAAGTTCGTTTATTAGTATGCTCTAATAATACTTTTGGCTTTGGTCGACTCATTATGCGTATCCTCAAATTATATACGCATATATTTATCCTTATTTGTCGCTAAAAGCACCACCGTCCATACTTACACTAACCACTTCTGTATTAGTGCTGTTTTTAAGGGCGTTATACATGGTTTCATAGTCTTGATTTAAACGGTCCAAGATCTCAACCAATGCCATATTCAGCAATCTAGCTTGCTGAATAGGCATTTTAAGCTCTTTGCTTTGCGATAACTCGCCAGCACGTAGCAACTGAGCAAATTGTGAAATAGGACTAAGGTTAATTTGATTTTGCATTAGCAAGCACCTGTTTCATTTCAAACTCTGTTTTAAACGGGCCTTTGAATTCGTTACGCTCTAGTGTAATTACTTTAGGACAAAAGCTCTTAACCCAGCCTTTGTTAAATTTAATAACATAGTAACCAGCACAATACAGGCTTTTACTTGCATTGCTCTTAGTAAATAACGGTAACTTGTTTCTAACGTCATACATACTGTTGTATGGCTTAACACTAGTTGGAAAACCGTGGCAATCGTTTGGCGTTGCTTGAGTAACTTTAACTTTAGGGTTGGATATAAAAAATTGTTCCCCAAACTCCTTAGTCAAGTCTTGTTTTTTGTTAAACATAACTTCGCCTGATGTACTACTAAGCACGAATTTATTATTTTCTTTTTTATGTAGAGTGGCAAT
>Ga0209191_1000184_pt1 | contig 50964 bp, 45 predicted proteins | sample S_130626_EF_Meta_FD_187320 | JGI IMG/M metagenome (GOLD analysis project Ga0209191, IMG submission 187320) | Freshwater microbial communities from Lake Simoncouche, Canada to study carbon cycling - S_130626_EF_MetaG (SPAdes) (version 2) | ecosystem: Environmental > Aquatic > Freshwater > Lake ...
AAACCTTACAAAAAGGGGTATTTTGCCAAGAAACCGCCTTAATTAGCCTCCTCGGCGCATTAAGTCGAAGAATTCTGAGTTACTTTTGGTTGATTTGAGCTTGTCGACAATAAAGTTCATCGCCTCAATATCATCCATATCGGAGAGTAATTTACGCAGTACCCAAACTTTTTGCAGAATATCCGGCTTAATCAAGAGCTCTTCACGACGAGTACCTGACTTATTCAGGTTGATTGCAGGATATACCCGACGTTCAGCTAAGCGACGCTCTAAATGCACCTCTAAATTACCCGTTCCCTTAAACTCTTCATAGATCAAATCATCCATACGGCTGCCGGTTTCAATCAGAGCGGTAGCAATAATAGTGAGTGATCCACCTTCTTCAATGTTACGTGCAGCACCAAAGAAGCGTTTTGGACGTTGCAGGGCATTCGCGTCTACACCGCCAGAAAGTACTTTTCCAGAAGAGGGAACGACCGTATTATATGCACGCGCTAAGCGGGTGATAGAGTCAAGTAAGATAATGACATCTTTTTTCATCTCTACGAGACGTTTTGCTTTCTCAATCACCATTTCAGCAACTTGAACGTGACGCACGGCAGGTTCATCGAAGGTCGAAGCGACAACCTCGCCACGCACCGAGCGTTGCATTTCAGTAACTTCCTCAGGGCGCTCATCGACCAGAAGCACAATCAAAATAGCATCCGGATGATTCGTTGATATGGCATGGGCAACATGCTGCATCATGACCGTCTTACCAGATTTAGGAGATGCAACAATTAAGCCGCGTTGACCAAAACCGATGGGGGAGATCATATCAATGATACGACCCGTTAAATTTTCTTCTGCCTTGATATCACGCTCTAAAAGCATCGGACGATCTGGGTGAAGGGGCGTTAAGTTTTCAAACATGATCCGGTTTTTGAGTGCTTCCGGAGCGATATCGTTGACCTTATCTACTTTAACAAGCGCAAAGTAGCGTTCACCTTCTTTTGGTGTTCGTACTTCGCCCTCAACCGCATCACCAGTATGCAGGTTAAAGCGACGAATTTGTGCAGGAGAGATATAAATATCATCCGGGGAAGCAAGATACGAAGATTCAGGGGATCTTAAAAAACCGAAACCATCCGGCAGAACTTCTAAAACACCATCACCAAATACGGTCTCGCCATTTTTTGCACGATTTTTCAGAATCGCGAACATCAGTTCCTGTTTGCGCATCCTTTGCGTATTTTCAATTTCAAGGGAGGCGGCCATTTCTAAAAGTTGAGAAACGTGCAGAATTTTTAATTCAGTAAGTTGCATAGTCTGGAGTAGTTGTAGTGATTAAAGAAGGGCCATGTAGAGAGTGGCTAGATGAGAGAGGTTTAAGAAGCAATAAAAATATAAGATACCAAAAAAAGAGGGGGAGGTAGCCGAGTGGCAACAGATAGATTTAAACCAATACATCATTTAAATCTAAGTTTGAAATGATTCTAACACTATAAATTCATTAGGAACAAATTTCCCCTACGAAAAAACAACAGTAGGGGAATTGGTTTTTACAAATGAGAATCTAAAAATGCAGTTAATTGTGATTTTGCGAGCGCGCCAACTTTTTGTGCAGCGACTTCACCATTCTTGAAAAGAATCAAGGTTGGGATTCCACGAATTCCAAATTTAGCTGGAATCTCTTGATTTTCATCAACATTAATTTTTGCAATTTGAATCTTATCACCATACTCCTTGGCTACTTCCTCAAGAATCGGGCCAATCATTTTGCAAGGGCCACACCATTCAGCCCAAAAGTCTAATAAAACAGGTTTCCCAGCTTGAACAACATCCGTTTCAAATGAACTGTCCGTAATATGTTTGATTGCTTCGCTCATGTTGCTTCCTTAATCATAATTTAAATGTAATACTAAAAACTTGTAAGATAAGAATTGAATTTATTTAACCATAACGTTTATCTTAACCTAAAACACTTTAATTCTCTCGCTGGAAAAAATTTTTAACATGTCAATGATTGAAAAAAGTGTTTTAGCACATGATGATGCATTGCAAGATGTAGCAAAAGCGATTTGGGGGCATGCATTGCATTGCAAGCAAACACCCATCGTCCTAACATCTACATCAGGACCGATTAGCGAGTTACGAAAACTTCTGGAATCCTCAAGACCTAGCGTACTAGATCCCAAGATTGCATTTTTACCCAAGATATTAAGTGTTATGGATTGGTTGGTACAAACACCCAGTTTGCTACCTTTGCCACCGGTACTTACCACCTTGCAGCGTTGGGAAATGGTCTATGGGGAGTTAGCTAAGCATAAAAAAATTCAAAGTCAATTTGGCGTGATCGGTGAGGGTGGACGATGGGCATTGGCGAAGGCCATTGTGCAAGCCTGTGATTTTTTAACCCAAGCCAATATTACCTTTGCCCCGAATGTATTTCAGACAACCGAGCAAGCATATGAAGTCGTGCAAGCGCAGTTAGAAACAATGATTCAAGCGGCCTATCCCAATAACTTAGAATGGGCCAATGAAGAAGGGCAACTCGTTTTTGCTTTTTGGAAATACCTTACTCGAACTGAAGATCCCATGGTGCGTGAACGCATGGCATATCAATATCGCCAACAAGAATTAGAAACAAGCAAACCACCCCCCTTAGTTTGGTTAGAAATGGGAACACCGACAAAAACGGTGCATACCATTCAAACGGATTTTTTAAAGGCCTATGCCCAGTATCAAGAGATCCTTATAATTGGGGTTGATTGGCAACATTGTGCTTTATGGCCTGAATGCATCACACAAAAAACGACTCTGTTCGATGCCGTTACTCTCGAGCAAATTACAACAAATCGACAAACCTATCAGGAGCCAACTTGGCGCATTATTGCGCAGCCTAATTTTGAGAAGATGGCTTGGGCGGCGCTGGCTTGTATTGAAGAACACATCAAAAATAATCGCTATAGTATCGCCATTGTTGCGCAAGATCGATTAGTCGCTAGAAGAGTGCGGGCACTTCTAGCACGCTATGGTGATAGCATTTCCATTAAAGACCCTACCGGTTGGAAACTGGCCACCACCAGTGCAGCAGCGGCGGTGCAGGGTTATTTGGAAATGGTTGCTAGTTCTGAGGAACCGAGTCTTGCCACCTTAATTGGTTTTTTGAAGAATCCGATGCTGGACTGGCAAGTATTGCTTGCGCCGTTTACTGACCATTCAGAAATAGATTCTCAGGATTTTTCGTGGTGGATGGAAAGTCGGCTGTTAGCGAGCCAAGTCGGTATGGGATGGTCAGAGTTGCAATTGGTATTTACGCAAGAGAATAGGCAGGGTGATCATCCCAATAGTTCCGAGTATCGTGTGGTTGCACAAGAATTACTTACACAATTACAAAGGTTCAGTGCCACATGGCAAAGCGCTCGACAGACCAGTAAAGATTGGGTTGATTTGTTAAAAGAGCAATTAGACAGTTTTGGCATGATGCGCACATTAGCTGAAGATGACGCTGGTGAGATTTTTTTAAACATGTTGGATGAGTTATATGAATTGCACAATGAAATTCTGAAGAGCTCCGCATGGACCAGTCTTTTAGATCAGTGGATTGATCAAGCATCCTATATTCAAAAATCTCAAAGTAAAACCGTTAATATCTCGTTTATTACCTTATCTGCAATTCGTTTCCATCAATATTCAGCAGTGGTGTTCCTTGGATGTGATGCAAGGCAGTTGCCAAGTACCAAGGATTACGGCTCGATATTTTCCAGAGCGATGTTAAAAGAGCTTGATGAAGCCTTACCTGAATCAGAGTATATCCAACAAGCAAGAGATCTGTCGCAATTACTGACCACTCATGCACATGTTGATTTGTTGTGGCAAGAGTATCAACAAGCACAAGAAAAAAATCGCTTGTGCCCATGGTTGGCGAGATTACAAATCGACATGCCGCACTTAACAAGTACGATTGCCTTACATCAAGATGAAGTACAAAATCTTCCCCAAGTCAGTTCTAGCACACCAGTTCTCTATCCAAAACTATTACCCAATAAACTCAGTCCGAGTGCTTATAAGGCTTTGCGCGCTTGTCCTTATCAATTTTACGTATCGTTTGTCTTGGGATTACGATCACCCAAAGCCTTACAAGATCGATCTGATTTTGGAGAAATCGGCAGTAACCTGCATGCAATTTTGCATCAGTTTTATCAAGATTATCAACAACAAACATTTATCGATGATGTCGCCAAGCGTGAGTGGATGGTTGCAAGATTAGAAAATATTTCTCAAGAGTATTGGGGTATTCTCATTGCAAAAAATGGACAATTATTTGCAGATCAACAAAAATGGTTCAAGCAAATAGACTCCTTGGTGGATTGGCAATTGGAACTAGAGAGGAACGGCTATATATTTGCCCAATCGGAAAAGAACATTGAGTTTACCCTCCAACTGAGTAGTGGCGACTTGATCACCATTTATGGCAGAGTAGACCGCGTTGATATTAAAGATGATTCAGAGCTAATCGTTTGGGACTATAAATTTAAAAATGGTAATCAATTAAAATTTTCTCAAGAACATCTTGCAGATGACCCGCAAATCTTGATCTATAGTAAAGCCCTCACAGAAACTCATCGCTTTCGCCATCAAGAGGTAAAGCGGGCGGGTTGGGTCAGTGTACGAGAGGCGAATCTAGAGCATAGAGCTCTGCAGATAGATGTTAATCAAGATAGTCTAGATGCGATTGAAAATCAAATCCGAGAAGATCTTGATCAAGTTTGGACGGGTATGGCAATGCCAGCCAATGGTCCCCAACAGGTTTGTAAGTATTGTGATGCGCGTGGGATTTGCAGAAAAGGAATGTGGGAAGCATGATGGATGAACTCACCAGAATATCCTGTGATCCGGATTCCTCAGTGGTGGTGGAAGCCTGTGCTGGCAGTGGTAAGACATGGTTATTGATTTCCAGAATCTTTCGCTTACTTTTAGCCGATGTCAAGCCTAGTCAAATTTTAGCGATTACATTTACCCGTAAAGCAGCGCAGGAGATGAATGATCGCTTAGCCTCCCTTTTATTAGAGATGCATCAAAAACCGGATGCCGAAGTCATCCAGGAGTTGCAGAAGAGAGGACTTACTGAAGATAGGGCCAAACAATTATTACCCCGTGCTAAGGCTTTGTATGAAGAGGTTTTAACGCAACCTCAAGTGATTGCGATGGAAACCTTTCATGGCTGGTTTAGACGAGTGAGCTCTGCTGCACCCATAAGCTCTGGCATTGTGAATCAAGGAAGCCTTCGAGAGGATCGTCAGCGTTTATTAAAAGAAGCGATGGCGGATTGGTGGAAGCAACTTGGCGCCGGTGAAGGCGAGTTTGCAAAGCTGCAAGAGTATTATTTGCAACTATTGGATTTGATTTCTAAAACAGCCGCCGACAAATTTTTAGAAGGTTCCTCTAGTATTTTGGAGCAATTAAGTGCTTGGCAACAGTATGTTGACTCCATGCCAGTAGACAAAGATCCTCTGCACATGCTGGAAGATAAACTGCCACTGTTGCATCAACAAAATCCTGTACAAGATCTAGTTTATTCGAGCTTATATGATTGGCAGGGCTTGCAATTGTGTTTGGATTGGTATGCACAAAGTATTGGAGCTCCTAACGATGAAGAGTTAACAGATAACTTACACAAAGTCTTTGTTGCAAAAAAACAGCTGGTAAGTGATGATGCTTTAATAGAATTATTGCAAGAGGCATTACTAATTAAAAAATCCCCTCGACCTCCGAAGGGTAATGTATCGGTTTGCTCGGGTAATCTCAAGAAAGTCCTCAAGAAAGCAGCTCGTTTCGAATTGGAAAAAATAATTCCTGAACGATTCGCTGTTTGGACTGATTTACTCAAGCGTCACAAAGAATGGCAAAAAGAACAAAACCTATATCAGCTTAATCAGTCGTGGATTATTTTAGGAACATCGATTGCGAATCACTTTAGAGAATATAAAAAGAATCACCGCATTGTGGATTTCAATGATCTTGAGATGAGCGTGGCGCAGTTATTAAAAGATGAAGTGCTTGCGAGTTATATTCAAGTGCGACTGGACGCCAAGTACAAACATATTTTGATTGATGAATTTCAAGACACGAATCCAACCCAGTGGATGATTCTTAAATCGTGGTTGAGTGGGTATGGCACAACAGGTGACCAGCCGAAGATATTTGTCGTGGGCGACCCCAAGCAATCGATTTATCGTTTTCGTAAGGCAGATGCACGTTTATTTACAGCCGTGCAGAAATTTTTACAGATTAATTATCAGGCTAAATTACTTGATAAAAATAAGACAAGGCGTAATCCACCTGCTGTTGTTCAAGCTGTCAATCGAGTGTTTAGCAAAGTAAAAGAGCAGATACCCGATTACCGGTTTATAGATCATCAAACCCTCTGGCAGAATCACTCAGAAAAGCCAGTTGAAACCGATTTTTTTTGTTTAGATTTGATACCAAAAATTGATAAAGAAACTTTATCTGAAAAAAGAAATCCGTTTTTAGAAGGGATGTGGGATGCCACGCATGGTCCTGCTGCACTACAAAACTTGCTAGAAGCCAAACAAGTGTCAAGGATTATCAGTCATTGGTTAACCACCAAAAATGTGAAGGATGATAACAATGAAACAGTAGTTCGAAAAGCTAACCCAAGCGATTTTTATGTTTTAGTTCGTAATAAAACGCATATCCTAGAAATGGAGACGGCTCTTAGGATTTACGGACTTCCTTATCAAAGTCCACGCAAGGGAGGATTACTACAAACTTTAGAGGCGGCGGATATCAGTGCGCTCCTACAAGTATTACTCACGCCGAGTAATAATTTAGCGCTTGCCCATGTACTGCGTAGTCCGATATTTTCCTGCGATGAGAATCAATTACAACAATTGGCAAGTTTGGGGTACCAAAAATCTTGGTGGAATGAGTTAGAAAATATGCCCCAAGAAAATATGCAAAAAGCTCATCGATTACTAAATCATTGGAGAGCATTAGCCAATCATTTACCGGTGCATGATTTGCTAGATTGCATATATGAAGAGGGTGAGGTATATGCCAATTACTCCAGGGTTTGCCCACCCCTGATGCACACCAAAGTACTGGCAAATTTAGAAGCATTTCTGAAGTTGGCATTAGATATCAATGGTGGTCGTTATCCGTCTCTCAGCCGTTTTATCGAAGAGTTACAAATTTTAACCAAGGGGTTAGAAACCGAAACGCCTGACGAGGGGGAAGTGCTCGAGGCTAGTGATGACGATGACCAAGATCTAGAAGCGGATCATTCTGCCATCAAAATCATGACGATTCATTCGGCCAAGGGATTAGAGGCCCCATTTGTGTTTTTAATGAATAGCAATTATATTTCCTCAGAGAAAGATAATAGTGGAGTTTTGATGGATTGGCCTACCAATCAAAACGCCCCGAAACTGATGTTTGTATACCAAAAAGATGGGTTGAACGATAGGCTTCAGGTATTAAAAGATCAAGAGATCGACATTGCTCATAGAGAAAATGCCAATTTGCTCTATGTGGCGATGACCCGCGCGAAACAATGTTTTGTAGCGAGTGGCAACGGTAAATTGAATGAAAAATCTTGGTATGCACTACTGATGCAAGCGCAAACACCAGTCAAGTCGATAACTGAGATTGTGTCTCAAGAAGAAAATCGCCCAACAGTAGCTCAAGCGATACCTGTTGGGAATGAGGCACGATTGAAGTTCCCAAAGATTCCGGAAATACCTATCAAAGATGAAGAGCTAGCTCAGGACGAAGAGAGTAAATCCTTTGAAGAAACTAATCAGCCAAGTACTGAACCAAGTAAACCGAATCTAGAGATTTTGGCATTAGGTACATTGGTGCACTGGTTACTAGAGCAAACTACCAAAGAGCCCATCACAGGTGAGATCAATACCGAGTATTTGCAACAATTAGCAGCAGGGCAAAAAGCCCCAAGGTCTGTTACTAATAAAGCGATTCCGATTGTTACTAAAATTTTACAAGCAGATCATTTAAAAGACTATTTTTATGGTGAGCAGTTGATTGCGGTTTGGAATGAATTAGAGATGATTGGTGAGGAAGGGGTTTTATTTAAAATCGATCGTTTAGTAGAGTTAGATCATGAATTTGTGATACTAGACTATAAATTAACAATTCCAGACGAGGGTACTGAGTTCTTTGAGAAATATCAAAATCAACTCAACAATTACCAAAAATTAGTTCATCAAATTCGACAAGATAAGCCGGTGCGTGCGTTATTAGTAGATCAACATGCCAATGTCAAAGAAATTGTATAAAGTAGTGTTATTCAAATAGTGGAGAAAAATATGCTTTCAAAGTTTGCAGAGTTAGGTTTTGCAGAAAAATTCTTTATCGGATTTGTTGCCGTTGGATTGGCTACGACTTTTTATGGCGAGTTTTCACAAACTAGCCGTCAATCTGGCATTCAATCAGCACAAGAAAAGTGCTTAAAAGAAGCCGAAGAACTCAAGGCTAATGCGTTGCCACATGAAGTGTGGAAAAAAGTACCACCAGTATGTGAGCCAGAGGAAATAACTAAATTAGAGCAAAAAACACCAACTCAAAAAGCTATTCTTGAACTGACTGACGAACAAAAAACCAAGCAATCATTTCCGTCCATTATCTGGTTTATCTTGATTGGTTTGATACCAACGATCGTGCGTGTCGTTCGAAGTCAAATGGGCAAGGATGATAAGAATGTTTAATTCATTATCTAAATTTTCACCACTTTAGTATGAAAACGGTAAGCCCATTTTTAATGTAGTTTCTTTTTAAACTTGGTTGAAGAAATACACATACTGACTCAATCTATTTAAAATACCACTATGCAAAGTATTGAAGAACTTCATCGTCTTGCGTGTGAAAAGGGAAAGGAATCCTACATAGACCCTAAGACTGGGTATTTGGTGATGACCAGTCTTGCACACCTCAATCGAGGGACTTGCTGTGGAAAGAGATGTCGCCATTGCCCTTATGAACACATCAATGTAAAACCTAAGTAATTACGTATTTTTTAAGAAGTAAGTCCAACTCTCTTGAGGTAAGTGTTTTATCAAGAATAGTGAACCCTTATCATTCGAGTCGATCTACTTTTTTTTACCCCAGGATTTTTGAGCAAGATTCTCACCAATTCCTGATGACTCAACGGTTTGGATATATCTTTAGAGGATTTTTTAATTATCATTTTTAACTTCCAAGGAAAACTTAATATCATTTGAAACAATCACTTGGAGTGAGGAGAGACGAGCCTTACCCCCGGCACTACTGGGAAATGGGTTTGGCTGCTTCGTTCCCGACCTGACCAGATTGCCATGCCAATATGCGGGGAGGCCCGTCTCTTACTATTGTACTCTGATGATTGTTAGAATATCACTTATGTCTGATAACTCTTTATTTGAATCCTCTGAATTACCCACACCTGGTTTAGCTTTAGCCAGAAAATGGCGTCCGCGTAACTTTGCTACCTTAATTGGTCAAGACCATGTGGTGCAGGCCTTGAGCCATGCACTTGATCAAAATCGATTACACCATGCCTGGTTATTTACTGGTACCAGAGGAGTAGGTAAAACCACCATCTCCCGTATTTTGGCAAAATCCCTTAACTGTACAGGGACTATCGATCATCCGATTACACAACCCACATCAACCCCCTGTGGACAATGCCCCGCTTGCACTGAGATTGATGCAGGCAGATTTGTTGATTATGTAGAGATGGACGCTGCGAGTAATCGCGGGATCAATGACATGATCTCCTTACTCGAAAAAGCCATTTATGGGCCTACCAGTGGCCGATTTAAAGTGTTCATGATTGATGAGGTTCACATGCTCACCAATCAAGCGTTTAATTCGATGTTAAAAACACTCGAAGAGCCGCCCCCGCATATGAAGTTTATTTTGGCGACGACCGATCCACAAAAAATCCCCGTCACCGTTCTGTCCCGTTGCTTGCAATTTAACCTCAAGCAAATGCCTTCCTCCTTAATTGTGAATCATCTTAAAACTGTCTTAGGATCAGAGCAGATACCGATTCATGAAGGGGCACTGCGCATAATTGCTAAATCTGCACGTGGTTCGATGCGTGATGCGTTGTCACTCACAGATCAAGCCATTGCGTATTCATCTGGCAATATGACTCAAGAAGCCCTTAGAAACATGCTCGGTTCATTAGATGATAGCTATCTCATTCGGATGGTGGATGCTCTTGCGAGTAAAAACGGTAAAGACTTAATTGATATCAGCTCTGAGATGGGGCTGATGAGTATTTCCTTTACGACAGCATTGCAGGATTTAGCTTCTTTATTGCAAAAAATAGCGATGGCACAAGTCATTCCAGAATCGGTCCTTGAAGAATGGCCTGAAGCAGAAGATATTGTGCGTTTAGCGAACCTGATTTCTAAAGAAGAAGTGCAACTTTTCTATCAAATTGCGATTACGAGTCGTGCCGATTTACTCTTGGCGCCAGAAGAAGAAACTGGGTTCATGATGACTTTGCTTAGAATGTTTGCATTTATGCCAGACGATGGACAGAGCCATAGTACATCTTCTTCGACACCATCAGCGCCTCCATCTTCGAGTCCACAAGGTTTAAGTCAACCAAAAGTAGCTGCTGCACCAGTCAAACCCAGTCAAGTTTCAGCTCCATCCATTGCGCCAATATCAACACCTTTAGCAAACGCAGCTAATTCAACACCTCCATCAGCAGGTGCACGATCGCTTCAGGAGTTATCGCCAGAGTCATGGCGTAATATGGTCAATCAATTAGCGCTCAAAGGGTTTGAAGGGCAGTTTGCCCTTCAAACCGCCTTGATTTCTTATCAAGAAAAATCAGGCACGATCATGGTCAAACTAGCAACTGATCTACCTCAACTCGCCACAACACCTTCCATTCAGAAACTTGCTGAGGCACTCCAAACCTATTTCAACATACCGTTTAAAATTACGATTGAAAAAAGTACAGAGGTTGTGACGGTAGCGCACTTAGAAGCTAAAGATCAAGCAATTGCCAAAACTGAATTAGAAAAGACGTTCTCTGTAGACCCATTTTTGGAGCAACTCAAACAAGAAATTGGTGTTACCGTGATTGAAGGGTCGATACGACCATTATCTTAAGTGATGAAGTAAAAAATAGAGAGGAAATTGTATGATGAAGGGTCAAATTGCTGGCTTAATGAAACAAGCTCAGCAGATGCAGGAAAAAATGAAAAAGGCGCAGGAAGAGTTAACTAGCCTTGAAATCGTTGGACAAGCTGCCGGTGGCATGGTTAAAGTAACTGCCAATGGTAAGCACATAATCAAACGCGTACAAATTGACCCCAGTGTGATGGATGATCGTGAGATGTTAGAGGATCTTCTCGTGACAGCACTCTCAGATGCGCATCAACAAGCAGAAGCTGCAGCAGAAAGCCGTATGTCTGGTGCCACTGCTGGTATGCCAATGCCACCAGGATTTAAGTTACCATTTTGAAAAATTCCTATCAAGAGACATCTGCTGATGCATTAGATGCTCTGCAAAAACTGATTTTGGCACTCAAAGTCATGCCAGGGATTGGGCCAAAGTCTGCCCAACGCATGGCGTACTATTTATTACAGCATGATCGGCCAGGTGCCTTAAGTCTAGGTGTGGCACTTCAAGAGGCAGTTGAGCTCATTTCTCATTGCTCCAAATGTAATTCTTTTTCAGAATTCGAGTTATGTAAAACCTGTAGCGATGATCGACGGGATGGCCAGACTCTATGTATTGTCGAGACACCATCAGATCAATTGATGGTCGAACAAACCTTAGCGTATCGTGGTTTGTATTTTGTGTTGATGGGGCGTTTATCTCCGATGGAAGGTCAGGGCCCCAAAGAGCTTCATTTTGAGAAACTCATGCAACGGATATTTTCCGATGATCCACAGTTTCCAAATGTCAGAGAAGTGATTCTCGCGACGAATTTCACCAGTGAAGGCGAAGCAACGGCGCATTATTTAGGAGAAATCTTAAAGTCCAAGGGGATTCAGGTATCTAGGATTGCTAGAGGGATTCCTGTCGGTGGAGAACTGGAGTATGTCGATGCTGGGACACTTGCTCGCGCGATGATGGACCGTAAACCCGTCGGTAGCTAAGCATAACCGTTATAGCGACAGCTGATTTGAACCTAAACCCCTTTTTTCTGTATTGAATTTTTCTGAAAATTCAAAAAGGTCAATCATAATCAGTAAAATAGAAACATCAAAAAACAATTTTCACAATACGACATAAGGTCATCTACTTACCATGCACTTTTTAGTTTCTAACGATGATGGTTATTTAGCTCCTGGACTGTTAGCCTTAGTCAATGCATTACGTCCTCTCGGAAAAATTACGGTGATTGCTCCCGAGCAAAACCATAGTGGTGCTTCGAATTCTTTAACCTTATCGAGACCCTTATCGATTCATCGGGTCGCAGGAGGTGAACGTGATGGCTTTTTGTTTGTCAATGGCACACCGACTGATTGTGTGCATATTGCTTTGACTGGTTTTTTAGAGGAAATGCCTGATTATGTGATTTCTGGGATCAATCAAGGTGAAAACATGGGGGAGGATGTTCTCTACTCTGGGACGGTTGCTGCCGCAATTGAAGGTGTGATGTTTGGTATACCTAGCATCGCGTTTTCCCAAGTGGATCGTGGATGGGCCAAAATTGAAGATGCTGCGCGCACTGCCCATGATGTGGTCAAGCATGCCATTGAACATGGTTTACCTACAGGCAGTGGGTACCATGCACCTTTGATTAATGTAAATTTACCGAATCACTCGTATGAATCGCTCAAAGGTTGGAGAGTGACTAGATTAGGTAATCGTCATCCATCACAACCGGTGATTATGCAAAAAAGTCCGCGCGGTGATGCCATCTATTGGATTGGACCAGCTGGAGAAGCGAAAGATGCATCCGATGGGACCGATTTTGATGCGATTAACCACGGCTATCTTTCATTGACACCATTGCAGTTAAACCTGTCAGATGAACAGCGTCGTTTAAGTATGTTGTCTAGCAACTGGAATCGGGGTTAAGAAGAACGTGGTAAAGACTGATAAAGCATTGGATAACGCAAGACGGCAAATGGCCCAGCGCCTTGCCGCAAGTGGTGTGACCCATCACGAAGTCTTGCAAGCAATGGCGACGGTTCCACGACATGCCTTCATAGATCCAGGATTAGTGGCGCAAGCGTATGAAGATTCTTCATTACCGATTGGTCGTGAACAGACCATCTCCAAACCTTCGGTAGTGGCGAAGATGATCCAAGCGCTGATGCAAAGCCAAAAGCACATGGGGCGGGTATTAGAAGTCGGTACTGGTTGTGGTTATCAAGCAGCAGTTCTCAGTCTTTTAGCAGAAGAAGTTTATTCAGTGGAGCGGATCCGTTCCTTGCACGATAGTGCACGAGCAAAGTTGCGACCATTTCGGATTTCTAATTTACGCTTAATCTATGCCGATGGTATCCGTGGTCTGCCACAAGCAGCACCATTTGATGGGATTATTCTGGCGGCAGCAGGACTTGGGATCCCTGATCCACTGTTGGATCAATTAGCGATTGGTGGTAAATTAATAGCACCAGTTGCAAAAAGTGAAACTGAGCAACAACTGTTGTTAATTGAACGTTTAAGTTCGCAGCGTTATCAAAGGACGACGATGGAAGAAGTATTTTTTGTACCACTGCAATCAGGAACGATCTAATCAATATGATCTGCATGATGACCTTCCTCAAACGTTATGCTTGCATCAGCTCTTTATTGTTCATGGTTGCCTGTTCAACATCCAAGCCCGCACCGATCAAAGATCAATCCACACCGATTAATCCAGCCAAATCTGTAGTGACTCCGAATAAGCCCGTGATTAATCCGCCAAAACCAATAGCGAATGCTGCTACAACGACCAAACAAAAAACCGCTGCTACTGAAACAAAGCCAATAGAAACAAAGCCAGCAGAAACAAAGCAAAATAAAGCTGCTATAGAAACACCACCACCCAAAACTGAGCTAGTCCTAACGGATCCAGGTTTCAGAATTGGAAAACCATCCACCACGCCTGTCATTGATGGCTTTAATGGTAATACGAATAAAGGGATTGATTATGGCGGAAAAATCGGAGATCCCATCTCTGCGGCTAGTGATGGGAAAGTGATTTTCTCAGGCAATAGTTTGCGTAGTTATGGTAATTTAGTGATTGTGAAACACAACAATAATTACATCACCATCTATGCACATAACAGTAAAAACCTTGTAAGAGAGGGTGATATTGTCAAGCGTGGAGAGAAAATTGCCGAGATGGGCAATACCGAATCCGATCGTGTGAAATTGCATTTTGAGTTGCGTCGCGATAGTAAGCCGATTGACCCTGCAGGATATTTTGATAGCTAAGAACATGAAAACGGTTTTAGTCTTTGATATCGAAACGATTCCGGATGTTGCGGGACTGCGTAAGCTCAACGATTTTGCACCAGATCTAACGGATGCCCAGGTCGTGGATGCAGTGATTGAGCAACGCGCAGCCAATGGACAAAATGCATTTTTCCCGCACTATCTGCAAAAAGTTGTGGCGATTTCTTGTGTGATTCGCAGAACCACCAAAGATGGTTTACCCCAATTTAAAGTGGGTAGTTTAGGTCATCTCCAAAGTTCTGAAAAAGAGATCGTGAGTGATTTTTATCAGTTGATTGATAAATACACGCCGCAGTTGGTATCCTGGAATGGTGGCGGTTTTGATTTACCCGTCTTAAATTACCGCGCCTTAGTCAATCAAGTGAGTGCCTCACGGTATTGGGAGATGGGGGAGAGTGGTGATCACGATGCCCGTGATTTTAAATACAACAACTATATCAGTCGTTATCATTTACGCCATTTAGACCTGATGGATTTATTGGCATTTTATCAAGGTAAAGCCAATGCACCACTCGACGCTTTAGCAAAGCTCTGTGGCTTCCCAGGCAAAATGGGCATGGATGGCTCACAGGTTTGGCCAGCGTTTCAGGCAGGGCAACTCAATGATATCCGTGCGTACTGTGAAACTGATGTTGTTAATACCTATCTGATGTATTGCCGCTACCAACTCTTTCGTGGAGCGTTTACCGAAGAAGAGTATCTTCTCGAAGTGGATTTTGTTAAAAAAGAACTGAGTGTCCAAGCAACTCAAGAAGGTTGTGTGCACTGGACCGAATATTTAGCTGGATTTACACAATAATTGGTTCGTCGCACTAAACCTAGTCCACTTGTCGGTCTTAAAAAGAAGATTGCGATTACCGCGATGGATCTCGATGCCCAAGGGATTGGACGCGTCCCCGAAGATGATGAACATAGCCCCAATAAAGTCATTTTTGTTGCTGGCGCTCTTCCTGGCGAGTTAGTTGAATATCAAATTACCCAAGATAAAAGTAAGTTTCTGAAGGGTAAGTTAACCCAGGTCATCAAACCAGCCGTGTATCGTAAAACTCCTGTATGTCGATGGTATGGCAATTGTGGTGGATGCACGATGCAGCATCTCGACTCACGTGCACAACTAGCGCTAAAGCAACGGGTATTAGAAGACAACTTGCATTTTTTAGGTAAAGTCAAAGTATCAACGTTGCTCAGTCCCATTGCTGGTCCTGATTGGGGTTATCGCTATCGTACCCGACTGAGTGTGGTCAATCGTTCAATTAAAAAAGGTACGATTTTGGTGGGATTTCATGAACCACAAAACAGCTATGTATCGGATATGACCAGTTGTGAAGTCTTACCCAAAGCCTGGTCTAATTTATTGCCTGAACTACGCACACTCATCATGAATTTATCGATCCGGGATCGCGTACCGCAAATTGAATTAGCGATGGGTGATCAAGGTGGTGAGTCAGTCACCGCAATGGTGATTCGGATCTTATTACCTTTAACGAAAGAAGACGAAGGGATCTTAAGAGCATTTGCTGATGAACATGGGATATGGGTATGGACCCAAACCCAGGGCCCGGAAACCGTTAAACCCTTTTACCCCATAGAAGGTCAGTTGCAATATCACTTACCTGAGTTTGGCATTACCATGCCGTTTCATCCGACGGACTTTACCCAAGTCAATCACACCATGAATCAAGTCTTGGTGGGGCGTGCGATAAGGTTTCTGGAAATAGCGCCGGATGAGAGCGTCATTGATCTTTTTTGTGGGATTGGTAACTTTACCTTACCGATAGCGACTCTCGCTCAAGAAGTGATGGGGATTGAAGGTAGTAAAGAATTATGCCAACGTGCACAAGACAATGCAGCAAAAAACAACATAACTTTTAAGATTCATTTCCAACACGTCAATTTATTTGAAGTGGAGTTACAAAATCTACAAAACTGGGGAGCGTATGACAAGTGGTTAATTGATCCACCTAGAGACGGCGCCTTTGCTCTCGTGCAAGCCCTCAGAGATGCATATCAAACAAAGACAGAAGCAAATTTGAAGTTACTACCTAAACGGATTGTTTATGTATCCTGCAATCCAGCAACCTTGGCAAGAGATGCTGGCGTATTAGTTAACGAGGCTGGTTATGAACTCTCACAAGCCGGCATCATGAATATGTTCCCCCACACCTCCCATGTAGAGTCGATTGCTGTATTTGATCGTACCTTTTAACTTGTCTTTTAATCAATTATTGGAAAGTGGTTTGATGTTTTTAGAAGCCTATTGAGAGGTTTACTACGATTCTAATAAAACCGCTTATATCAAGGAGAAAAATGATGGGAATGCCAGTTAGGATCGACGACTTACTTTATGAGCAAGCCAAGACTGAAGCACAAATTGAGCATCGAACTATCTCTGGTCAAATCGAATTTTGGGCAATGATTGGTCGAGCGGCACTCGACAATCCGGATTTTCCCGTTAGTTTTATTTCCGAATCTTTATTAGCTCTTTCTGAGCCTCATGAACAATTAACTCCATTTACCCCTAGAAAAATTGCAAAGAACTGATGACCTGCCAAGTTGTATAAACAAGAAGGTTCAGTCGCGCCTATAAAAAACTTTACGACAATATAGTTAAAGACGTCAATGATGCGGTTATCGAAATATCTAATCAGCCAAATATTGGTGAAAAGAAAAAAGGCGACTTAAGCCATTTGTTCGTTTATAAATTTCGTAGTCAAAATCAACAGTATTTATTGGTTTACACCATAAACGACATCATCGAGTTAGTGACATTAGAAGCAATTAGTTCTCATGAAAACTTTTACAGAGATATGAAAATATAGTCCAACAAACTTAACGCTTGAATCCCTAAAATTTGGTTCATTTCTGGCAAAAAAAACACGGGCAAAGCCCGTGTTTTTAATTGAAACTGATGTTACTTAGTCGCGATCGCCACCAATAATACCGAATAAGGCCAGTAAGTTTGTGAAGACGTTATATACATTTAAGTAGATGGATAAAGTTGCCATCACATAGTTGGTCTCACCACCATTTACGATGCGCTTCACGTCATACAAAATGTATGCAGAGAAGATACCAACAGCAAGTACCATAATGCTGAGTGACAAAGCTGGGATGTGTAAGAAGATATTAGCAACAGAAGCCAAAATCAACAAGATCACACCGATAAATAAGAATTTACCAAGACCTTCAAAATTGGATTTTGAAGTTGCCGCCCAAGTGGCCATACCAGCAAGGATGACACCGGTTGTGCCGAACGCCATCATGATTAACTGTCCACCATTTTTGAATTGCAGGGTGTGCGTTAATAAACCTGTGAGCATCAAGCCCATGAAAAAAGTGAAACCTAATAATAGTAGTACACCAGTTCCAGAGTTTTTGTTTTTCTCAATCGCCCAAAAGAAGCCGAAGGCAAGACCTAAGAAAACAATCATGCCCATAAATGGACTTGTTTGAAAGAAAGAAAATCCTGTTGAAACGCCAATCCAAGCCCCAAGAATCGTAGGGACCATTGTTAGAGCAAGCATAGCAAAGGTGTTTCGTAGCACACGGTTTGTGGCTAGAGCACCAGATAACGAGTTACCAACACTATAACCAAAAGTATTTTGATCATTCATTGAAACATTCTCCTTAATAAAAAGTTGGATATCCAACTAAGTTCTAATTATAGGCAATTTTTAAATTTTCAATAGGGGTGTGTGTAATAAAAGACACTATTGATATTTGGGTTATTTGAATAAAAACAATTACTTACAAATAAAAGTCCCAAAAATGATTAAGGGTTTTAACTAATATAAGTCTGTATAATTAATTTTTTAAACTTAATTTCTATTTTTAGGAGCATTTACAATGGCAATCGAAAGAACTCTTTCCATTATTAAACCTGACGCAGTTGCAAAAAATGTCATCGGTCAAATATACACACGTTTTGAAAATGCTGGTTTGAAAGTGATTGCTTCCAAAATGGTGCATTTGTCAGAAGTAGAGGCTGGTCAATTTTATGCGGTGCATGCTGCAAGACCATTTTTTAAAGATTTAGTCAGTTTCATGATTTCTGGTCCTGTGATGATTCAGGCATTAGAAGGTGAGAACGCAATCGCGAAAAACCGTGAACTCATGGGGGCTACGGATCCTTCTAAAGCAGATAAAGGTACGATTCGTGCTGACTTTGCGCAGAGTATTGATGCAAACGCGGTGCATGGTTCAGACGGTCCTGATACTGCTGCGCAAGAAATCGCTTTTTTCTTTGCTGGCTTGCACGTTTACGCACGTTAATAGGTGACGCAAATTCCCCGCACGAACTTATTAGATCTCGATGGGGAAAGGCTAGCAACTTTCATTGCTGGCCTCAATGAAAAGCCATTTCGAGCCCAGCAACTGATGCGCTGGGTGCATCAGCGTGGTGTCAGTGACATCCATTTGATGAGCGACTTGGCCAAAAGTTTTCGTGAGCAATTAGACGGTACTGTAGAGATTAAATCTCTACCCGTCATTAGCGATCAAACCGCATCCGACGGCACCAGAAAATGGTTGCTCGATGTTGGCGATGGAAATGCTGTCGAGATGGTCTATATTCCCGAAGATGAAAGAGGTACGTTATGCATCTCTACGCAAGCGGGATGTGCCGTGAACTGTCAGTTTTGCTCCACCGGTAAACAAGGATTTGCACGTAATCTCACCATTGGCGAAATCATCGGGCAACTTTGGTATGCAGAGCATCATCTACGAAATGATCCATCGGCAGTCAAGCGGATTGATACCTACGATAAAACCAAGCTTGCCCATGGCGAAGGTCGGGTGATCTCTAATGTGGTGATGATGGGTATGGGCGAGCCACTCCTCAATTACGAGCCCGTGATTGGTGCAATGAGTTTGATGTTAGACGACAATGCCTATGGCTTATCGAGAAGAAGGGTAACCTTATCCACTTCGGGGGTAGTTCCATTTATTGATCGTTTAGCGAAAGATTTGCCTGTTGCCTTAGCTGTTTCTTTGCATGCTCCAACCAATAAACTGCGTGATATTTTGGTGCCGATCAATCGTAAATATCCTTTAGAAGAGTTAATGGCCGCATGTCAGCGCTATTTACCCTATGCGCCCAGGGATTTTTTAACTTTTGAATATTGCATGTTGGATGGCGTGAATGATTCCGATCAAATGGCCAGAGAGTTGGTTAAACTATTAGCCCCGATTCGTTGTAAGTTAAATTTGATACCGTTTAATCCATTTCCGGAGTCTGGATTAAAACAATCGCCACGGACGCGCATTGAGCAATTTGCAAAAATACTTTTAGATGCGAAAATTGTGACAACCGTTCGCAAAACACGTGGCGATGATATTGCTGCCGCTTGTGGGCAGTTAGCAGGTGATGTGCAAGATCGAACCAATTTAGCAAAAAGAACAGAACAACGAATCGTGTGGAGCAAGCCCATCGAGGTAGACGAAGATCATGACGAATAATCCTAACCTTTTACAAATTAACCAATATCAACGACGTCAGTCTCAGCAAGCTACCGTGCAGTGGGGATCTAATATCCTCAACATTGGTGGTGATGCACCGATTCGAATTCAGTCGATGACGAACACCGATACTGAAGACGCTATTGGTACAGCAATCCAAGTAAAAGAACTAGCGAAAGCTGGTTCAGAGTTGGTTCGTATTACAGTAAATACACCAGCCGCTGCTGCTGCCGTACCTGCGATTCGTGAACAACTCGATAAAATGGGTGTGGACGTTCCTTTGGTTGGTGATTTTCATTACAACGGCCATACTTTATTAAAAGACCATCCTGAATGCGCGCAGGCGCTATCTAAGTATCGAATCAATCCTGGCAACGTAGGCCAAGGTGCAAAACGTGATGTGCAATTCTCACAAATGATTGAAATAGCATGCGCTTATAGCAAGCCTGTACGTATTGGTGTGAATTGGGGCAGTTTAGATCAAGATCTACTCGCAGGCCTCATGGATAAAAATGCGGCACTCAGTCAGCCTAAAGAAGCACGTGAAGTGATGGTGGAAGCCTTGATACAGTCAGCTTTGCAATCTGCTCAGCGTGCGATTGAGATCGGCCTACCAAGTAACCAAATTATTTTGTCCTGCAAAGTCAGTGCAGTACAAGATTTAATTGCGGTCTATCGAGATTTGGCGACTCGTTGTGATTTTCCGCTTCATCTCGGTTTAACTGAAGCGGGTATCGGTAGTAAGGGCATTGTTGCCTCTACCGCGGCTTTATCTGTTTTATTACAGGAAGGTATTGGTGATACGATTCGGATTTCGTTAACCCCAGAACCTGGTGCTCCGCGTGAAAACGAAGTGATTGTTGCACAGGAGATTTTGCAAACCATGGATTTGCGACATTTCACACCCATGGTGATTGCATGTCCTGGATGCGGCAGAACGACCAGTACATTCTTCCAATCCTTGGCCTCGAAAATCCAGAGTTTTTTACGTCATCAAATGCCCGAGTGGAAGCAGCACTATCCCGGGGTGGAGTCGATGAGTGTGGCCGTGATGGGCTGTATCGTCAATGGTCCTGGTGAGAGTAAACATGCTGACATTGGGATTAGCTTACCTGGTACAGGTGAGTCACCTGCTGCCCCCGTCTTTATTGATGGTGAGAAAGTAAAAACATTACGTGGTGATCATATTGTTGCGGAGTTTGAACAAATTGTTCAAGAATATGTCGAGCGTCGTTATGGTGCCAAGACTAAATAAACATAATCCAAGTTAAAGATAAAGAATGTATGTCTGATTTAAATGCCTCGAAGGCTCATCCAATAGGAAGTCCCAAAATTAAAAAGTTGACAGGTGTCAAAGGGATGAACGACCTATTGCCTCAGGAAGCTTATCGCTGGGAATTTGTCGAGCGCACGATACAGAGCCTGGCCAAATCCTATGGTTATCAGAATATTCGTACACCTATTGTTGAACATACAGAAGTATTTCAACGCGGCATTGGTGAAGTTACCGACATCGTTGAAAAAGAAATGTATTCTTTTGAGGATCGCCTCAATGGTGAGCAGTTAACTTTACGCCCTGAAGGTACGGCTGCGGTAGTGCGCGCGGTGGTAGAGCAAAACTTACTCTATGAAGGGCCTAAAAGACTCTTTTATATTGGACCGATGTTTCGTCATGAACGACCACAACGAGGCCGTTATCGTCAGTTTCATCAATTTGGCGTAGAAGCTTTAGGCTTTGCCGGACCAGAATTAGATGCTGAACTTATCTTGATGAGCGCTAGGCTCTGGGATGATTTAGGATTAACAGGTTTGCGTTTAGAAATCAATTCTTTAGGAAATGAAGCGGAGCGTAAAGATCACAGAGTTGCTTTAGTAGAGTATTTTGAACAGCATGTGGCTCAATTAGATGAGGACTCGCAGCGTCGATTAACGACCAACCCACTGCGGATTTTGGATACCAAAAATCCGCAGATGCAAGATATAGTGACAGCAGCTCCAAAATTAATCGACTTTTTAGGTAATGAATCGAAAGATCATTTTGCACAAGTTCAGTCTTTACTCAAAGCGAATAATTTACCATTCAAAGTCAATCATCGTTTAGTCCGTGGTCTAGATTATTATAATTTAACTGTTTTTGAATGGGTTACCGATCAGCTCGGCGCCCAGGGTACCGTCGCTGGTGGTGGACGTTATGATCCTCTTATCGAGCGTATGGGTGGTAAACCGACACCAGCCTGTGGTTGGGCAATGGGCATGGAGCGCGTCATTGAGCTCATGAAAGAGCAGGGCTTAGGAGAAGAAGTCCAAACTCTGTGTGATATTTATATGATTCATGGTGGTGGCGCCACACTTGAGCCTTCATTTGTCCTGGCGGAGCGCTTAAGATCGGCTGGCGTAGATGTCCTCATGCATGCAAGCGTGGACGGTCAAACAGCTGGTTTTAAATCCCAAATGAAAAAGGCTGATGCAAGTGGGGCTTTATATGCAGTTATTATTGGGGAAGACGAGTTGCAACTGCAACAAGCTCAAATTAAAGATTTACGTAAAACTGGTTCACAGGATCAAGTTGCTTTAGAGAATGTATTAGATAAAGTTATTGATTTATTAGTTAGTAATTCCGATTAAACCTATTGAAGAAGTTAGAAAGACAAGCACGATGGACTTAGATTTAGAAGAACAAGAACAACTAGCCAAATTAAAAGCGTTTTGGCAAGATTATGGCCGCTGGCTACTGATTGGTTTGGCGATTGCTGTGATCGGATCTGCCACCTATTGGGGTTATCAAACCTATCAAACTAAACAAGCTCTAGCTGCTTCTAAACAATACGAAGTGTTGCTAGAACAAACAGCAAAAAATGATTTACCAGGGGTATTGAGTACCTCGAAAAAAATCCAACAAGATTATGGTAATACGGCATATGCAGGTCTGGCCGGTATACTCGCTGCTAATTTAGCGTATTCCGTAAATGATCAAGAAGCGACACTGCAGCAACTCAAGTGGGTTGCAAATTCGGCCAGCAGTAACAGTATTCAGACGATTGCAAAACTACGTTTATCTTCTCTTTATATAGATCAAAAAACACCAGAAGGTTTATCTCAGGCAGATCAGTTATTAAATTCAAAAATGGCCGTCGGATTTGAGGCTTTAAAACTAGAACGTCGTGGAGATTGGTATTGGGCTCAGGATAAAACAGAAGATGCGAAAAAATCCTATATTGCTGCTTGGAATATTTTGTCTGATGAAAGAATGAAAGCTACTGGTTTGAAAGAAATTGATCCGGCACTCAAAAAATTACAACAACAAAACCCAGGACCCGATCAGCGCTTATTAAAAGTGAAGATTGATAGTTTGGGAGGTTTCTGATGCGAAACCCGATGAAGAGTCAATCGTTTTTGCGAAGTTTGCTCCTCTTGATATGTATTACATCGTTTATTAGTTTACAAGGATGTCAGGGAAGTAAACGACGCCTAGCCGCAGATTTAACCCCAATTAACAATCCAGTGAACCTCGATCGTGTTTGGTCAGTAAGTTTAGGTAAGTCAGTCAATTATGTATTGAAACCAATTTTGATTGGTAGTGATATTTATGCTAACTCTGAAGGGGGTAGTATTTACCGGGTAGATGCGGCTAGTGGGAAAGCGATTTGGAGTGTATCTGCCCCAAAAGGCTTATCGACAGGACCTGGAACTGACGGTAATACCTTGGTGGTCGGAAGCTTAAAAGGTGATATTTATGCTTTTGATGCGCAGACTGGTGCAAAAAAATGGGATACAAGCGTAGGGACTGAGGTATTAACTGAACCCTTAGTTGCTGCAGGAGTCGTGGTGATCCGAACCATTGATAATCGTTTTATTGGTTTAGATGCTTCCTCTGGAAAGCGTCGTTGGGTCATGGCAAAAAACCCATCCGTTTTATCCCTCCGAACGAGTTACAGTATGTCATCGATCAACAACGAGGTGATTTTTACCGGTTTTAGTGGTGGACAATTCGGCATCATGGCACTTGCCAATGGCAATACGATTTGGGAGTCTTTGCTGGCTCCCCCACGTGGTACATCTGAAATTGAGAGGTTAAGTGATATTACCGCCAAACCTACCTTACTAGGATCGAGAATGTGTGCAGTTTCTTACCAAGGAAAAATTGGTTGCGGAGATATTAAAAATGCGCGTATGGCTTGGGTAAAAGATTTTTCAAGCTTTAGTGGAACCACACAATCCACGGATGCAGTCTATGCCGTGAATGATAAGTCCTATCTTGCAGCGTTCAACGCAAGTCAAGGAACAGAATTATGGCGCAATGAAAAACTGCAATGGCGTGATGTCGGGGAGCCTTTAGCTGTTGGTTCAAGTGTTCTTGCTGGTGATTCGCAAGGTTATCTCCATGTATTTGCCCAGTCAAATGGCGATATTGTTGGACGCGTGAGGGTGGATAGCACAGGCATTTCAACGGCACCGATTGCGACACAAGGTTTGATTATTGTGCAAACCAAGGGCGGAACTCTAGCCGCATACAAAATTCAATGAAACCTGTCATTGCCATCGTCGGCCGACCCAATGTTGGAAAGTCAACCCTTTTTAATCGCTTAACGCGGTCAAGGGATGCCTTGGTAGCTGACTTTTCAGGACTGACGCGTGATCGTCACTATGGTAATGGTCGACTTGGGGAGCGTGAATTTATTTGTATTGATACAGGTGGTTTTGAACCCATTGCCAAGACTGGTATTTTGGCAGAAATGGCCAAACAAACCCAACAAGCGGTCGTTGAAGCTGATTTAGTGGTTTTTTTGGTCGATGGTCGCTTAGGGATGGCCCCACAGGACCGTGTCATTGCTGATTTTTTACGAAGAACAGGACGACCTGTTATTTTGGCGGTCAATAAGTCAGAGGGTATGACACGCGCTACCGTTGCAGCTGAATTTTATGAATTAGGGCTAGGTGTGCCATATCCGATTTCCTCAGCTCACGGCGATGGAGTCAGAGATGTATTAGATGAGGCCCTAGATGCCTTAGGCATACCTGAGCCTGATGAAGATGATGCGGCGTCAGATGATCGATCAATTCGTATTGCCGTGGTAGGGCGACCTAATGTTGGAAAATCGACCCTCATCAATACCCTGCTCGGAGAAGAACGTGTGATTGCCTTTGATATGCCTGGAACAACGCGAGATGCGATTGAAGTTCCTTTTATGCGTGGTAATAAACCATACACCCTAATTGATACAGCTGGACTTCGTAAAAGAGGCAAAATCTTTGAAGCCATTGAAAAATTCTCGGTTGTCAAAACACTGCAGGCGATTGCTGATGCCAATGTGGTGGTTTTGATGTTGGATGCACAGCAAGATATTTCCGAGCAAGATGCGCACATTGCGGGTTTTATTGTGGAAGCAGGAAGAGCATTGGTCTTAGCCGTGAATAAATGGGACGGTTTAGATGCTCATCAAAAAGAAACCTCTAGGAATGATATCGCACGAAAATTACGCTTTTTAGACTTTGCAAACGTTCACACAATTTCAGCGATCAAAGGTTTTGGGTTAAAAGAGTTATTTAAAGATGTTGATTTAGCCTATGCTGCTGCGATGACGAAATTACCTACACCACGACTCACTCGAATTTTAGAAGATGCAGTCGAATTCCAACAACCCAAGCGAGTCGGACGATTTAGACCTAAATTGCGATATGCGCACCAAGGGGGATCCAACCCACCTATAGTGATTATTCATGGAAATGGCTTAAGTGGGGTAACAGACAGTTACAAACGTTATTTAGAAGGAAGATTCAGGGAAGAGTTCAAATTGAGGGGGACGCCCCTCAGAATTGAGTTTAGATCCAGTAAAAACCCTTTTTTGGAGCAGGGAATCTCACCCCACAAAAGGTAAATATGTTATATATTATTGGCTATGTAATGAAGGCTTCTTTTTTGCAGTGTGAACTGAGTAAAAATAAATTACAATAATTTTAAGATCCAACAAAAAAAACTAAAAGGGCATTATGAATAGTAACAAAGGTCAACTCTTGCAAGATCCATTTTTGAATGCGCTCAGAAAAGAGCATATTCCGGTATCTATTTACCTTGTTAATGGTATTAAACTGCAGGGTAATATCGATTCTTTTGATCAGTACGTCGTTTTATTACGTAATACAGTGACTCAAATGGTTTATAAGCACGCTATTTCTACAATAGTGCCTGCGAAGGCTGTAAGTTTCAGGGTTGAAGAGGAAGCAGCAAGTTAATCAAGCAACACATTCTGATGAAATTCGCGCTGTTTTAGTTGGCGTCGACGCTGGACAGTCGAATTTTTCTGAGAGTATGTCTGAGTTAAATTTATTAACTCAAGCAGCTGGCTCTCATCCTGTAGAAATGGTTCTAACAAAACGATTAAAACCTGACCCTGCGTTATTCATCGGTAGCGGCAAAGCTATTGAAATTCGTGACTTGATGAATGAAATGAATGCCGAAATCGCGATTTTCAATCACCCTTTAAGTCCAGCACAGCAAAGAAATCTTGAGCGTACCTTGGGGCATCACGTGATTGACCGTACAGGTTTGATTCTGGATATCTTTGCGCAACGTGCTAAATCCCATATTGGTCAAGTCCAAGTACAACTAGCGAATGTGCGGTACCGACTATCCCGTCTTGTTCGGGCATGGAGTCACTTGGAACGACAAAAAGGGGGAATTGGGCTTCGTGGGGGTCCTGGAGAAACACAGATGGAGTTGGACCGTCGTATGCTGGAAAATAAAGCCAAGCGTTTACAAACGGACCTCTCTAAATTGCAAAAACAACAAGCCAATCAACGTCGTTCTCGAGTGAAAAAAGAGGTTTTTTCAATTTCATTAGTAGGCTATACCAACGCCGGCAAGTCAACTTTGTTTAACGCACTTACCAAAGCTGGAACTTATGCGGCTGATCAGTTATTTGCAACTCTTGATACAACGACGCGACGCGTGTATTTACAAGGCTTCGGAAATGCAGTGGTTTCAGATACGGTTGGGTTTATCCGCGAATTACCTCATCAATTGGTTGAGGCCTTCCAGGCGACTCTCGATGAGACAGTTCATGCAGATTTGTTGTTACATGTTGTGGATGCTTCGAGTGTCGTACGTGATGAGCAAGTCCTTGAGGTTGAGAAGGTTATTTCTGAAATTGGGGCTCAAGATATACCCGTTATTCTGATTATGAACAAAATTGATCAGTTGCCAGATTACGTAGGTAGAGGGCCTGAGATACGATATGAAAAAGATGGGTCTGTCTCAAAAATATACTTATCTGCGCAAAGTGGTCAGGGGCTTGACTTACTTCGAGAGGTCTTATCCAAAATTGCTCAAGACACTGATAAAATAAAGAAAGAATTTAAGGATAATGATATTTTGGCAAAATCAGTGGGAGAAAGACCTATTAGCGCTGATTATGTCGATGGTTTAAAAAATATAAACGTTGGTTACCTCCCAAGGGATATTTGAATTGAAGACATTTGTGATTGATCGAGTGATAAGCCCCATACAAGCATTCATAAGCACCACTAAAAATCGTATTTTGTGGTCGATTTATGATTGGGTGCATGGCCCTGCTTTTATGCAGGAGGGGCAACCACCCCAAGATTCTGGTAAGGATGATAAAAAACCTGTTGAGCCGCGTCGTCCCAATACTGAGGATGGTCCACCAGATTTGGATGAACTATGGAAAGACTTTAATCGCCGTCTGGGTGGATTATTTGGTGGAAATGCAAAAGATCCATCACAAAATAATCAAAAACCAAGGCCACCGGTAGATCAATCCAATTTTGGTAATCAAAATAATCAAGACTCAAAAAAGCCGTCTGATATCAGCAATATGGCACAAGAGTGGTTTAAGAAAAACATGAATAAGGGCGGCGGCTCTGGTGGGTCCGGAAAAAATAATGGATTTAGTTTTCCGAACATTGGTTTAGGGGTGATCGGATTTGGTATTTTTGCGATTTGGTTGTTTAGCGGAATTTTTATTGTTCAAGAAGGTCAAGCTGGCGTAGTGTTGCAATTTGGTAAATATAAATATACAACCAAACCTGGTATCAATTGGCGTTTGCCCTATCCAATTCAAACCCATGAGGTTGTGAGTGTATCCAATGTTCGTTCTGTCGAAATTGGTCGCTCGTTTGTCATACAGGCGACTAATTTAAAAGATTCATCTATGTTGACTGAAGATGAAAATATTATTGATGTGAAATTTGCTGTTCAATATCGTTTAAAAGAACCAACCGAATATATTTTCAATAATCGTGATCCAGATGGCGCAGTTGTTCAAGCAGCTGAAACTTCTGTACGCGAAATTGTTGGCAAAAGTAAAATGGACGATGTCTTGTATGTCGGTCGTGAGCGGATTGGTATTGAACTAGCATCCTCGATTCAAAAGATTCTGGACAATTACAAAACCGGTATCTATATCACTAGCGTCAATGTACAAAATGTGCAGCCCCCAGAGCAGGTGCAATCATCCTTTGACGATGCGGTAAAAGCGGGTCAAGATCAAGAGCGTCAGAAAAACGAAGGTCAGGCTTATGCTAATGATGTGATTCCGAGAGCCAAGGGTGCTGCTGCACGTTTAATCGAAGAAGCTGAAGGTTATAAAGCGAAAGTTGTCGCTACAGCAGAGGGTGATGCTTCGCGCTTTAAACAAGTGTATGCTGAATATGCAAAGGCACAACAGGTGACGCGTGACCGGATGTACATCGATATGATGCAGCAGGTCTATAACAATGTCACCAAAGTAATGATTGATACGCGAAATAACAATCAAATGCTGTACTTACCTCTTGATAAAATTATTCAACAAACAGCGACAGAAGCCTCACCAATTACAGGATCTTCAAATGCAAATTCGCAACCACCGAGTGGTTCTGTCACGGTACCGCTGAACCCATCCTCCAACCTTGGTGTTAATTCATTACCACAAAATAATGCAAATACGCCACAAGATAAACGAGAAACTTTCAGAAGTCGTGAAAGAGAACTGCGCTAAGAGGACCCACTATGAACCAACGAATACTTTCTATACTCGTATTACTTGTAGCGGGCTTTTACCTATTGTCTTCAACCTTGTTCTTGGTTGATCAACGTAAATTTGCTGTTGTATTTTCTTTTGGCGAAATCAAGCGAGTAATTGAAGAGCCAGGTTTAAATATCAAACTACCATCCCCAATCCAAAATGTGCAATTTTTTGATCGCCGCATTATGACGATTGATAATCCTGAGGCTGAGCGTTTTATTACCTCTGAAAAGAAAAACTTATTAGTCGATTCATTCGTCAAGTGGCGCATTGTGGATCCACGTAAATTTTTTATTAGCTTTAAAGGCGACGAACGTTTGGCTCAAGACCGTTTATCCCAGTTGGTTAAATCTGCCCTGAATGAAGAGTTTACAAAACGTACTGTTCGCGAATTGATTTCAGAGCAACGTGAGCAGGTCATGCTGGGGATCAAGAAAAAAGTAGCTGATGATACAGCCGATATTGGTATTGAAATTGTGGATGTGCGTCTTAAGCGTGTGGATCTCTTGGCAGAGATTAGTGATTCTGTTTATCGCCGGATGGAAGCAGAGCGTAAGCGTGTAGCCAACGAATTGCGCTCAACCGGCGCTGCTGAATCAGAAAAAATTCGTGCGGATGCAGAACGTCAACGAGATGTGATTTTGGCACAAGCCTATAAGGAAGCACAAATCATCAAAGGTCAGGGTGATGCGCAAGCAAATGCTATTTACAATGATGCTTTCAGTAAAGATGCGCAATTTGCTCAATTTTATCGAAGCCTTGAAGCTTATAAAGCGACTTTCAAAGATAAAAAAGATGTCATGTTGTTATCGCCAGATAATGACTTCTTTAAATTTATGAAAAAAAGTAAATAAGTTTACTTTTAAGTTCTATGACAAACCGTTGGTTACTTCCTGAAAATATTGCAGATGTTTTACCCGGTCAATCTAATTTGGTTGAGTCATTGCGTCGTGAGATTTTGGATCTTTTCCAGTCCTATGGTTATGAGCTTGTCATACCTCCCATGTTGGAATATATCGAATCCTTGATGACTGCGACGGGCAGTGACATGGATTTACAAACCTTTAAATTAGTGGATCAATTGTCCGGAAGGACACTGGGTTTGCGTGCGGATATGACTACGCAAGTAGCGAGGATTGACGCTCACATTCTCAATCGCCAAAATATTGCACGTCTATGCTACGCGGGTGCAACCTTACAAACCCGTGTTGTTCCAGGAATATTTTCGCGCGAACAGTTGCAGCTTGGAGCTGAGGTCTATGGGCATCAAGGATTTGAGGCTGATATAGAAATTGTAAATCTCATGATTCGGTCCTTAGAGATTGCGCAAGTTGGACCGATCACGTTGGATGTAAGCCATGCTGGCTTGTTAAAAGATATTCTGGATAAAAAACAGCTAAGTTCTGAAGATATTTCTGAAATGTATCGCTTCTTAGAAGCCAAAGATCGGACTAGTTTACAAAAGCTTATGCATAGTTGGGATCAAAATGCAAAAAATATGATCTTATTGTTATTAGATTTAAGTGGTGATGCCCATCAAGTTCTCATTCAAGCTAAGAGCAAGTTGCCACAGAGTCAGGTTTCTCAACAGGTTTTAAGAGATTTAGAGCAGTTGTGTTCTGGAATAAAAAAAACATCTACTAATATTCAGCTCAATATTGATCTTGCCGATTTAGATGGATTTCAGTATCACACGGGTATTTTATGTGCAGCGTATGTTCCTCAGTATCCAGTTGCTATTGCAAGAGGTGGTCGTTATGATCTAGTGGGGCAGGCATTTGGACGCTCAAGACCTGCTACAGGTTTTTCTGTGGATCTCTTAGCGCTTGCAGGTTTATCAAGTAGAAAAATTATCCCGCATGCCATTATGGCCCCGTGGGAGAATTCTGATGATTTAAGAAATTTGATTGCCTTATTACGCAGTCAAGGTGAGATTGTGATTGAATCCTTCCCTGGTCATGAGCATAATGAATCAACCATGATCTGTGATCGTTGCTTGGAATTCAAAGATAAAACATGGCAAGTTGTACCAAAAAATTAAACGTTTAAAAGGTATTAAATGAAGCAACTCAATATTGGAAGAAATGTCGTTGTCATTGGAACGCAGTGGGGCGATGAAGGCAAGGGTAAAGTTGTTGATTGGTTAACCGATCATGCTCAGGGAGTTGTTCGTTTTCAGGGTGGGCATAATGCTGGGCATACACTTATTATTGGTGGAAAAAAAACCATTCTACGATTAATTCCATCAGGAATCATGCATCCACGGGTGGTTTGCTATATTGGAAATGGGGTTGTTTTATCGCCTGAAGCCTTATTTAAAGAAATTGATGAGCTTGAAAGTGCGGGTTTAGATGTTTGCTCGAGACTGAAAGTGTCCGAAGCTGCAACCTTAATATTGCCTTATCACGTGGCCATTGATCATGCTCGTGAAATGAAGCGTGGAAGTGCAAAAATTGGCACTACAGGCAGAGGTATTGGCCCTGCTTATGAAGATAAAGTCGCGCGTCGCGCTTTGCGTGTTCAAGACTTATTTTTCCCAGAACATTTCGCGGAAAAATTAAAAGATAACCTTGAGTTCCATAATTTTTGTTTAGAAAAATATTATGGGGTTGCACCGATTGATTTTCAAACAACATACGATCAAGTCATGTCCTATGCTAAGCGTTTACAGCCCATGGTTGTTGACGTATCTAGCGCTTTATACGCCGCCCAAAGTGCTGGAAAAAATTTACTGTTTGAAGGTGCCCAGGGTACCTTGTTGGATATTGATCACGGCACTTATCCCTATGTCACCTCCAGTAATTGTGTTGCAGGTAATGCAGCAGCTGGATCTGGCGTGGGTCCAGGTAGTTTAAAGTATATCTTAGGGATTACCAAAGCCTATTGCACGCGCGTTGGAGCAGGACCATTTCCGAGTGAATTGTATGATCACGATAATCCAAATCTCCAAGACCCCATCGGTATTCGTCTAGCAGAAGTTGGCAAAGAGTTTGGCTCAGTAACTGGTCGTCCAAGACGCACTGGTTGGTTAGACGGTGCAGCATTGAAACGCTCGATTCAGATTAATGGTGTGAGTGGCTTATGTATGACCAAACTCGACGTACTGGATGGTCTAGAAAAGATTGGTTTATGCACTGGTTACCATCTAGGAGGTGAAATTTTAGATGTATTACCACGTGGTGCCGATGCGGTGGCACGTTGTGTACCAATTTATGAATATTTTCCTGGTTGGACACAAAGCACGGTGGGGATTACCGAGTGGGATAAATTGCCCATTGAGGCTCAAAACTACTTACGTCGTATTGAAGAGCTCGCGCAAACTCCGATTGCTATGGTTTCCACGGGTCCTGATCGTGAAGAAACGATTTTGTTGCAACATCCCTTCGCCTAAAAATGAAATACGTCATTAGCCTTGTGATGATCTTATCCTTACAGGCTTGCGTAGTATATTCAGTTGCTAGTTCTGCTGTATCCATTACCGCAGATGTTGTTTCAACGGGCGTGCATGTCGTTACCGGAACTGTGGATACAGTGGTAGACGTTGTAACCCCTAGTAAAAAGAAATAGCACTTTCTCCAAAAATATTTATTTTCGTTGTAATCCTTTCCTTTATCTAAAACGTTAAAGAGATATAGATTTCATTGGAGAATCAATATGAAAAGAAGGATGCATGTATTGCTAGTCATGGTGCTTGCTTGGAGCGCGTTAGGCTTGGTTGGTTGTGCGGTCAACCCGGGATACCAGGGTGCATATGTGGCGCCTCATTACTATAGACCAACTGTTAATTGGGGGTGGGGTTTGCATCGTCACTCGCGTTATGGTTGGAGATAAATCAATTCATCACTTTTAAACTCTTGATGCATTAACATCGCCATGAATTGAATCTATACTTAAAGAATTCAAATTCATGGAGGTTGGCTATGTCAAATTTAATTATTGAGCAGATACGTAAAGTCCAGTTAATTACCTTAAATCGTCCTGACGCAATGAATGCTCTTTCTCCAGAACTAATGGCCGAGCTAAGTGAGGAACTCATCCAATCAGAGAACAATCCTGAAGTTGCTGTTGTCGTGTTGACAGGAAGTGATAAAGCATTTGCCGCTGGCGCTGATATCAAAGCGATGAAAGACATGAATTACATGCAAATGTATCAGGATGATTTTATTACAAAGAACTGGGAAAGAATTACCACCTTTCGTAAGCCGACGATTGCGGCAGTTGCCGGTTTTGCTCTTGGCGGTGGTTGTGAATTAGCGATGATGTGTGATTTTATTTTAGCGGCTGACAATGCCAAATTTGGCCAACCAGAGATCAATTTGGGTATTTTGCCAGGTGCGGGCGGTACACAGCGTTTAACCCGTTTTATTGGGAAATCCAAAGCTATGGAAATGGTCCTAACGGGGCGTATGATGGACGCTCATGAAGCTGAACGCTCTGGTTTAGTGAGTAGGGTAGTCCCTCTGGCGCAACTTCGAGAAGAGGCTTTAAAAGTGGCTGAAAAAATTTCACAAATGTCTATACCAATTCTGATGATGGCCAAAGAGTCGGTCAATCGCTCTTACGAGTCCACTCTTGCCGAAGGAATACGTTTTGAGAGAAGACTTTTCCATTCTGCATTTGCCACAGAAGATCAAAAAGAAGGCATGGCTGCTTTTGTGGAAAAAAGAAAAGCTAATTTTAAAAATCAGTAATTAACATTCAATTTGGTGCCCAAGAGGAGACTCGAACTCCTATGACTTTTACATCGCCAGCACCTGAAGCTGGTGCGTCTACCAATTTCGCCACCTGGGCCCGGAAACATCACTTAAGGTGTAGATTGTATATCAACTTATTTTAGGTTGAAACTCTTTTAAGACTTGAACTTGTAATTTTTGTAATTTTTTCTGCAGAACTAGCAGGTCTTTGTCTTTAGTAATCAGAGAACAAGGCGCAATTTCTACGGATAGTTCAATAAAAATTTGATCATCAAGATCCCTACATTTGATGCCTGCGTTGTTTCTTTGTGGTGCTTGCCACGTCAATAAGTGTTGATAGCTAGACCGAATCAAGTCAATTTCTGATTTACTTTGGTTAAAAGGCTTTCTAGTTAAAACTTCTGTAAATTCTGCCCAAATCAGTTCGCATGTAAATGCTTGAACTTGCTCGGTTTTTAGACATTCATATAAATACACAACACTTTTATCTTTAAAGTAAAAAAGGTCAAGTAATATATTGGTGTCTAGAACGACTCTGGGTTTCATGACTGTCTTTTTAAATGAGTTAAATTAGAGATATTAAGAAATTGAAGAAATTAAGAACTCATACATGATAAAACCTCAAGCAGTGTTACAGGAAAAAAAAGAAGATCGTATTGCAACAGTGCAAGGTCATCGAGATGGCTTTGGATTTGCTATCCCAGATGATGGTCAACTGGATATATTTCTCTCTGAACGAGAGATGACCAGAGTCATGCATGGTGATCGGGTTCTGGTGAAAGTACTTGGTACGGATCGTAAAGGCAGGCCAGAGGGACAAATTACTGAGGTATTAGAAAGAGCAACTCGGCATGTGATTGGCCGTTTACTCAATGAGAACGGCGTTCTGATCGTAGCTCCCGAAGATAAAAGAATTTCCCATGATATTTTAATACCTCCCAAAGGGCATCTCAATGCCAAGCTAGGACAGGTGGTGAGTTGTGAGATTATTGATTACCCAGATAGTTATCGACAAGCGGTTGGTAGAGTAGTTGAGGTTTTAGGTGATATTGATGATCCTGGTATGGAAATTGAGATTGCGGTTCGTAAATACGGCGTGCCTCATGAGTTTTCACAAGCCAGCACCAAAGAAGCCGCCGCTTTAGCTGATGAAGTGCGTGAAGAGGATTTGGAAGGACGTGTTGATTTAAGAGATATTCCACTGATCACCATTGACGGCGAAGATGCTAGAGATTTTGATGATGCAGTCTATTGCGAGCCAATGACATTTAAGGGTGCAAAAGCCTGGCGTTTAATTGTGGCAATTGCAGATGTTTCGCATTACGTTAAACCTGGTCATCCCCTGGATTCTGATGCGATTCGTCGAGGAACTTCAGTCTATTTCCCTCGGCGCGTGATACCGATGTTGCCGGAAAAAATATCGAATGGTTTATGTTCTTTAAAGCCAGGTGTCGATCGTTTATGTATGGTTTGTGATGCCATTATTGATGACAAAGGGATCGTGCAAGCATATCAGTTTTATCCAGGCTTAATGCACTCCGTACAACGATTTACTTACAATATTGTTTGGGAAATCATTAGCAATACCAACGGTCCCGAAGCGACACGTTTTGCCAAACAAAAGCCCTTATTGCAAAATCTCTATAAATTGTTTCAAGTCTTAAAAGTGTCACGAGAGAAGCGTGGGGCAATTGATTTTGACACTACTGAAACTCAAATTATTAGCAATGAAGTCGGCAAGATTGAGCGGATTGAGCCCAGAATTCGGAATGATGCCCACCGTTTAATTGAAGAATGTATGTTGGTCGCAAATGTGTGCGCAGCTAATTTCATTGGGGCTAAAAACCACACCTCTTTATTTCGTGTTCATGGTGAACCAACGATTGAAAAAGTTAATTCCTTAAGAGAGGTGTTGCGCTCTGCAGGTTTGACACTGGAAGGTGGCAATAAGCCACACCCTATGGATTACGCTAAATTAATTCTGGCGATTAAGAGTCGTCCGGATGCTAGTATGTTACAAACAGTTATCTTAAGGTCCATGCAACAGGCTGTATATCAGCCCGAGAATCTAGGTCACTTTGGTTTATCTTATCCAGCCTATACGCACTTTACAAGTCCAATTCGACGCTACCCTGACTTACTAGTGCATCGCGTGATTAAATCAATCTTAGCGAAAAAACACTATAAACCCCAGATTCCAGAGGATGTTCCTTTAAATTTAACCATGCCCAAAAATGGTCCTGGAAGAGTCAATGCGGCTTTAGTGAAAAAGAATCTAGCCGATGAGCAAATACAACAGGCAGCCCCATCAACTCGTGGACGTAAAAAATCTGTTATGGACACTCTTGACATGGCCTCTTGGGCTCAGTTAGGGGTTCACTGTTCTGCTAATGAGCGACGTGCAGATGAAGCCTCGCGAGATGTGGAGTCATGGCTGAAGTGTTACTTTATGCGTGATCGCCTTGGTCAAGAATTTGCGGGTACGATTACCGGCGCTACTACCTTTGGTTTATTTGTTCAATTAGGAACCTTATTTGTAGAAGGTTTAATTCACGTCTCTGAATTAGGTGGTGATTACTATCAGTACGATGAAGCCCGTCAAGAATTACGTGGTGAGCGCACGGGTATACGTTATCGACTCGGTGACCGGGTACATGTGTTAGTGAGTCGTGTCGATTTAGATGCTCGCAAGATTGAATTTAGTCTTGTAAAAAATACCTTAGACCGCAATCGTTTTTCACCGCCCATTACCATGGATGATATGGGTAAGCCGAATAAAAGGGCAGCCTCTAAACAAAGTCGGCCTCCAGAAAAAGTCCCGCAAGTGAACAAAAATACTCCTTCTAAAAAATCGGGCGCATCGAGTGGAGGGCATAAACCCAAAGCAAAAAGTAATGCTAAGCGAACCCAAGTAGCAGAAAAAACAGCTGCTAGTTCACGTTCGAAATCCCGAGGTCGTCATTAATGGAACAACAAATCTTAGTTGGTTTTCATGCGGTGATTGCGAGGATTAGACAAGCACCTGACAGTCTTAAGACGGTCTATTACGATATCTCACGACGTGATCGCAGAATGAAAGAGTTTGTCGAGATTACGCAGCAAACCATTGGACGTAAAGTGCACCAAGCGGATTCAGAAAGACTTCGCCAACTCGCGGGTCATGATCGGCATCAAGGTGTTGTCGCCTTTGCAGAACCTGCATCTTTGGCCCGAAATGTAGCTGAATTACTTGATAGCTTAGGCGATAAAAAACCCCTATTCCTAATTTTGGATGGTGTGACCGATCCACACAATTTAGGTGCTTGTTTACGTGTGGCCGATGGCGCTGGCGCGGATGCAATTATTGTGCCAAAAGATCGTTCTGCTCAACTTAATACTACGGTGAGTAAAGTCGCCAGTGGTGCAGCTGAGACCATGCCATTTGTAGCGGTGACGAATTTAGCAAGATCCATGCGGGAGTTACAAGAAGCTGGTGTATGGTTGATCGGAACCTCTGATGAAGCCGAAAAAACACTCTATGAAGTGGATCTAACTGGGCCAGTGGCGATTGTTATGGGCGCTGAAGGTGAGGGTATGCGCCGTTTAACTAAAGAGACCTGTGATGAACTGGTGAGCATTCCGATGTTTGGTGGCGTCGAAAGTTTAAACGTATCCGTTGCTAGTGGTGTATGTTTGTATGAAGCTGCTCGTCAGCGTATTCAAAAAAGTAAATAATTAGCTTTCTAACAGTTCTGCTAGAAGGTCAATATCGTTTTTAAAGTTACGAATCCCTTCAGCTAATTTTTCTGTTGCCATGGGATCGTCGTTCATGAGTTGACGAAATGACTTCTCATCGACAGATATAGGTGTGAAAGTCATATTTTTTGCCGCTAAAAAACTGAGCTTGGGTCTAATTTCACCTTCCGTTTTTTGTAACTGATCTAAGAGTTCCGGGCTAACAGTTAATAAGTCGCAGCCTGCGAGTGCCGTGATTTGTTCGATGTTTCTAAAACTTGCACCCATGATTTCGGTTTTAAAATCGTGGTATTTGAGATAGTTGTAGATGTTGGTAACGGACTTCACTCCGGGATCATTGATGCCTGACATGCGCGCATCGTCCCATTCATTACCTAGTGATTTTTTATACCAGTCTGTGATTCTGCCGACAAACGGAGAAATTAACGTGACTCGTGACTCCGCACAAGCCAGTGCTTGTGCTAAATTAAAAACCAAAGTTAAGTTGCAATGGATCCCTTCAGTTTCTAAAATCTTCGCGGATTGAATACCTTCCCAAGTAGCCGCAATCTTTATTAATACGCGATCTTTATCAATCCCATTGGATTGATAAAGATCAATGATTTTTCTTGCACGGCTCACTGAATTTTCAATATCAAAAGATAGTTCAGCATCAATTTCTGTAGAAACTCTTCCTGGAATGATGTTTAAGATTTCCATACCAAATTTGACTAAGAGATGATCCATCTTATCTGCGGTAGATAGACCTCTATGGGTTGTTTTTACTTCCTCAATCAAATGTTGGTAGCTAGGTAATTTTGCTGCACGTAAAATAAGGGTGGGGTTGGTCGTCGCATCTTTGGGTTGATACGCATGCATACGCTCAAAATCACCTGTATCGGCAACCATGAACGTATGTTTTTTCATTTGTTCTAATAAATTCATATTTGTAATTTTATACAGTAAAGCTGCCTACTGCAGAGGAAAGTCAGTAAAATAAATTGATATTCAATTGAAGGAATCAATGATGCACCAAGATGAACAAAAAGCCTTAGTTGCCAAAGAAGCCGTGTCATTGATTTTGCAGGAAATTTCAGCTGGTGAAATCTTGGGCATAGGAACTGGATCAACTGTTAATTTGTTCATTGATGCCTTAGCTCCGTATACAAAGCACTTTAAAGGCGTAGTTTCTTCTTCTGAGGCTAGCACTGCGAGATTACAAGGACATGGATTTCATGTTTTTGACGCGAATGAGGTGAATGGTTTAATCGCCTACGTAGATGGCGCGGATGAGATTAATCCACGGGGTGAAATGATGAAGGGCGGCGGCGGAGCATTAACGCGCGAAAAAATTGTTGCCGCTATGTCGAAGCAGTTTATTTGCATCTGTGACTCCACCAAGCAAGTAGCTACCTTAGGTAAATTCCCCTTGCCAATCGAAGTGATTCCATTATCTAGCGCACATATTCAACGATTATTCGAGAAAAAATGGGGTGGGCAGGTTAGTTTGCGCACAGTAAAAAATCAAGCTTCAGAGATTTTTGTCACTGATAATGGGGCTTGGATTTTAGATGTAAGTGATTTGAAGATTGAGCATCCCAAAGAGTTTGAGATGGAGCTCAATCAGATACCCGGTGTGATCTGTAATGGAATTTTTGCACTCAACCCAGCAAATACCTTGATTGTCAGTAGTTCTGCTGGGGTGAAAAGGATTAATTATTAAGCGCTAGGTGGTACGAAGCCAGTTGCCGCATCAGCACCTTCCCCGAAGAAATGTTTTTCAGTTTGTTTTAATAAATATTGTCTAGCCCGGGTATCTGCCATATTGAGACGATTTTCATTAATCAACATCGTTTGTTGTTTTAGCCAATCTGCCCAAGCTTCTTTTGAAACTTGTTGCCAGATTTTTTTACCTAGTTCACCAGGAACCGGAGCAAACTCCAAGCCCTCAGCTTCTTTATTTAATTTAATACATTGAACCGTGCGTGCCATAAAAAATTCCTGTGAATGAAAATGAAAAAGATGATTAAAACATTATAGATTTTTAATCAGAACCATGGATTTACGATCCCAGTTGTAGTGGGACTTGCGTTCTTTAGGTAATTCCTCAACTGAACGTTTGACAAAGCCGCGTTTTAAAAACCAATGTTCCGTTCTTGTAGTCAGCACAAAGAGTTTTTTAATACCTAAATCTTTCGCACGGGCCTCAATACGTTTTAACAAACGCTCACCATCACCAACCCCTTGGGTATCCGGATCAACCGCAAGACAAGCTAATTCACCCATCCCATGCGAAAAGGGGAAAAGAGCTGCGCAACCAAAAATCACATGGTCATGTTCAATGACAGAGAAATTAGAAATATCCCGCTCAATCACTGATCTACCCCGAGGGGCTAAAACACCTTCTTCCTCTAGAGGAGAAATAATTTGCAAAATACCACCCACATCATCCATGTTGGCTTCACGCAAGTTTTCGATATCAGAAGTAACAATCATGGTGCCAACACCATCATGTGTAAATAGTTCTTCTAAGACAGCGCCGTCACGGTTATGGGGTAGGATGTGCACACGATTGACGCCGAGTTTAACTGCTTTGCCTGCAGTAGCCAGCAATGAGCGTAATTCCCCGAGTGGCAAGCCCTCATCGCCTAATAATTTTGACAGTTCGGGAAGAGCGATTTCCGCAATTGGTAATCCCTCAGCATCTACCAAACGATCTACATTCGACAAGAAGATGAGCTTATCGGCCTTGAGAGCGGTTGCAGTTGAACATGCAACATCTTCATAGGCTAAATTAAATGCTTGTCCTGTCGGTGAGAAACCTAAAGGTGATAAAAGCACAATTTTATTATGTTCTAGCGACATTTTGATGGACTCAGCATCCACCTTACGCACCAAGCCCGTATGCATAAAATCGACACCGTCCACGATACCCACCGGGCGTGCAGTAATAAAGTTACCAGAAATCACAGAAATTCGCGAACCTGCCATCGGCGTGTTGGGTAATCCTTGGCTGAAGCAAGCTTCGATATCTAAACGCAATTCACCAACTGCTTCTTTTACACATTCCATGGTGGCAGCATCGGTAATCCTGTAGCCTAGCATCTGTCCTTGACCGTATTTGGCATCTATCGAGTGAAGAGCTAATTGTTCCTGAATTTGCGGACGAGAACCATGGACGAGGACGATGTTCATGCCCATCGCGTGTAGCATAGCAATATCTTCAACTAGATTTTCTAATTCACTATCGGTGGCTAATTCACCAGCAAAAGCGATGACAAATGTTTTGCCATGAAAGGAATGAATATAGGGAGCAACCGTTCGTAACCAGCTTACAAATGGAAAAGTATCTGGGATATGGGCTTCGTTTATTTGGTTTTCGGTTGATTTTGTCGACATAAGCGAAAATTATAGGATGCTTATGAATCAAAATGCTAAAAATACTCAGAATCAGTTGGAAAAACCTCACATTCGTCTAGAGTTTCCAGAACTTTTGCCCGTTAGTGGTCAGCGAAAGAGAATTATGGAGGCTTTAGAGGCAAATCAAGTCATTATTGTGTGTGGCGAGACAGGCTCGGGAAAAACTACCCAATTACCCAAAATTTGCCTAGCAATGGGACGTGGACGGATTAATGGCTCTAAGCGCCTCATTGGGCACACCCAACCTCGAAGAATTGCTGCAACATCGACTGCTAAGCGAATTGCTGATGAATTAGGCACGCCTATAGGTCAGGATGTTGGCTTTCAGGTACGGTTTACGGATCAAACGAGCCCAACTACGTCCATAAAGTTAATGACGGATGGGATTTTATTGGCGCAAACACAAAAAGATCCCTTATTGCTTGCTTATGACACGATTATTATTGATGAAGCCCATGAGCGAAGTTTGAATATTGATTTTTTGTTAGGCTATCTTCGTCAGATATTACCGAAAAGACCCGATTTAAAAGTCATTATTACTTCAGCGACCATTGATGCGTCGATGTTTGCAAAGCACTTTCATTTTGAGAAAGAAGTCCCCATCATTGAGGTTAGTGGCAGACTCTTTCCAGTGGAAATTCGTTATCGACCCTTATCAGAGGGAAATGTTAAAGAAGATAAAGATATTGCTGAGGCTGTTTCAGAAGCGATTACGGAGTTATGGGAGCAAGGTGTTTCTGGCATGGGAGATATTTTGGTATTTTTACCAGGAGAGCGAGAGATTCGTGACTGTGCAGAGTTATTACGTAAAAATATTGCATTACAGCAGCGCTACCATCCAGACATATTGAGTTTGTTTGCACGGCAATCCGTCGCTGAGCAAGAAAAAGTATTTCAAATAGGGCGAGGTCGACGCATTATTCTTGCGACCAATGTTGCTGAAACTTCTTTAACCGTTCCTGGCATTCGATTTGTAGTGGATGCAGGAACTGCAAGAGTCAAGCGCTATTCCTACCGAAACAAAGTAGAGCAATTACAAATTGAAGCCATTTCTCAATCTGCAGCCAATCAGCGTGCTGGTCGATGTGGACGGGTTGCTGATGGAATCTGTATCCGCTTGTATGGTGAAGATGAGTTTCAATTGCGAACAGGGTATACCGATCCAGAGATCATGAGAAGCTCGCTCGCAGGTGTGATTCTGCGAATGGCATCATTACGACTATCCAAGATTGATGAGTTTCCTTTTATTCAAGCACCAACTGGCCGAGCAATTAGTGACGGTATCCAGTTATTGGAAGAATTAGGGGCTGTGGAAGCTAATTATAAAGAAGGCGCAAGAGAAATCACTTTGACCGCCATTGGTCGGGAGTTAGCGCATTTACCGCTTGATCCTAGAGTCTCCCGAATGTTGATTGCTGCAAGAGAACATGTAGCACTGAGAGAAGTTCTCATCATTGCCTCTGCTATGGCGATTCAGGATCCAAGAGAGCGACCACCTGAGTTCTCTCAACAAGCTGATTTAGCCCACAAAATATTTGCCGATGAGCAATCCGAATTTATTAGTTTTATTAAGTTATGGGATTGGTACCATCAAGCGGCAGAAAAAAAATCGAGCAATCGGCAATTTGATGAATTATGTAAAAAACATTTTCTATCACCGCGGCGCATGCGCGAATGGCGGGATGTTCATCAACAATTACAAGAGATCTTGGTTGCCCAAGGGTGGCGCATGAGTGCATTACCCGCCACTTATGAACAAATTCATACATCCTTGTTAACAGGATTATTAGGTAATATTGGAAAAAAATCAGATGAAGACCAATGGTTTGAGGGGGCGAGAGGGATTAAGTTAACCATATGGCCCGGCAATCATTTGCTCAAAAAACCTAAGTCATGGATTGTTGCTGGCGAGCTTGTAGAGACGAACCGTTTATACGCCCGCAATATAGCCAATATTGAACCCAAATGGGTTGAAAGAATTTGCCAGCATCGCTTGCAAAAAACGTGGAGTGAGCCATTTTGGGATACAAGAACTGGTGAGGTGATGGCTCATGAACAGGGAGCGCTGTATGGCCTTAGTTTGTATCATGGTCGAAAAATTAAGTATGCTTTGATGGAGCCGATTGAGGCGCGTAAGATTTTTATTCAGCGGGCATTGGTAGAAGGAGCATTACTCGGGCAAGTAGACATCAGTCAATTACAAAAACAATCGGGTAAAACATTTCAATTCTTTTGGAAAAACCAACACATTATTCAACAAGTCGAGGCATTAGAGCACCGATCAAGAAGGCAAGACGTGTTGGTCAGTGATCAAATTATTTACGAATTTTATGCCGAGGTATTACCAGAATCAGTTTTGAGTAGAAGCTCACTTCAGGCATGGTTAGAAAAGCATCCAAGTCACATGCCACAACTGGAGTTAAGTAAAGAAGATTTGATGCGTCATGAGGCAACCCACATTAGCGATGATCGATATCCAAAATATTTGCAAATGATGGGTACCCAACTAAGCCTTCATTATCACTTTGAGCCAGGAAGCCCCAAAGATGGCGTGACACTTGTCGTGCCCTTGGCTTTACTTAATCAAGTGGATGAAAGAAGATGTGCTTGGTTGGTACCTGGTTTGTGCGTCGAAAAAATACATTTACTATTAAAAACCTTGCCTCAAAAATTGCGTCGGCACTTTGTTCCCTTGCCAGAGTTTGCAAAAGGGTGTGTTGATAATTGGTTAGAGCAACAAGATTTTGGCAAAGGGGATTTGATCGATGCCTTGATTAAACAAATTAGAGAAAAAACACAAACCATCGTCACAAGAGCTGATTTTCGTCCAGAAAATTTACCCTCACACTGCATGATGAATTACCGCATGATGGATGAACATGGCAGACAACTTGATCTGGATCGTAACTTATCGCAACTTCGGGCTCAATATGCCAAAGATGCTCGTGAAATTTTCCAAGAAGCCGCCAGTTTAGCTATTCAAGAAGTTAGTCGAAGCACAGAGCCCAGTGACAAAAAGTCACAGCCAACCACAAAGCTAGATGGGCAGATAGAGCAATTGAAGATTATTGATTGGAGCTTTGGTGAATTACCAGAAATGTTGGAAATCCAAAAAGGGAAACAAAGCTTTTATGGATATCCAGCTCTTGAGGATTGTGGGTCGCATTGTGAGTTGAATGTTTATGACGACCCTGAGCTTGCTAGAAAAACTCATTTGCGGGGAATGCGTAGACTCTGTTCTATCGCTCATAAAGAGACGCTCAAGTTATTGCAAAAACAATTGCCAGGAGCAAGAGAGATTGGTTTGCTTTTTATGCAAATTGGGACTTATGAAGAAATTATGCAGCAAATCTTGGATTTGGCGATTGAGCGATCCTGTTTATTGGAACCCTTACCGCGAAATCAAGGGGAATTTAAAGCGCGGATGCAGGTTGCGAAAACAAAATTATCTTTAATTGCTCAGGATATTGCGAAACAAACTCTGCAATGCCTAGAGTTATCTGCCGAAATACCTAAAAAGTTAAATCTTGCCAAAAGTATTTGTCCCCGAGCATTTGAAGATATTCAAGGTCAATATCAACAATTGGTCAATCGCCAATTTGTTGCGCAGACACCCTATGAACAAATGGTTCACATACCAAGGTATTTAAAAGGCATCATCGTGCGAATCGAAAAGTTAAGAACGAATCTTACTCGAGACCAAGAAAATCAAACACATTGGCAACGTTTACAACGTCAATATGTGCAGGTGATGAAAAATCAAGTCAATGTCGAAGTCAGTCGCGAAATACAGGACATTCGATGGCAATTAGAAGAGTTGCGAATCGCTTTATATGCTCAAGAGTTAAAAACACCAACTCCTATGTCAGTCAAAAGAATTGAAAAGATTTTAGCAATCAAAACAGCATAAAATGCCCTTGTTTTAGGAGGGGGAAGATGGCAAATGCGATTCGAGGTTAAAATATAAATTATGAAAATATGTAAATGAGAACTATGAATCGCATTCTAATCAGCCTATTATGTTGCGCTCAATTCGCGGTTTTTGCAGTAGAAAAACCCATTGCTAAATCGGATGTTGATGGAGCTCCCAAGCTAGCTATTATTCTCAATTCTGGTTCTGCCTCAGTCTCTCGCATTGACATGCAAAAAAGAGAAGTAATTGATGATTTTCCGATTGGTAAAGAACCACATCATTTGATGATGATGCCAGATGGTAAGACGTTAATTGTGGCAAATGCTGCCGCTGACAATTTAGTTCTTTTAGACGCTACGACGGGTAATAAATTAGGTACTATTCCGAAAATTATTGATCCCTATCAAATTGGATTTTCACCGAATAACAAATGGTTTGTTGTTGCCGGAAACCGTCTTGATCGCGTCGATATTTATCCTGTCAATAATGGCAACATCGTACCAAAGCCAGATATCTACAAAATCCCTCAAACACCCAGTCACATCGCCTTTACAAATGATAGCCAGATCACTTTTGTGACCTTGCAAGACTCAAATGAAATTGTCGCAATTGATTTGCAGGCGAAAAAAGAGTTATGGAAAATGCGCGTGGGAAAGATGCCAGCTGGCTTATGGATGACTCCCGGGGATAAATATTTGTTATTAGGCGTAACGGGTGAAGATTTTGTCCAAGTCATTGATTGGAAAACCCAGAAAATTATTAAAACAATTAAAACAGGAAAAGGTGCACATAATTTTCGACCATTAGGGGATGGCCGACATGTGTTTGTGACCAATCGAGTCGCAGCAACGATTACTAAGATTGATATGGAAACCTTAGAAAATGTAGCCACGATCAAAGGATTGCCTGCGGGGCCTGACTGTATGGACATTACACCCAATCAAAAAGAGCTTTGGGTGACTTTCCGCTTTTCTAAGAAGGTGGGTATTATCAATTTGACAACCAATGAGCTTGAAAAAACAATCAAAGTAGGAAATAGTCCTCACGGTGTTTTCTTTACGCCTAATGCTGCTTGGCAGTAAGTGAAATGAATCGTTTGAAGTCGACCATACGCAATTGTTTAGCGATTTGTACTTGTGTATGGTCATTCCATGCACATGCTCAAAATTGTCAAAGGACGGTTTATTTAACGTTTGATACAGGTAATATGTCTGTTGCTCAATACGTAGCAGATACGTTGCGTAAGCATCAAGTGAAGGCCACTTTTTTCTTGGCGAACGAAAAAACCAATCGTGATGATATGGCTTTAGATGATTCTTGGAAAAATTTTTGGCGAACATTACAGCAAGAAGGCCATTCATTCGGAAGCCATACCATGCATCACGCTTACTTTCAAAAAGATGGTAAGAGTCAAGGTGAAGTCATTTTGAAACCACAATTTGGACCCCGAGCAGGTAAGGCATATGTTGCTAATCAATTTGAGGTTTGTGATGAAATTAAAATGGTCGATCAACGTTTTTATGAATTAACTGGTGCTAATTTGAAAAAAATATGGCGTGCCCCAGGCGGTAAAACCTCACCCAGATTTATTCAAATGGGGAATGCATGTGGCTTTAAGCATGTCGGATGGGCATCAACAGGATTTTTAGGTGATGAGCTTTCTTCAGCGCAATACCCGAATGAGCGATTACTCAAAAAATCTTTGGGAGAAATCAAAGATGGTGATATTACGATGGCTCATTTAGGTATCTGGTCTAGAAAAGATCCTTGGGCATTGGGGGTTTTAGATCCACTGATTGTTGGTTTAAAAGCCCAAGGATTTTGTTTTGCAACCATTGACTAGGAATTCCTTATGATAGAAATGTACGATCAGATTCATGAGTGGTTGGTGCAAAAAATAGTCTTGCAAGTCTTATATTTTTTCGATGGGATGGGATACGCTGATGATGTAGACCTGATCGTTGATTGGTTCTTATTAGGTATTTTGCAAATCTGCATCATTGCATTCATTTTGCGACCTTTAGAAAAAAAAGAGGAAGAGGTCTTTCACTCCAATGCACAAAGTCAGGCATCCTGGCTAAAAGAGATGAAGCAAGCAATTCGGGTTGATATTTTTTACAGTAGTTTTCATCGACTTGGATTATTCCAATTGATGTTTTTTATGTTATTTTCAGGAGTTTTTTTCTACCTTGGTGGATTACTTCACGACCTTGGTTTTTTACGAATGAATATAGAGGGTTGGTTGCCAAGTATTACATCTATACCTGCAGTGAGTTTTCTACTGTACCTAGTCTTATTTGATTTGATCGATTATGGTTATCACCGTTTATCTCATCGATTTAATTTCTGGTGGAAGTTGCATGCTCTCCATCATAGTCAGAGGCATATGACTGCTTGGTCAGATAATCGAAATCATCTCGTAGACGATTTGTATCGAGCTTTTATTTTTTCCGGGATTGGTTTGTTTCTTGGAGTACAACCTAGTCAATTTATGATGTTAATTGTGACTGGTCGACTGATTCAAAGTTGGCAACACGGTTTTTATCCCTATCGTTATGGTTTTCTGAAGTATTTGATTGTGACACCTAATTTTCATCGGTATCACCATGCGATTGACCTCGGATATGAAGTACCTGGTAAGCCAGGAGTGCTTGGAGGGTGTAATTTTGGGGTATTGTTTCCTTGGTGGGATATGTTGTTTAAAACTGCACAGTTTGACGAAGCTTATTACCCCAGTGGCGTGCGTAATTTTTCTCCCCCGAATTCATTTGTTCAACAACAATGGATGAGTTTAAAAATAAGTTGGCAATCTTTATTTAAAAAGGTATGACTCAATGAAGCTCATGATGCGATCATTTGGGTTGGCGTTAACAGGAATCTTTCATCCTTGGGTGCTTTGGCTCACCCTACGTCCATTTGTGATTGGAGCCGGTATTTGGTTTGGAATTTTATGGGTCATCTGGACACCCTTTTTGGATTGGATGAAAGAATTTCTAACAAATTCATTTGCCTCTGCTTCGATTGAGAAGATTTTAAGTTCAGTAGGGTGGGATACTGTAAGGGCTGTGATTGTGCCATATTTTTCAATCGTGCTGATTATGCCTATTGTTATTGTGAGCATCATGGTTTTAGTATCTTTTACCTCCATCACATCTGTTTTACGACATGTAGAAAAACAAAATGCTTATCAAGGTCTCAAAAAAGAGCAGGGTGGTTCAGTTTTTGGTAGTTTGTGGGTCGCTATGAGTTCCTGTTTTGTTTTTTTGGTTTTATTTCTCATTACTCTTCCGGTTTGGTGGATACCACCTATATTTGCTCTCATTCCACCTATCCTATGGGGGTGGTTAACGACACGATTAATGACCTATGATGTCTTGTCTAGGCATGCCTCTGAAGAGGAGCGTATAGAGTTAACCCAAATCCATCGAGGGCCTTTATTGATGATAGGTATTTTAGTAGGCCTTTTAGGTGCAGCCCCCATTTTCTTTTGGTTATCGTCTGTATTTGTCTTGGTATTATTTCCACTTGTGTCAATGTTCATGATGTGGGTGTATTGTTTAGTTTTTATATTTGCAGCTTTATGGTTTGTGCATTATTTATTATTTGCACTGAAAAACTTTAGAGAGTTAAAAGGAGAAAGCATTTGACGCAGCAAAAAAATAGAACCATGGGTTTAATTGTGATTGGTGATGAAATATTGTCTGGTCGAAGAAGCGACAAGCACATGCCTTATCTTTTAGAGTTATTGAAAGAAAGAGGTTTACATCTTTCTTGGGCAGAATATATTGCTGATGATCCTGAGCGCATTATTAGCACGTTTAAACGTACTTTTGCCAGTGGCGATATTGTATTTATTACTGGCGGCATTGGTTCCACGCCAGATGACCATACCCGTCAATGCGCGGCTAAAGCTCTTGGAGTTGAGTTAGCGCTTCATCCGCAAGCAAAAGAATTAATTGGTCAACGTATTGTTGAAATGGCGGAAGGGGATCCAGTCAAAGCGGATGTCAACTCGCCTTTGAATGCACCCCGTTTAAGAATGGGAGAGTTTCCTGTTGGTGCAAGCATTATCCCAAATACCTATAATAAAATTCCTGGGTTTCATATCCAAGAGCATTATTTCATGCCGGGTTTTCCGGTGATGGCTGGACCGATGATGATTTGGATTTTGGATACTATTTATCCGCATTTATTCCATCAATTTGATTTTATTGAGAAAAGCTTTATCGCTGCGGGTGCGATGGAGGCCACTATTACCCCTTTGATGGAAGAGATAGAAAAAAAATATCCAGAAATCAAAGTATTTAGTTTGCCATCAGTTGGAGATCCCACAAAAGAAGGTATTTTGTCTCAGCGTCATATGGAACTTGGGGTTAAGGGGCCTGCCAGCCAGGTAGATGTAGCTTTAAAAGAACTGCGAGTTGGGGTTGAAGCCTTCAATACCACGACGTATGACTTAACCAAGTAAAATAGTATTTACCAATTACACGAAGATGCACTATTATGGTGCATCTTCGTTGTTTAGAGAGACCTTATTTTGTTTTAATGAATAAGGAATTTAATTTTTGTATTTCATCGTATTAGGAGAACTAGATGAGTAAAGCTGTTGCTGACATTATGAAGTTGGTGAAAGAGAAAGAGATCACTTTTGTTGATTTTCGTTTTACAGATACAAAAGGGAAAGAGCAGCACGTTTCAGTACCTGTTTCTGCATTTGAAGAAGATAAGTTCGAAAGTGGTCACGCATTCGATGGTTCATCCATTGCTGGTTGGAAAGGGATTGAAGCATCCGATATGCTTTTGATGCCAGATGCATCTACTGCTTATATTGACCCATTTTATGAAGAGCCAACCTTGGTGTTGACTTGTGATGTCGTTGAGCCATCTGATGGCAAAGGTTATGATCGTGACCCACGCTCGATTGGCAAGCGCTGTGAAGCTTATTTAAAGAGTACAGGCCTTGGTGATACAGCTTATTTTGGACCTGAGCCAGAGTTTTTTGTATTTGATGGAGTGCGTTGGGGTTCCGATATGCAGGGATGTTTTGTTAAGATTGATTCTGAAGAAGCAAATTGGTCATCAAGCCTTGAATTTGAAGGTGGAAATACAGGACATCGCCCAGGTAAAAAGGGGGGATATTTCCCAGTAGCACCAATCGATACCTTCCAAGATATGCGTTCAGAAATGTGTCTCTTGTTAGAGTCAGTTGGAATTCCTGTTGAAGTTCATCACCATGAAGTTGCTGGTCAAGGACAAAACGAATTAGGCACTAAATTCAGTACTTTGGTGCAACGTGCTGACTGGACTATTTTGCAAAAATATATTGTCCATAACGTAGCCCATGCTTATGGAAAAACAGCAACTTTTATGCCTAAGCCTGTAGTTGGAGATAACGGTTCTGGTATGCATGTCCATCAATCTGTTTGGAAAGATGGCATCAACTTATTTGCTGGTAATGGTTATGCTGGTTTGTCTGAATTCGCCCTCTATTACATTGGCGGTATCATCAAACATGCACGTGCATTAAATGCGATTACTAATCCAGGGACAAACTCTTATAAGCGTTTAGTTCCAGGATTTGAAGCTCCGGTAAAGTTGGCATACTCAGCACGAAATCGTTCTGCATCGATTCGTATTCCTTACGTTGCAAATCCGAAGGGTCGTCGTATTGAAACCCGTTTCCCTGACCCACTGGCTAATCCATATCTTGCTTTCTCAGCGTTACTTATGGCTGGTCTTGATGGTGTGCAAAATAAGATTCATCCAGGCGAAGCAGCTGACAAGAATTTGTATGATTTGAGCCCTGAAGAAGATGCGAAGATTCCAACCGTATGTAGTAGTTTAGATATGGCTCTTGAGCATTTAGATAAAGACCGTGAATTTTTAACACGCGGTGGAGTGTTCACAGATACGATGATTGATGCTTATATTACGCTCAAAATGGAAGAGGTCACACGTTTCCGTATGACGACTCACCCGATTGAGTTTGATATGTATTATTCACTCTAAGACTCGAAATTAGCGCCATGCGCAATTTTCAAAACAGGGCAGCTACGGCTGCCCTTTTTAGTCCGCAAGATGTACTGGACCAAATGCCTAACTCAATCCTGCTGATTGATCAAGCGATGGCGGCGGGTATTGTTTATGCAAATTCCGCAGCGGAAGTCGCCTTAAAGGTTTCTCAGAAAAATCTGATTGGTTATCAAATGAAGGATGTATTTGGTGATAGCCCTGCATTAGATGACCTTTTTGCGCAATTTCATAAAGATGGCAGTACTCAACGAATTGATTTAACTTTAGGATATGGACCACTACGTC